>Ga0209913_1001233_pt1 | contig 15069 bp, 15 predicted proteins | sample PersoiDNA2013203_FD_185805 | JGI IMG/M metagenome (GOLD analysis project Ga0209913, IMG submission 185805) | Permafrost soil microbial communities from the Arctic, to analyse light accelerated degradation of dissolved organic matter (DOM) -... | ecosystem: Environmental > Terrestrial > Soil >... | reverse complement strand
TGGCCAATTCGGCCCTGGCGCTGGTGGTGCAGCTGACGGGCTTGACTGCCGACAAAATCAGCTTCCATACCACCTTGCTGGGCGGGGGCCTGGGCCGCAAGGCCGAGATCGATTTCATCGACCAGGCGGTGCAGGTGGCCATGGTGGTGCAGCGCCCGGTGATGCTGGTGTGGCCGCGCGAGGAAGACTTCAGCCACGACCAGTACCGCCCCATGGGTCTGGTGCGGGCCCGCGCCCGGGTGGATGCCACGGGGCAGATCGTGGGTTGGGCATACCGCAATGTGTCGCCATCGATCAGCGGGCAACGCGGTCGCACCCTGCCCGCCACCGGCGACAGCCAGGGCTACGAAGGCTCGAACGCCCTGCCCTACGTGATGGGTGCGCGGCGGGTGGAATGGGTCAACCACACCGCCCCCATCCCGGTGGGTTACTGGCGCTCGGTGGGGGCCTCGATCAACACCTTTGCCGTCGAGTCGATGATCGACGAGCTGGCCTGGGCCTGCAAGCTGGACCCCTACCAGTTCCGGCGCAACCGCATCGCCGATGCGCGCTGGCTGGCGGTGCTGGATGCGGCAGCCACACTGGGCACCTGGAGCGCACCCACGGCAGCCGGCACGGCGCGCGGCATCGCCATCGGCACGGCCTTCAACAGCATCGTGGCCATGGTGGTTGAAGTCAGCGGTAGCAGCACAGCCTCGTTCAGCATCCGGCGCGTGAGCGTGGTGATCGACTGCTATCTGCCGGTCAACTCCGGCAACATCGAGGCCCAGATCACCGGCGGCGTGGTACATGGCCTGAACGCCACCTTGTATGGCCAACAGACCTTTGTGAACGGCGCAGCCCAGCGCCGCAACTTCAATACCAACCCGGTGATCCGGCCGCAGCAGATGCCCCGCGTGGATGTGCAGATCATTCCACGCCCGGCCAACACCGACCGCAGCAAGCCCATGGGGGGCGTGGGTGAACTGGGTGTACCCACCTTGGCGCCCGCGCTGGCCAATGCCTTGTACGCGCTGACCCGCCAGCGCGTGCGCAGCCTGCCGCTGTTTCCTGCAGCGACCATGGGCGATTGAGCCGTTCAGGCCGGGCAGGTGACTGCCTGGTCCGAACCTTGCTTGGCAGGCGCCGGCATCTGATCCAACCAGGCCGGCGCACCGACGGCCGCGCGCAGGTGGGCCATGAACAGCCGGGTCCGCTGCGAGCGATCACGGCCCGGTGCGCGCACGGCGTGGAGCCCTGGAAGCGCGTCTCTTTCGATGACAGACGCTACCTTGGCGGCTGGGGCAAGTTGCGTGTTGTCATTTGATGTGCTCACGACAGCCGGCGGGCTTGGACCTTCACCTACACGATCACCCTGACCAACATCGGCGGCAGTACCAGCGGCCTCAGCGCCACGGTGAAGGAAGCACTGCCCGCAGGCGTGACGGTGGCCGGCGTGACACCCGGCAGGGGTGTCAGCACTGTGAACTGTGCCACCTACACCTCGCCCTTCAGCTGCACCGTCACGCTGAGTGCGGGCCTGGCGGTCAATGGCACAGCCAGCTTTACGTACGCAACCACTGTACCGAACACGACGGGCCGTATAACCAACTACATGGCGGTAGACCCAAATGGGGGCAGCACCGTGCCGGTCGACCAGTCTGTGGGCTGTGCCAGCGTTGACACGACGGTGATCGGTTCTGACGTGTACACCACCATCAGTGCCCCGGGATCTGTGTCCAATTGAGCGATTGCCAACTTGGTGCTCTGCTTCGGCAACCAGGGGGCCGTGGCTGCCCAGGGGGTGACCTACCAGCTGACATTGCCGACCACGGTGACAGAGGTGAGCTGTGGTGGTACCACCTGCTCGTTCAATGCCACGACCGGGGTGCTGACCCTCACGGACTTGCCGACCACGCTGGTGCAGTTGGCTCGCTCGGTCAACGAGGTGTGGAGCATGGATTTTGTCAGCGACAGCTTGGCAGGTGGACGGCGCTTGAAGTAACTCACTGTGGCCGATGACTTCACCCACGAGAGCGTGGACATCGCTGTGGACTTCGGCATTTCAGGGCAGTACGTGACGCGGATGTTGGAGCGCGCTGCGCTGTTTCGCGGCTATCCGAAGGCAGTGCGCACGGACAGCTACCACGACGGTCCAAACATTCACATATCGGCACACCAGGCACGCTCACCAAGGTAACGATCAAAAAACGCAAGCTGGTTACGACCAAACAAATCGCAAGACGAACTTTGGAGGTTGTTCACTATGGGAGACAAATGTGCCAACAGGATGTTGCGAGCATGAAGCAACGCTTAGAGCGGGTGTAGGGCTGGCTTATTCAGCATCGCTTCATGTCCCCATGAAAAGATACCTTGATCTGTTCGGGTTCACCTGAGGGCTGCGCAGCACCAGGATGAAACGGACACAAAAAAGGAGTCTGCCGTGCTTTACAAACCGTGTCTGAAGTCTGCCCTGATAGTTGCCATCAGCTTGACCATCTCAGCAACTTTTGCGATGGGGGTGCGGGGCCACGGCAAGCTATGTCCCTACTACAAAAAGTCGCCGTATGAGTGCTCGATTCCGTCGCAAGATTCGAATGTTTCATCTTCTGAGAAGCCGACCTCAGGGCAAGACAAGTAACTCGCGATTGCGGCTTGCAGATGCGAATCGCCCTATTCTTTGTGTCATTGTCGACGCATAGATTGCCCCGTTGAGGCAGTCATTTAATCGTCTCAACGTCGACTACCAGCCTCACACGTACTTGGTGATTTCCTTGAATTCGCGCACGGCGTCCTCGGCAGCCACTGTTCCATCTTGAACCATGTGCTCTAGGCAGTGATTGATGTGCTCATGTATCAGTGCCTTGCGCGCGTTGCCAATCGCCCGCTCGACAGCCTGAAGTTGCTGGGCCAGCTCCAAGCATCCCCGTCCATTCTCCAGCATCGTGATCGTGCTTTTCAAGTGCCCATGCGCACGCTTGAGTCGCATGAGTACGTTTTGATGGTCTCTTCTATCGTGTTCCATACTTAGATGCGATCCCCCCCAGGGGGATGTTGCCCAGGCGATTCTTACCTGCTATATTTTATGTTGCAGTGCGCAATTTTTTAGCCCATGGTACTGCACTTCTTGTGCAAATACCCTGTCATATCTAAGTCACGACTGATGAGTAGGGTGTTTTGGTTATAACACTCTTACGCCAAAGTGAATACATTAGTAAAATTTATTTAATCGATTGATTTCATGGTGACAACGTCTGTAGTCTTTGAAGTCAATTGCAGATAATTGCAAGCTATAGAGGTTTGAAATTGTTATTAATTAATATATCAGGAAAAATTGGTTCGATGAAGCTTGTACTAATTCTGCTGGGTGTTTGCGCATTCATATCTAACTCCGCCTTTGGCGCGGAAGATGAACTCGAAGAAACCCAGGCCAAGTTTCAAGCCACCTGGATATGGCAGAGGCACGGAAACTTTGCATCCAAGCCACCGACCGGTCTTGATGCATCAAAATACTCGGGTGGCAATCCGATCTACAGCCTTCCAGGCGGTAGAGATATGACGTACACGAGCAGTTTCACGGGATATTTTGGATTCAGGCCGTGGGCTAATGGGGAGTTCTATTTCGATCCTGAAATTACGCAAGGTGTACCATTTGCGAATAGTCTCATTGGAATGGGCGGATTCTACAATGGTGAGATCACAAGAGCATCTGGATCTAATCCTACGCTATATCGTCAACGCATGTTTTTACGTCAAACCTGGAATCAAGGCGGCGGCACTGAAAAGATTGATTCAGATCTAAATTGGATGGCGGGCACTATAGACAAAAATCGGTTTGTCCTGACAGCTGGCAACTTCTCCACGCTCGACGTTTTTGATAAAAACAAGTATGCGGGTGACCCACGCCGCCAGTTTATGAACTGGGGCAACATGACCTCAACAGCTTACGACTATGCTGCCGATGCCAGAGGCTGGGGGTGGGGAGCCACTGGTGAGTGGTATCGGGACGACTGGGTCATTCGCTTGGGTCGCATGACAGGCCCAGTCCGCCCCAATGAGCTACCAACAGATTTGAGGATATTCAAACATTATGGTGATCAACTCGAAATTGAGCATGATCACGAAATAATGGGGCAGCCAGGTGCTGTGCGCATGATGCTCTGGAGAAATAAAGGGTATCTATCGAAATTTAGCGATGCCATCAATTATGGAAATAGCGCAAATTGGCAACCCGGCGCGAATGGGATGGAATACATATTGGATGTACGTAAAGGCGATAATGTGAATTATGGTGCGGGCCTGAATTTCGAACAGGCACTCACCGATGACGCCGGCATCTACGGCCGAGCCATGTGGGCTGACGGCAAGACCGAGACCTTCGCTTTCGCAGAGGCTGACCGATCGTTGGCGTTTGGAGCCTCATTCAAGGGCACTTCGTGGGGACGAGCGGATGACACGCTCGGTGTGTCATACATGCAGAACTTTTTATCCAAGGATCGTAGGGAGTATCTCTCCAAAGGAGGGATCTCCTACTTTATTGGAGATGGCTGGTTAAATTATCATCCCGAAAAAATTGTTGAAATATATTACAGCATGGCTGTCCGAAAGAATATTTGGATAACAGCCAATTTGCAGTATGTTAAAAACCCTGCCTATAACGCTGATCGTGGTCCATTCAGCATCGGATCAATCAGAGTGCACGCAGAGTTCTGATCTGTTGTTACAGGGGATCACAGGCTGTACAGGTTGCGCTCAATCGAGCCAGTGTTTGCCGCGAGGAATGAAGATTGGCTACTTAGTTCATGGCTGGAACTGGGTCTATTAAAGACTATCCAGCGCCATTAAAAGGATTCGGCTCCCAGCAATAATTCATCTACGCATGGAACTGCAGACGAAGGAATCCAGCGAGAGTTCAGCAGAAATGGGAGATTGACCATCTGCACGCGGCTTGCCTGGATTTCCGATGCATGAGTGATAGACGGCATGGAAAAATATCATTTCTCTGGAGTAGATGTTCAGCTTCCCTTCAGTTTCGCGTGTCAAAATGTTACTTAAGGGATTTTTTTCTTGCTGCGCACACTCGTGGAAATCTTTCCCCGATACAACAATAAAGCGGTTTAGCCCAGCCTTTAGTTGAGGTGCCCTGTGCACGAAGACACCATACCGTCGCAACTTTTCCCGGAAGGCGATAGCGCCAGACCGAGAGCCAGATCCGAAAAGCCCAGAAAAGTTGGGGTGATAGGAATTTTGATCATCGCGATACTGATCGGTCTTGCAGGTATGACGCTCGCAAAGGTTATCCACAAGTTTTTGGCGTTCGTATGACAGGAATCAGGCACATCGTTTTGAACTGACAGGTGGTTGACAGTGTCTGTAGCGCGAAGGTGGCAGGACGGTGGATTGAACCTGACCGAATGCTTAGTTCGGATGAACTGACGCACCCGTCATCAATTGACAACGCCTAGGCTTAGATTGGGGCGTTCATAGTTGCAGGTCCCCTATGAAGCTCAGGGATTGACATCTATAGCCCCGTCACTGGGTCAGAATCCGATCATCATGAGAATCTTGCTGATCGAAGACGACCCCCAGCTGAGCGATGCCCTGGCCAGTTTTCTGCGCGCCAAGGGCTTTGTGGTCGACACCACGGGCACGCTGGCCCAGGCCCGCGCCACCCTGCCGGCCGCGCACTGGGGCGCGGTGCTGCTGGACCTGCACCTGCCCGACGGCGACGGGCTCAGCCTGCTGCCCCTGCTGCAGCGCCAGCACCCCGACAGCAGCGTCATCGTGCTGACGGCGCGCGACCAGATCACCGACCGCATCCGGGGCCTGGACGCCGGGGCCGACGACTACCTGGTCAAACCCTTCGACCCCGAAGAACTGCTGGCCCGGCTGCGCGCGGTGGAGCGCCGCCGGGGCGGCGCCAGCGGCCAGGGCGCCACGCTCACCCTGGGGGCCCTGAGCGTGGACCTGGCGCGCGACCGGGTGCGCGTCAACGGCCAGGCGGTGGAGCTCACGGCCAAGGAATGGGCGCTGCTGCGCGTGATGGCCAGCCGTCCCGAACGCATCCACAGCCGCGAAAGCCTGCTCGACGCCCTGTACGGTTTTAACGACGACACCGACAGCAACACCCTGGAGGTGTTCATCAGCCACCTGCGCCGCAAGATCGGGCGCGAACGCATCCAGACCCTGCGCGGTTTAGGTTACCGCTTAGCCAATAACAGCTAGCTGTGCAGATTTCACAGACGACTGCGGCATCATCTCGGTTGATTGCTAGTGGGGTATGTCGGTGACGACAATGGACATACGGTGCTGTTTGGGTGTTGGTACCGGGTCGACATGGGTCATCAGATTCAGCACACGATGCCGCTTCATTACACGATGCCTTGCCTCCAGTGCGATGTCATGGCCCGCCTTCACTGTTAGTGTCGCATCGACCTCAATGTGGACATCGACGACCACCATGTCCCCCATCTTTCTGGTACGAATGTCGTGTGCGCCGAGGATGCCTGGAGTCTCCAAAAGAGTAGTCCGGATGGCCACAACCTCATGCGCATCTATGGCCCGATCCATCAGGTCATGAAATGCATCCCATGCAAAACCCCACCCCATCTTTGTGATCATGAACCCGACAATGGCAGCCGCGATGGGGTCTAGTATCGGAAAGCCAAGTAAGTTTCCAGCGATGCCGACTCCGACAACAAGCGAAGATGCCGCATCCGAGCGTGCGTGCCAAGCGTTTGCCACCAAAAGACTTGATTTGACTCTTTTGGCTACTTCCAGCATGTAACGAAAAAGTACCTCTTTAGCCGCGAGTGCACCCATAGCAACCCAAACCGCAGTGGGGTGCACATGCGCGATCGTCTCTGGCTTTTCGAGTTTGATGATCGCAGACCAGAGCATGCCCAGCCCGACCACCAAGAGTAGTAGGCCCAAGACAAGCGATGCCGCAGTCTCATACCGGTGGTGCCCGTAAGGATGATCCTCGTCGGCATCTTTCTGACTGTGGTGATTTGCAATCAGAACAACGAAATCGGCAACCAGGTCCGACAAGGAATGGACGCCATCAGCAACGAGCCCTTGTGATTTGGTGATCGTTCCAGCGGTGATCTGCGCGAATGTGAGTGCCAGGTTGACGCCTACGCTTACCCATGTACTTCGCGTTGCAGCAGCAGCTCGTTCCGCGTAAGTGTGCTCAGTGTCTTCTGAGTCCTCCTGTGGCGCCGTCAGTGCCATCGATTGCTCCAGTCGGGCAACTGCCCAGAATTTTAAGTTCATGCGCGAACCTTACCGAACGCACCTGAAATTGACGTTAACGACAATTGAGCAAAGACTGTGTTCGGCGGCGGAGGATCTGCTCTGGTTGCCGTGGTCTGCTGAGCTCCAGGCGAGAAGAGTGCGGACCCGCGACGTTGTGTATTCGGTTCTTGTGAAGGTCACAAGTTGATCTGTGAATCAGCAATGCAACAGAGAGGCATCAGCCTTAAGGCTGTGTTCATGTTTGTAATTTGTCTCAAAAATGATGCAAAAGTGCCGAAAACAAGTTACCTACACAAGGAGTCTTCATGGCAATCAGCCCGGTTTCAAACAGTCCCAGCACCCCATACACTGCGCCCACCTCTTCTGCGCCTCGGACGGACAGTGACGGTGACAAAGATGGCAGCAAAGCCGCAGTCTCCACTTTGATGAACTCACTCCCACCGGTGCCTAAACCAACAGCAACGATGGGAAACAACGTCAACGTTCGAGCTTGACGTGATCTTTGGTGCTGCTAGACCTTGGGGTCCACGATCAGCCCTTTTATCACCCTGTAGGCGGCCGACTTTGGGGCGCGCAGCTGCAACGTATTCCATCGTTCCACCGACCAGCTGGTTAAGGTTGCTGTCCTCGATCACATCTGCATTGACAAGGACCGCACGGCTTCCGCCACGGTGGGCGAACTGCTGCACGGCGTGGGAGCCGCCACCGCCCAAGCCTACGAAGCCGGCCTTGAATTCGACAATGGTGGTGCGGCGGCTGCTTCAGTATTGACGCCCGATTGAGGTTGGATAGCGTCTTCACTGCGAGGGCGGTTCACAGGGAACGATGCCGCCGTGTGTGGACCGCCTGAATGGCCGGGTGGCGTCCCAAGGCCCACTTCACGCCCTCAAACCAGATCAGCCCCAGCAGAGCCAGCCCCACGGCTGACACTAGCATCCACGGCGAGGGCAACTCGAATGCGAACAGATGGCTTACGGGTGCAATGCCGAGCACGCCGGCCAGCAGCAGCAAGGTGGCAGCGCTGATCCAGCCAAAGTAGCGGTTGCGCGGGCCACCCCGGCTCCAGGAGGCCAAGGTCCAAGAGCGGTTGGCATAGATCAACCCTAGGTTGCACAGCACCAGCACTGTGAACACCATGGCGCGCGCCATGTCGTCCGAGTGTGCCAAGGCGCGGACGCCAGCGTACACGCCCAGCAGCAAGGCCAGCAGGCCGCAGCCCTGCAACAGGCCACGGGCCAGGACGGTGCGGTCGAACAGGTGGGCATCAGCGTGGCGCGGCGGGACGGCCATGGCATCGGCCTCGAGCGGCTCGGCCTCGAACACCACCGAGCAGGCCGGATCGATTATGAGTTGCAGGAACAGGATGTGCACCGGCATCAGCAGCATGGGCCATCCAAACAGCACGGGTACCAAGGACAGGCCAACGATGGGCACATGAACGCCGACCACGAAGACGATTGCCTTGCGCAGGTTGGCAAAGACGCGGCGGCCGTAACGCACCGCCGTGACGATGGACGCAAAGTCGTCGTTCAAGAGCACCAGATCGGCCGCCTGGCGCGCGACCTCGGTGCCGCGTGCGCCCATGGCCACGCCGATGTGGGCGGCCTTGAGGGCGGGCGCATCGTTGACACCGTCGCCGGTCATGGCAACCACGTCGCCGCGCGCCCGAAAGGCCTGTACCAGGCGTAGCTTCTGCTCGGGCTGTACCCGGCAAAACACCTGGGTGGTGGCGAGGCGATCCCGCAAGGCATCGTCGGCGAAATCGGCCAGTTCCAGCCCTGTCATGGCCGGGGCATCGGTGGCGAGGCCGGCCTGGCGCGCAATCGCCAGCGCGGTGGCGGGGTGGTCGCCGGTCATCATCACCACGCGGATGCCTGCGGCCTGGCAGGCGGCAATGGCCGGTGGTACGTCGGGACGCACCGGGTCTTCCAGCCCGACCAGGCCCAGGAAGACAAAGTCGAAGTCGTGCTGGCTTTCGGGCAAGGCCGGTGTCGCGAACACGGCGCTGGCCACGCCCAGCACGCGCAGGCCGTCACCGGCCATGGCAGCCACCTGCCGGGCGATGTCTTCGCGCTGTGCAGCGGGCAGGTGGCACAGATCGACGATGGCTTCGGGTGCGCCCTTGGCGGCGATCATCAATTCGCGCAGGTCGGGTGACCTCCAGACGCGCGACATGGCCAGCAAGGCGGGCGAGAGGGGGTAGTCTTCCACCAGGGTCCAGTCGGCGTGCAGGTGCTCGGTGTTGGCTAGAAGCTGTGCACCGGTCCCGATGATGGCGGCCTCCATCGGGTCGAAGGCGCGGCGGTGGCTGGCCAGCACGGCGTATTCCAGTACACCGTGCAGCGCTTCGGCCAGGGGTGCGGCGCCATCTAGCAGGCTGTCGTATAGCGCGCTGTCCGACCAGAGCCGTCGCACCGCCATGCGGTTTGCCGTCATGGTGCCGGTCTTGTCGACACACAGCACGGTGGTGGCACCCAGAAGCTCCACTGCAGGGATGCTTCGGGCCAGGACCTTCTGGCGCGACAAACGCCACGCACCCAGGCCCAGAAACAGGGTCAGGATGACCGGTAGCTCCTCAGGCAGGATGGCCATGGCCAGGGTCAGCCCAGCCAGCAGCCCACCCAGCCAGTCGCCACGCAAGTGCCCATAGGCCATGGCTAGCACTGTGGCCAGCGCCAACCCCACCACGGCGACGGTCTTGACCACGCGGTTCGTCTCACGCTGGATCGGCGTGGTTTCGCTGGCGATACCTTGCAGCGATTGGCCAATGCGGCCCAGCGCACTGCGCTCACCCGTGGCCACGACGCGGCCTTGCCCGCTGCCCTGAGTGACCAGCGTGCCGGAAAACGCTTGCACCGCCACCTCGCCCCCGGACTGCTTTTGCACCGGCACGGATTCGCCAGTCAGCAGGGACTCGTCCAGCGCAAGGTTGGCGGTGTGGGTGAGCTCCAAGTCGGCAGGAACGCGGTCGCCCTCGGCCAGCAGCACGGTGTCGCCACAGACCAGTTCACGGGCGGAAATCTTGTGAGTCTGCCCACCACGCGAAACCAGCGCCAGCGGACTGGACAAGTCGCGCAGCGCCTCCAGCGAGCGCTCGGTGCGGCGCTGCTGCACAAAGGTGATGCCCATCACCACGAACACAAACCCCAGCAGCATCAGCGCCTCTTGCCGATCGCCCAACACCAAGTAGAGCGCACCGCAGGCCACCAAAAGCAGAAACATGGGCTCGGCCACCACGTCTCCAACCAGCCGCAACACGCTGCGGGGCCGCGAGACGGGCAGTGCGTTGGGCCCGTCTCGCGCGAGGCGCTGCTGAGCCTCCGCCGGGGTTAAGCCGGTTGTGTCCTTGCTGGACCAGCTTGCTTCTTCCACTAGGCCGGCCTCGAGTTCGCAACCGGCACTTTCGGCTGCACAGCGCCCGCATCGACCGCGGGGGCAGCGGGTGCCTGCCACCACTGGTAGGCCCAGAAGCCCAGCACCACCGCCAGCACAAGCGCGCCCAGCAGCGGCCAGGTCCGCGGGATGGCCTCCTGCAGCTGACCTGGCTTGTTGCCGGTAACCATCGCGCGTGCCAGATTGGACCGGTGCAAGACGCTGGCCACCACCACGCCTGCGATGTGCACAAGCACCACCGTCAGCATGGCGTTGCCACCGATTTCATGCAGATCTTCGAGCCATTCGCCGCCAATGTCGTTGTAGATCGCCCAACCCGTAGCCAGTTGCCCAAGACCCAGCAGGAGCATCAGCACGATGGCGACGGCACCCGCCGGGTTGTGGCCGGTGTAGTGCAGCGGCTTGCCCCGCAGCATGGATTTGGCATAGGCCGCAATTGCGGTGGGCCCGCGCAGAAAGCTTGCGAAGCGCGCGTACCGCGTACCTAGCAGTCCCCACAGCACGCGGAAAACCAACAAGCCGCCCACCGTGTAGCCCAGGGTGGCATGCACCAGGCGCCACTCTTCGCCTTCGGCCGTGAGATAGGCCCCGGCAAAACTCAACGCCAAGAGCCAGTGCGAGACCCGCACCGGTGCGTCCCAGACTTTGACCTCGGACAGGTGCACTTGCGGTGCGTCGTCGACAACGGGTTTGCCGTTCATTTTGGAATCCGGACATCATGTTCGTTGAAGTTGCCCTTGGCGGCGCCCGCATGGCAGGCTGCACAATTGGCGGCACTGCCTATGGACGCGCGCTTCCAGGTCGCAGAGGACACTTCGTCGTGCTGACGAATGAACCAAGTCGACTGCGTGATTCGGTCCTGTGGTGGCGCTTCCCGCACGCGACGGAAGGTGCCGCCGTTCGCGGGCAGCCAAGTGGACAACTCTCGCAGAGTGGCGTCGTCCAGCGAGGCGTCGGTGCCGAAGTGCTTGTCCATGTGATCAAGGATGCGCGTCCACGAGGCCGCCGGCAACATGCCCGGTGGGTAGGCCATGTGGCACGCCGCACATTCCTGCTGATACTTGGCCGCGGCATTGATCGTTTGCGCCTGGGATGAAGACCCAGCGAGAACAGCGCCGATCAACGTCGCCATGGCTGCTCGACCCAGCCGTGGACATAGGCGCCCTGACGTGTTTCGTCTGGACATGGTGAGATTTCTTTGCATCAGCGTTTGAGGGTCTGCAACCAAGCCAACACGTCAGCCTTTTCGCCGGCCGTGCATTCGCGTCCGGCCACGTCGTTGCAGTTGCGCCGGAACCATTTCTCGGCCTTGGTCGCATCGGTAAAACGCTCCGGGTTAAAAGCGGGCGCCAAGGGGCCGATCACCTTGCCAGTGGTCGCATGCTTGCCATCCACCGTCGGGCTCGCCGTGTGGCAGTTGGCGCAAGCCCAATCCTTGCCATGCTTGGAAGTGAAGAACAACTGGCCTCGGTGAGCGTTGCCCTTGGAACCTGGGCCAGCCTGCGCCTCATACCCAGCCTGCAGTTCGGCGGGCGAGGCGGCACAAGCCATTGCGGTGAAAAGTGCAAGCGCGATGGTGGCCGTCAGCTTGAAATACGGGTGTGCGTTCATTGGACCTTTCCGGTAAGGGCGCTCACGACTTGTGTCAGACGAAAGCTCCGGCGGGCGTCTGGTAAAAGTCGAAGCCCTGCACCGGAGAAATGGTCTGGCCCCCACGCTTCACACAGTCCACATGGATGACGCTGATCTGCGCGAACGCAGGCTCCTTCGCCATCCCGGCTTCGATTGCAGCGAGCCTCTTGGAGGCTTGGACTTCGCGCTCGACAGAACTCGTCAGTGGGCTGTCCGTCACAGTGACCGTCCACTGGTGCGCGGCGGAGCGAAAATTCACCGACTTCCATCCTGCGGCCTGTGCAGCGGTCCGTTCCAAATTGGGCATCTCGCTTACCTGTTGCGTGACCCGGGCCACATCAGAGGCGGCATCAGCGGACCATGCCGGAAGGACGAAAGACGTCGCGAGGAGCGACGCTATGACGGTAGGGATGATTGGATTTTTCATGAACGCTTTCGTTTGATTTCTGCAATCCGAACGCTATACCCGCGCCTCCGTCCCAAGCCTTCGTGGCTTCCGTCAGTGTCGCGTCAGCCGCTTCCTGCGCCTTGATGCACGTCAATACACCTGGCGAATTCGAACTGAACATCCATGCCGACCGGCGCGCCTGCGCTAGCGTCGGTTCTGAAAGGACGGTTCGAGGCTCGTCACCGGATCGGTCACCGGTGAATAGTGGTGGATGCTTTCATTCAGGTAGCGCGTCACATCCTGAATGTCGCCCTCGCTTCATCCATGTCTCGAGGCGTCTTGCCAGCGCCGCACCTGGAACTTAAGGCTTGCCCAGTCGATGGCCGCTTTCTTGTCGCGCCACTGCATCTGCGTCGTGTGACACTCGCCGTAATGCGTGAAATAGAGAAGTTCACCACGGCTCTGGGCTTGGGCGCCAGGCGCAAGGGCCAGGACAACCGAGAGCATGGCAACGACCAAGGAGCCGGACTGGCGGGGTTTGGAATGCTGATTCATGCGGCTTTCCTCCGTGAGAGGAGCCGTCAAGCGATGACTCCGGTTCCACAATGCGGCGATTTGCGAGGTCCGTCTATGCGCTGGCGAACATTTAGTTTCAGAGTGAGCGGATCGGTGGGGTTCATGCCCGGGAACAGCCAGCCGCCGGGCAGCATGCGGCCCTGGGCGGGGCCGATGCACCACCACAAACGCAGGCGCGGCGAAGCACGGGGCTGAGCATGGCGTAGCGTTCATTGCGGCCCTTGCCTTACTCGACCCCCAGTGCTTGCCGCCCGGCACGATGGGCCTTTGCGCACCAAGCTTCAAGAATTGCTGGCCGACTGGACTGTGGCGCGCGATGACATGTTTCGCCGATTTGAAGGACTGGACGGCGATCTGGACAAGGCTATGCGTCCGATCACGTCCGCCTACTGCAGTGGACGACCGGTCGACGATTGAATGCCTATCTACCGCGCAGAGTTCAGCAACACGCATGCCAAGCGAAACTTGAGAGAAGTGGGCACTTCGAACACACGATCTGATGTGAGAGTGCGCCTACCAGCGACAGTCGTGTAGCCGCTGAGGACAGTGTCAATGGCGTGATGCTTAAACCACTTCCAACGGAGTTGATGGGAAAATCTGCAACTGTGCGGATAAAGGACGCCGATCTGGAAGTGGTCATGCCCTCAGTGGTGCGACCGGCCTTGGCCAACTTCGGCCAGGCATGGGCGAGCCAGTTCTGTTTGATTGCACCGCGACACTTGATGCCTGGGATCATCAAGCGTACTTGAGCTGCCATGGCTCAGTTGTCACTAGGAGAAATTCAACCGCGTCATTTCGATGATCGAACGTGTGTCTCAACAAGGTGCGGCTGCGGATTAGGATAGATCAACTCAGTGAGCACTATTCGTTATTTGCAATAGTCTGTCGTTCAATCCACCAAGATGCAAAATCCGCCAAATGCATATGTTGAGAGGCGGCCAAATTAAGCTCTTCACCTTGATTTGGTGAGCCATGGTGATCTCTCATGATCAGTGCCGAGTGAATGTCTCGATGCACACCTCTAAGGTAGGGTAAGTAGTCGTCCACAAACGCAATTGGTTTTAGAGCATCAAGTGCCCGGGCCTTTGGGCTCGAATTGGTTTGATGGTTCTCCGTTGCGAAAACCCTCTTGATCGGGAATCCGAGTTCTTGCAGGTTATTCAGTCGAGCAGTCTCGAATCTCACCGGTAAGGCAGAAACACAAACCAATTCATAGCCAGCCTCACACAAGGTGTGACATGCATTGACAGCCCCATCTATTGCCGGGACTGTGGCCCAGAATTCGTCATCAAAGCATGACCTGAGTCGATCAAGCGCAGCCCCAGTCAATCGAGGGACGTCCCAACGATCAATCGCCCAATAAGCATTTGGGTTCACTAACCGAGGCTTCACTCCAAAGGCCTTCTGCCATGCCCGCCCGTATGCCTGGTTGTAGTCCAGCAATACACCGTCTGCGTCCAGCGCAATCAAACCTCGATACATATCTGTGCCCTTTATTCCGAAATATCTAGGTGATTCGCAAACATCTCATTGGCCCATCGAGACCCTGCTGTTGATATCTCTTATTGATCCAGTCGCACCGTTGGATGTGGTCGCTCAGGCGCAACTGTGGGATCCCAAGCGACGCGCACTTTGACGTTGTCTTGTGTCATGTCGTACTACCCGGCGAATTCAGCAAGTGGACTACCTGGGCATACCCTTCTGACGTGCGGGCTACATCCTCAGGGGTCTGGCCGCGAAGGGACTGGTTCGGCGTATCCAGCCAGCGGCGTGCCGCGGCAAGGCTTCCTCGGGACTTGATGGCCAGATGGTCCAACTCAGCGAGTCGTTCGTAGTCGGGGCTG
>Ga0209913_1001232_pt1 | contig 15092 bp, 11 predicted proteins | sample PersoiDNA2013203_FD_185805 | JGI IMG/M metagenome (GOLD analysis project Ga0209913, IMG submission 185805) | Permafrost soil microbial communities from the Arctic, to analyse light accelerated degradation of dissolved organic matter (DOM) -... | ecosystem: Environmental > Terrestrial > Soil >... | reverse complement strand
ATGCCTCTTGTTTCGCAGCTTCCTGCTTGGCAGCTTCACGATTCGCGGCTTCCTGCTTGGCCAGTTCCTGCTTCGCCGCCTCCTTCTGCGCAAGCGCGTCCTTCGCCGCCGCCTGCCGCACTAGCTCTTCACGCGAAGCTTCCTGCCGCGCCGCCTCGCGTTTCAGCGACTCCTGCCTGACCGCCTCTTGCGCCTCGGCCGTAGCGCGCGCCGCTGCAAGGTTCGCCGCCTCCAGCTTAGCCGCCTCCACTTTTGCGGCCGCCTGCCGCGCCGCCTCCTCGCGTGCCGCCGTTTGCGCGATGGCATCCTGCCGCGCCACCTCGGCACGTTCCCGCTCGAGCTGTGCCGCTTCCTGCTGCGCCTGCTCTTGCCGTGCTGTCTCCTGACGCTTCGCCGACTCGAGCTGCTCACGCGCGACATCGCCGCCACGGTCCGCAGGCATCGGCTCCGCTGCCTGACCGGATTTCGCCACCTCGCTCACCTCGGCCGGCGCCCGAACGCGCGGCGCGTTGGCGGCCAGCGGCAGATTCACATCCGGCCGGGTCGAAGTCGCAGGAGAGGAGGGCGGTGCCGGCGGAGGTGGAGGAGGGGGTGCTACGACCGTCATCCCACTCGCAGCCGGTAGGGACGCGACCGCGGCAGATGGCGGGTTCGGGCTGTCGCTGGCAATTTCAGATTCCGCTGGCGCTGGTGATGGCGCCGCGACGACTGGCACCGGCAGCGGCGCCAGCTCCACCTTCAGATCGCTGCTGCCAGCCCGCGGCACATTCCACGCGAACTGCAGACCCGGCAAGCCAAAGGTCTGGCCGCCCAGCGCGATGCTGAGCAGCAGCGCATGCGCGACGAGGGACAGCAACACCGCCGAGCTGATGCGCTGCGGATCCCGCTCGAAAAGCTGGGCCGTATTCAAGCAGGCAATTCCACAACGAAGCCCGCCGTGCGACGCCGCGCACGCGGCTGCCTGTCAAAGTTCAGCAAAATTTTCAGCAAATACGCCATCGCATCATCCGCAGCATTCAGGGCAGGTCAACGAGCAGCGACCACGCCTCTTCGAAAGATAGCGATTGATCCACTTCGTTGACTGATGTTTAATTGTACCGGCTATCGTCTTGTATTACGACAATCTATGTTGAAGGAGCCGCACCGCAGTGAGTCCAATTGAAATCGCCGCCAACGCCCTGGCGACCCTGTCCATCCTGCTGGCGGGCCGCAACAATGTACACACCTGGTGGTCGGGGATCTTCGGCTGCAGCCTGTTCGCCGTGCTGTTTTACGAAACGCGGCTGTACGCGGACGTCGTGTTGCAGCTGTTCTTCGTCGCCAGCAGCGTCGTCGGCTGGTGGCGCTGGGTCAAGGGCAAGGACGGCACCCCGCTCCCCATCACGCGCGCCACCGCACGCGAGCTGACGTGGTCGGTCCCTATCGGCATCGCCGCCACCGCGGCCTACGGTGCCATGCTGTACGCCTACACCAACGCCTACGCCCCCTTTATCGATTCATCCGTCCTCGTGTTCAGCGTAATTGCCCAATGGCTCATGATGCAGCGCCGGGTCGAGACCTGGCCGTTTTGGTTGCTGGTCAATACGATTGCTATGCCGCTGTACGCCAGCCGGGGCTTGTATCTGACCAGCGTGCTTTACGGGGTGTACTGGATTAATGCGGTGGTGTCCTGGCGGTGGTGGCGGGCGCAGCTGGTGTGACCTAAAAAGAAATGAAACGGCTATAAGACACGCGATTTTAGGTTCTATTGATCCCGCTTGGACTGTCGGCCTAAGGGTAGTAAGCAAACGAGCTTAACTATGGATGTTCGATCTGGCCCTTCGCCTTATTAAACATGCCCGGCGATACACCCTACGTTAAGCTGCCTGACGCGAACCGCTGAAATCGTGTTCTTCAGATGGGCGGCCGAAGACACCACTGAAGCGTGACACCAGCTGAGCTGCGTGACGGTCGCTCAGGCGGCCAACACGACGAACTTCAAACCTGACAGAGGATACATTACTCTCCGCAGTTTCTTCGGATGTGACCCGGATTTTCATCGGCCGCGCCATGCTTGCGAAATCCGCAGCTGTCATCTTTGCGTGTTCTGCATTGAGCATGTTCATCCGCTTTTTTTGAGATTCACGAAGATTATCGTCCAGCGGCGTTTGGGTTCGGAGCCAGGTACATTCACCTTCTGGGTTGGTCCAGCAAAGATCTAACAGGGATAGCGGGACGGATTTGTACTCGCGAAGTTCAATTTGTTTTGTTGAGCTACCACCAACGCCGGTAAATTCCAGATGGCGCAGTTCGAACTTGAACTGCTTTTCGCCTTGCTGTGCGGGCTCATCAACGTGTAACAACATTCCGGTTTCCAGCCGCCGTATGCCGTCTTTTCGAAGCATCAGATCACACGCGTTGGCAGCCAACACATATAGACCTTCGGCGACCTCCATCTCACCGGTATGCCTGCCGTTCTCATCGACCTTGTGCACCTCCGTCTGGACCGCGAACAGGTCGCCAGGCGACAGCGGGCTGTAAAGCTTGTTCACAACTTCGGGTTTATCATATAGCTCTGCACAGCGGAGCTTCAACAGCTCGCTGTCCGATTCCAGATCTGATTTTCCAATAGGTAGAATTGCGCTCGCGCCACGCAGTTTCAAAATTGTTGAACGAATTTCCGCACTCGTGGCGAGTGCAAGTTGGAACTCTTCACGTTGCGCAATGTTCATGATCCTGACTAAGGTCTCTGTCTCCGAGGCTCCTTCGTCTTGAGACGTGTGCATGACCGCAAACGCCAGTTCCTCAATCGTCACAGTCTCCAGAGCATTGAAAGCCACTTGTATTGAATTCTGGAAGTGCTTCCGCACCTGTTCGGCGAATTCAAGCTGAATCAAAGATAAATTCGCACGTTCCAACGCATTAACGAACGCTGCATCCATGTGATCGGATAGTGCATCGCCCGATTTCGAAAATCGGTTCTTGGACAAAGCAAACACTGGATTGCGTGGAGGCTTGGCAGTGAAGAATTGGTCCGTAAGTTGCCGGCCCTTCTTAAACTCCTCAGTGACCTTACATTCGGATGTAAGGACGACCAAATGGCAGGCTTTTCGGTCAATTCCTGCTCTTGCAATATCACTTAACACAGTTTGACCGTTTGCTGGCGTAACTTCGCTAGCGTTTTGAAGATCAACTACGAGAAGAATGGACTCGCCATCCGTTTGCTGGCTGAAGGCTTGCTTTCCCTCAGCAGCCCATTTCGTAAACGACAATGTATGCCATTTCCAATTTGCCTCGGCAGAACTGAATAAGTTCCTGAGTGCATTTCTCTCAGCTTCTCCTAAAGGGCCAGGGAGCTTTTTCAGCGCGTCAACCAGGGCCATCGCTGCGTTGTCAATGTTCTCGACAAGTTCTTCGAGGATAGGCGCGATCCGATCGGCCTTTGAGCTCTCGTCTTCACCTTGGGTCTTTAAGATTTCCAAAACGTTATTCGCGCGAACTCTAAGAGTCTTATCCGCAAGAAAAATGCTCATTGCAGCCTTAGCGTCTGGTTCGGGAGCATCCAATAGCGCGTCGATGAAACCATTCGAAAGTTTCTCTAGGCTAAGCTCGCTAACTTCGGCATTTTCGTCGTCAACCCAGTAGACCGCACCAACCTTGAGCTGCGACATTAATTCGTGGAACTTAGTCATTTCCCGAGAATAGCTTTGGCTGTTGATAGGAGGTTGCGGCGCCGCTGAGGGTAACGACGAACTTGTAGCGTCTATTAATTTCATTTCGTTCTGCAGCGAGTTGAATGGAGCAGCGTTCGGCCTCCAAGAAGGTCGAAACAATGTGCAGGCCCAAACCTTGACCTTCTGAAGCCGGCTTATCAGATACAAAAGGCTCGAAGATAGACGACTCAAGGGAGGGACTGATCCCAGGTCCGTTATCAAACCAAGTAAATCCTGTTTCGGTGGTTTCGATGACAATTTTTCGTTCCCGTCCATTCGTCAGAGGTCCGTGTGTCAGCCAATATAAGCTGTTGTGAAATAGGTTTTCGACAACTTGCAAAAGTCTGGCGCGACTGAACCGAACTTCAAGGTCTAACGAAGTTGGCAACACGTTAAGCAAGAGATCAACACCCTTCGTTTCGGCATACGATTTGCGAGCGCCAACAAACTGTCGCAAAAATTCATGCAATTGAATTTTCTCTTTTAATGAGCGACTTCCTGGCAATAGTGGGTCAATGGTGGCAACAAGCTTCGCAAGCTCGCGCGTAACACTATTGAGAAGTTTAGTTGCTTCGCGGATTTTTTCGTCGCGATAATTCTTGTTCCGCTCAACTACTAGCGCAACGCCGTCACGTAGCTGCCGGACATAATGATGCAATTCGTGCGAGAACGAACGAGCAGAAAGGCCGACCGCGGCGGCTTCAATAAATCTGCTCTTTTGCTCGTCGTCGGATAACCGGACAATCTGTATTGCCTCAGAAAGACGGCCGTGGTCGACAAGCTTTTCTTCGATTAATTGTAGCGCTTCCAATGACTTAAGCAAATCTGTCGAGGCGTGATCTAGAGGCAGCGCCATTGTCGAGCGCGCATCGGCAGAGAGTTCATGTTTCAAGTTAATCGTCGTACGTGCCTCTGAGAGTTCTCTCAACGCTTTCGATAGGGTTGATTTCGCACGTTTAATATTCTGGCTCGACTCTGATTCGGCATCCTTCAGTTTTTTGGTGAGCTCTCGGGAGGTAGGCGCGACGTCCTTGGGGCCGACTATGGTAGCAGCGACCTCGTTATATGTTTTCCGCGACGCCTCCAATATGTTGTTGGCATATGATTTGCATCGCTGGCTGAGCGCCATGAACCCGCGATGCTCACGGTTATCTACGAAGCCTTCGCGATCAGATTTTTCAACAAGTCCACTGTTCAGTTCGTTAGTTAGCGCGAAAAAACCAAGCACGTTACTTGGTCGGAGTTCGTAAAATGAACTGCCCATTGTTTGGCCCTCGGACAAACGCAGCCAATCTTTTTGCGCGCGAATTCTGAACCCGTCGCGGTAGATCGCAACGTTTGCCATCGATTGCATCTGCGCAGCACTCATTCCTGCTTGCTGAAGCTTATCCTTCGTTGCCTTGTTAAACATGAACGAATAAAACTCGGCGCGGAAGGGCCCCGGGTCGGTCCCTCCAGGGTACTGTTTATCGACTGGAAAGACTGAGAAATCGCTTTCCTCTGCATACGATAGCAGCCAAGGGGCAGCTGGTTTGACGTTCACGTTATGATCGCGTAGACGCGGTTTTTCGGAGAAATAAGATAGCAATTTTTGCTTGTTTATACCGTCGAAAATTTTATCAAATTTTTCTTGCTCCTCTTGCCCGGATGCGCCGCGAAATAAAGAAGGCGCCAGCCAAGATTTCATCGAAAGCTGAACTCCATTCCATTCAAACTCAAATTTGGCCGAAGCAAGATTGAGAATATCGTCGTGGAGCGTTTCCAGTTCGAAAATACGTGACTTTGTTTGTACTGAAATTCTGAAATTGTCTTGCGACTGGAATGGACTGATGAGAGTCGACAGATTAGGTATCAGCTCGCGCTCGACAAAGGTTGGATTGTTCCAGTGGGCAGGATCATGCAATCCAATGATTTCAATAATCGTCCCCGGACCATTGAATTCCTCAGAGTTTGTTCCCTTTAAAACCGGAACTTCCTCAAGTGTTCGCTCTGGCGTGAAGTCGGCCCAGGAGAAAGAGACGGTTCGCCAATGAGATTCACCCTCAACAGCAGTTTTTAGCCGTAGAACGGTGCCAATCTTCATTGTGGCTAGACGACCTAGCCCCTTGTCGCCAACGGGTGTTCGATTCTTCTTTGTTTTCTTCTTCGAGTGCTCGCCAGCAGCACGCTTCAATGAGGCACTTATTCGTAGCCAACCGAGGTCAACAGCCTGTTCCGGAATTCCAATTCCACAATCTCGCACTCGGAGGCGACCGACCTTTTCCTTATGGCGATCCTCATCTTTTTTTCGTTCTGGGAAGAGCAGGTTATATGCAGGGTCCGATGGTAGAATTTCCCATTCGGCCTCGACAATAACCTCACAAGTTTCAGAGTCGGCGTCATATGCGTTTTTCGCTAATTCAAGAAGTGCCTGCTCGACGTCAGTGACCAGTTCCGATCCTAACTGTACGACAACGTGCGAAGAAATGCTTAAGTGGGGAACAGAGAGTCCACCGGTCGCTTCTGACTTATCTTGTTGATTTTGATTCATTCGCCGATTTGCCTTTTTTTTCCCAGCACGATTATTTCCGATGTCATTGTGTCGCTAGATTTATTTCTTCTGGCCATTTTCTTGTAATGAATGTCTCGATGGATTTTTCCTATTACGTCGACACCATTGGCATCCATAAATTCTGCCAAAATATCGTCCATCGGGACCAATTCGCCAGCAATTCTTCTGTTGCCGGTTGTCCAGACCTGGTAGCCGCCCGGTGCGGTGCGATTACTGATTCTCTCGACTGATTTCATAAAATCAAAAAAGAAGGAGCCGAACCGTTTTACACCATATGAATTATTTTCTATCGATCCGATGAAGTCGAGCGCATGCTCGGAAATCTCCGTTAGCTCGCTGATCTTTTCGTGAACACTTCGCAATGATCCGCCTAAACTGGCGGAGTCAGTCGCATGTGTTGATGCCAACAGCGACTGGTCAATGTTGCCTCGAATATCTGGAAGATCAATCCAATGGAGGGGCAAATAAGCAAACTGGCCATAAGGTATAGTAGTGCGGTTGTCGCCATAGGGGGGCGACGTCATCACGACATCGAATTGCCGATCTTGGAACCGCTTGCCAGTCAGAATTGAATTGTCGGAGATCTGAATTTCCAATTCACCTAGGTAGCGTCCCCGATGGAGTAGGCCAGCGTCATATAGTTGCACTCTTTGATATTCTAGATTCGTACTAAAAAGCTTAAGTGTCTTGGCAAAATTAGCAACAGGATCTGCATCAACTGTGACGTCCACATCCGCTTTTTTGTGTAGCTTATATGTAGACATCCGTGAATTTGAGCTTGCGCGTACGACGCGACATAAGGCGAGCCAGAATAAGCGGCGGGCCCATAGTGACGGCTCCGCACGAATGTTATCGCTTATTTTTTCGAGCGACGACGATATATCGTTGGAAAACCATTTCTCACGACCTTTGAAATCACGTGGTGTGTAAGCGCGGTTGTCCGTCCGGATATTTGCAATCAGTTGGGCTTGTTTTTCGTCGAATGCCTTTATGTAGTACGGTCCGGCTTTCGCAAGGCACGCTAGACCAGCAAGTGGATTGATGTCAACGCCGCAGAAGTCTAGGCCCATTTGCATGGCTTCTACAAGTACCGTGCCGGACCCCGCGAACGGATCGAGCACAGAGTTTGTGTCTGGAGCTGACTCACAGATGCTCGCCAAAATCGTTCTCTGGAGGTCCGGAACCATCATCGCCGGATAATGCAGTAGGGCATGCGCACCCCTTCTCACGCCACTGCGCTGGAAGGACCAAAATTCGGGAGCACTCCTGCGCTCGATATCGCGAAGCGAGTGAATTAATTGGTCGTTGGCATTGCTTTCAAGCATGAGGCGCTGTCATTTATTGGTTTGGATGGTACTGTAAGTCTCCCTGAACAAAAAGGCCAGGCCTTTGTCTCCAGTTTACTATACTTGCTATATTGCTCTAACGGAATGGACGCCGTCGAAATAAGCGCAATACTTTCACTGGCGAAGACCTCTTCGCCGTGCTAAGCCTCTGTTGGGCGCACGGCGACCTTTCAGACCCGTCCTGTAAGGATCGTCCGCACTCATATTCGATGTACTGAACGTCTGCTTCAACTTCGTGCCCAGCTACCTCTCCGTGGATGGTGTGAAATACTCGCTGGCCTAGTCGTGAACCGCATTTGTTGCAAATTAGATCAGAGACGGCAATCAACGCCGATAAACTGGAGAGTCGGCCTTTGAGGGCTAGGAGTTCAGTTTCCTTCTGCCCTAGCTCATTTTGATGCTTTCCGCCATCCTCTCTCAGTCGGGATATTTCTTTAAGCGCAACTTCAATACGTAACGATAGGGCCGAAGTAGTTGCATCCCGCGTTTGCGTCTCGAACTCTTGAATTCTTGCGTCTTTGTCGGTCATTCGCTCCTTGAGCAACTGAATGACGCTGTCTTTCTGATCGATTAAGAGGCGATAAAGCGTAAAAATGCTAATCAAGAAAGCCACATTTGATGCGATCTGAGTGTAGAAGATGGTGTCACTGGTCATGGCAGTAAATTTAAGTTATGCGGACTCGTGCGTGCTGGGGATAGGCTAGACCATGAAGATGGGAGTGGATGACTGTACCAAAAACCGTATGCGAAGTCGGTTTGCCGCCCAGTAAAAGTGGTCTGCATTACCCTATAACATCGTTGAACGCAAACCAATAGCCGAATCAATGCACGAAAAAAGGCTCCGTGGAGCCTTTTTTCACTAACCGCGTCGCTAGTTTTTCGATAACTTGGCAAAGTTTGCACTTTCCGTGTTACGTGACAGATTACACGTCAATATTCCCCGCCCTCAACGCATTCGACTCAATAAAATTCCTCCGCGGCTCCACTTCATCGCCCATCAGCGTAGTAAAGATCTGATCCGCCGCAATCGCATCCTCAATCTGCACCTTGAGCAAACGGCGCACGGTCGGGTCCATGGTGGTTTCCCACAGCTGCTCGGGATTCATCTCGCCCAGACCTTTGTAGCGCTGCTTGGTGACGGTGCGTTCGGCTTCGTCGCGCAGCCATTGCATGGCGTGGTGGAAGTCGGTGACGGTCGATTCCTTGATGCGGTCGCCTTCGCCGCGGCGGATGAAGGCGCCTTCGCCGATCAGCCCTTTAAACGTGTTGGCGGCGGCGGCGAGGACGGCGTAGTCGGCGCTGTCGGCGAAGTCGGCGTCGATCGAGGTGACTTTGATGTTGCCGTGGTGCATACGCTCGATGCGCAGGCTGTGCTTTTCGGTCAGGTCGTCGGAGCGGACCGTCACGCTGACGGCGCGGTCGGCGATGGTCGCTTGCATGGCGGCGGCCGAGGCTTCGGCGTTTTCCAGGCTGTTCAGGTCGAGGGTGACGCCCGTCATGATGGCGGTGAGGGCGGCGCGGTCGATCACGCGGGTCAGGCGCATCATGATGGCGTTCGACAGGTTGAACTGGCGCACCAGCTCGGCCAGGGCGTCGCCCTTGATCGGGTCGGCGCCTTCGCGCGGGGTCAGGGCGGCGCTGTTCAGGGCCACCGTCATCATGTAGCTCGCTTCTTCCACGTCGTCCTTGAGGTAGCGCTCGTCGCGGCCGGCCTTGACCTTGTACAGGGGCGGCTGGGCGATGTAGACGTGGCCGCGCTCGACCAGTTGCGGCATCTGGCGGTACAGCAGGGTCAGGAGCAGGGTGCGGATGTGGGCGCCGTCGACGTCCGCATCGGTCATGATGATGATGCGGTGGTAGCGCAGCTTGTCGATGTTGAATTCGTCGGGGCCGATCGAGGTGCCCAGCGTCGCGATCAGGGTCGTGATCTGCTCCGACGACAGCATCTTTTCAAAGCGCGCCTTTTCCACGTTCAGCACCTTGCCGCGCAGGGGCAGGATGGCCTGGAACTTGCGGTCGCGGCCCTGCTTGGCGGAGCCGCCTGCGGAGTCACCCTCGACGATGTAGAGTTCGCACAGGGCGGGGTCGCGTTCCTGGCAGTCGGCCAGCTTGCTGGACAAGCCCATGCCGTCCATTACGCCCTTGCGGCGGGTCAGGTCGCGCGCCTTACGGGCTGCTTCGCGGGCACGGGCGGCTTCCACGATCTTGCCGCAGATGATTTTTGCGTCGTTCGGCTTTTCGGCCAGGTAGTCGGCCAAGGTTTTCGCCACGATTTCTTCGACGGGGCCGCGCACTTCCGACGACACCAGTTTGTCCTTGGTCTGCGAAGAGAATTTCGGCTCCGGCACTTTGACCGATAACACGCAGGTCAGACCTTCGCGCATGTCGTCGCCGCTGATTTCCACTTTCGCTTTTTTGGCGAATTCGTGTTCGTCGATGTATTTGTTGATCACCCGCGTCATGGCCGCGCGCAGACCCGTCAGGTGGGTGCCGCCGTCGCGCTGGGGGATGTTATTGGTGAAGCACAGCACCTGCTCGTTGTAGGCGTCGTTCCACTGCATCGACACGTCGACGCTGATATTGGTGTTCTGGTCCGACATGCGCTCGCCGGTCGCCTGGAACACGGTCGGGTGCAGCACGGTTTTGGTCTTGTTGATGTACTCGACGAAGCCGCGCGTGCCGCCTTCGAAGGCAAACAATTCTTCCTTGCCGGTCCTTTGATCGGTCAGGCGAATCGAGACGCCGTTATTCAAAAAGGAGAGTTCGCGGATGCGCTTGGCCAGGATCTCGTAGTGAAATTCGACGTGCGTGAAAATCGTTTCGTCGGCCCAGAAATGAACGTCGGTGCCGCGCTTGTCCGTTTCGCCCACCACGCGGATGGGGGAGACGGCCACGCCATCGCGCATTTCAATGTCGCGGTCCTGGGGCACGCCGCGCACGAAATCCATCTGGTGGACTTTGCCGTCGCGGCGGATGGTCAATTTCAGTAATTTCGACAGCGCGTTGACGCAGCTGACGCCCACGCCGTGCAAGCCGCCCGAGACTTTATAGGAGTTCTGGTCGAATTTACCGCCGGCGTGCAATTCGGTCATGACGATTTCAGCGGCCGAGCGTTTTGGCTCGTGCTTGTCGTCCATTTTGAGGCCGGTGGGAACGCCGCGGCCATTGTCGGTGATGGAGATCGAATTGTCGGCGTGGATGGTGACGTGGATGTCCGTGCAGTGGCCGGCCAGCGATTCATCGATGGAGTTATCCAGCACCTCGAAGACCAGGTGATGCAGGCCGGTGCCGTCGGAGGTGTCGCCGATGTACATGCCCGGCCGCTTGCGCACCGCTTCCAACCCTTCCAGGATTTGAATCTGTGCTGCGCCGTATTCTTCGGAATTGGGAATTGGTGCGGTGTGTTCGGACATGGGTGCTTTCTTGGGAGACGGGTGGTGCTGTCAGACATTACTGCTGAAATGAGGAGGACAGGCCGGGCCGCGTAAGGCAGCGAGTGCCAGTCCCCCACTTGTTAGATACGCATGGGCATGACGACGTATTTGAAGTCTGGATTATCGGGAATCGAAATCAAGGCCGACGAGTTCGAGTCGCCCAGGGCGATGTTGACCTGGTCGCATTTCAGGTTGTTCAAGACGTCGAGCAGGTAGGTGACGTTGAAACCGATGTCGACGGATTCTCCGCCGTAGTCGATTTCCAGTTCCTCGACGGCTTCTTCCTGGTCGGCGTTGGTCGAGCTGATTTTCATGCTGCCGGGGGTGATGATGCAGCGCACGCCCTTGAATTTGTCGCTCGTCATGATGGCGGCGCGCTGCAGGGAGCGCAAAAGCTCATCCCTGCCGATCGTGAAGTCGTTTTTATATCCCTTGGGGATCACCCGCGTGTAATCAGGGAATTTGCCTTCAACCAGCTTGGAAACCAGCTCAATATCCGCAAAAGTCAGTTTCACCTGGCTGGCGGCGATGTCGAGCTGGACGGTGTCGTCGCTTTCTTCGAGCAGGCGCTGCAGTTCGATGATGGTCTTGCGGGGGATGATCACTTCCTGGCGGGTAAACTCTTCTTCCGTCTCGACCTGGCAGAAGGCCAGGCGGTGGCCGTCGGTGGCCACGGCGATGACGTTGCGGCCGTCCAGCACCAGCAGCAGGCCGTTCAGGTAATAACGGATGTCTTGCTGGGCCATCGAGAAATGGACCATCTGGAACAAATGCTTCAGGGTCTTTTGCGGCAGGGTCACGCTGGCGTTGTAGCTGTCGGCCACCGAGACGGTGGGAAACTCTTCAGCAGCGAGTGTCTGCAGCGCAAAACGCGATTTGCCCGTTTGCACGGTCAGGCGCTTGTTCAGCAGGGTCATCGTCACGTCGCCCGATTCGGGCAGGGCGCGCAGGATGTCCAGCAGCTTGCGCGCCGCCACGGTGGTGCCCGTCACATCCGCGCCCGAGCCGATCTGGGCGTGCGTGGTGATCTGCACTTCGGTGTCGGTCGACAGGAAAGAGACGTTCTCGCCGTCCTTGCGGATGAGGATATTGGCCAGAATCGGCATGGTGTGCCGACGCTCGACAATACCGCTCACGATCTGCAGTGGCCGGAGAAGCGTGTCTCGGGTGGTTTTGACCAATTGCATAATAATCCTCGGTAGGTTGATCGTAAAAACGGGTATGACTGTTGTTATTTATTTACTATTTTGTTGCGGCTAATCACTGCTATTTTGCCAGAAAAACGTGCTGTTTCACCCTTTTGGCGAAGGCAAAACCGGGGACAGGCAGCAAGTGCCAGTCCCCTTGCTGAACAGGGGGACTGGCACTCGCTGCCTGTCCCCGTTTTCATCACCCTTTCAGCGTCTGCTCCAGCACATGCAACTCATGATTGCACTCCGCATTCTTGGTGCGATCCAGCGCAATCTTCCGCACCGCATGCAGCACGGTCGTGTGATCGCGGCCGCCAAATAATTCACCGATCTCCGGCAGCGACTTCTGCGTCAATTCCTTGGCCAGATACATGGCGATCTGGCGGGGCCGCGCGATGTTCGCGGGGCGGCGCTTCGAATACATGTCCGCCACCTTGATATTGAAAAAGTCGGCGACCGTCTTCTGGATGTTTTCCACTGAAATCTGGCGGTTCTGCACCGACAGCAGATCTTTCAAGGCTTCTTTCACCACGTCGATGGTGATGTCCTTGCCGTGAAAGCGCGAGTAGGCCAGGATTTTTCGGAGCGCCCCTTCCAGCTCGCGCACGTTCGAGCGCAGGTGTTTTGCGACAAAAAACGCCACGTCGTCGGAAAAATTGACGCCTTCCGAATTCGCCTTCTTTAACAGAATCGCCACCCGCATTTCCAGCTCCGGCGGCTCGATCGCCACCGTCAGGCCGGAATCGAAACGGGAAATCAGGCGGTCGTCCATGCCTGTGATTTCCTTCGGATAGGTATCGCTGGTGATGATGATCTGTTTCTTGGCCGCGATCAGGGCCTCGAAGGCATAGAAAAACTCTTCCTGGGTGCGGCTTTTACCGCCGAAGAACTGGATATCGTCGATCAGCAGCATGTCCAGCGAATGGTAGTAATGCTTGAAGTCGTCGAAGCCTTTTCTCTGGTACGCCGTCACCACGTCGCGCACGTATTGTTCCGCGTGGATGTAGCGGATGCGCGCGCCCGGCTGGTCGGCCATCACCTGGTTGCCGATGGCGTGAATCAGGTGGGTTTTACCGAGGCCCACGCCGCCATAAAAGAACAGCGGGTTGTAGGAGACCCCGGGATTGTTCGCCACCTGGATCGCGGCGGCGCGCGCCAGCTGATTGGCTTTACCGGTGACGAAACTGTCGAAGGTCAGATCGGTATTGATGCGGCTTTGTTCACGGCGGGGCGAATTGGCGATGTTGTCCGGTGCGGCGCCATTGGGCGTGCCGGCGCCCTGGCCGACGGGGGCGCCGGTGCGCATGTCGTTGCCCATGTGGTCGGGCGTGGGTGCGACGGCGGCCGCTGCTTTTTTCGGCAAGGCGTTTTTCGGATCGAGCACGAACTGCACCTCGATCGGCGCTTCCCAGTATTGCGCCGCCAGCGCCGTGATGCGGGTGGCGAATTGCGTCTTGACCCAATCCAGCTTGAAACGGTTGGGCGCGGCAATGCGCAGCCGGCCGTCTTCGAAATCGAGGACGACCAGGGGCTTGATCCAGGCACTGAATTGCTGCGGCGTCAGTTCCAGTTCCAACTGCGCGGAACAGGTCTGCCAAAAATTTTCCATGAATCGTCTAGTCTTAACTGGGGGTGTGATGGGTGTGAAAACGTCACACGTAACACGCTATTCTACCCGCGAAGCGCAAAGTTATCCACAGGCAGAGTGCGATTTTGTTGGGGCGGCGCAGGCCGCGGCGCGCCCGGCAACTGTGGTGCCCGCCGCCCCGCGCGGGGCCGGAAATCGACACCGGCGTTGACAGGCCGGACGGTTTCGGTGCACAATTCAGGGTTCCCCGACCGGACTCTGCGCAAATCAGTCGAGCAGGCTGCCTGATTTGGCTGTGGGTCCGACAGCGGGCGAAGAAGAACTAGCTGTGGCGTGACGCTGGCTTAAACCTCTGCGAAATGTCATTTGCGCCCTTACACTGACGGGACGTCAGATCCGATTTTGCATTTTATTTAGCTTTAAGCGAGACCACCATGAAACGTACTTACCAACCTTCCGTCGTCCGTCGCAAGCGCACCCACGGCTTCCGCGCACGTATGGCTACCCGTGGCGGCCGCCAGGTTCTGAACGCCCGCCGCGCCAAGGGCCGCAAACGCCTGGCTGTATAAGTCTGGCATGACCGGCGAAGGTTCACACGACTTCGCGCGCGTTCGGCGTATCGTTAAAACGGATGAATTTTCATCCGTTTTTCGTTTGCGCCCGGCGCAAAAATCGGCGCATTTCGTGCTCTACACGCTCCCGTCCGCGCTGACCCATGCGCGGCTGGGCGTCGTCGTGGCCAAACGCTTTGCACCCCGCGCCGTCACGCGCAACACGATCAAACGGGTCACCCGCGAGCTGTTCCGGCAAAGCGCGCTGCCTGCGCTCGACTGCATCGTGCGCCTGGCCCGCCCCGTCAACGCCAAGGATGGTCCGGCCACCAACACGGCCCTGAAAACGGCCGTGCGCGAAGAAGTGGCGCGCCTGTTCGCGCAGCAGGCGAAAGAGTCGGCGCGCCAGGAGCGCATCGCCAAAGCCAATCCTGCTCCACCGCCCGCACCGGCGTCCGCGCCATGAAACGCCTGCTCGTCCTGCTGCTGCGGGCCTACCAGCTGCTGCTCTCGCCCATGCTGGGCCAGCGCTGCCGCTTTTATCCCAGCTGCTCGCATTACGCCGTCGAGGCGATCCAGACCCATGGCGCCGCGCGCGGTTCGTGGCTGACCGTGCGCCGCCTCGGCAAATGCCATCCCTGGCATGCGGGCGGCCTCGATCCCGTCCCGCCCAAAGCCGGTGAGGGCGCAGCTTGCGCCTGCCATCACTGAAACCATCCGATTCACCCTGACTCTCACTG
>Ga0209913_1001230_pt1 | contig 15100 bp, 19 predicted proteins | sample PersoiDNA2013203_FD_185805 | JGI IMG/M metagenome (GOLD analysis project Ga0209913, IMG submission 185805) | Permafrost soil microbial communities from the Arctic, to analyse light accelerated degradation of dissolved organic matter (DOM) -... | ecosystem: Environmental > Terrestrial > Soil >... | reverse complement strand
ACTGCGCGGGCTTGCTCCTTAACTTGGGTGAATTGCCCCGCCCCCCCCCGGGCTTGCTCCTTAACTTGGGTGGATTGGGACCTGACCCCGGCCTTGCGCTTCTAAATATTGCCTTCCATAATTTTCAGAACAAAAGAATGTAGCAACTCACATTCATCATCCGTTTTTGCATGATTTTCCAAAACAGGCTTTAGGTAATATAACAATAAGTCAATATCCCCCCTCCTTATAGGAAGTTGCTCTTCAAGCACCTTTAGAAAAACCTTGAAGGACATAATAGATAAAAAAATATCATAAACTTTCCCATTCGCAAAAGGAATTTTTTAAGATAATGCTTTGCTAAACGAATCTGATCTGCCCTGCGCCATGATAGATGCGGAATTATTTGCAAAGCCTTCCAATAATCCGGATTATCCACAGAATAATTCAACAACAACCAATCCACTGCCTCGCCAGTTGTAATTTTTTTAAGGTTGATAATTTCATTCTTCACATCATTATCCATTTCTATCTCCCCCCTTTGGAGTCAAATACACGAGGCGGGGTCACGAGGCGGGGTCAGGTCCGCCATTCCGACACCGCCTCAGCCATGCGCAGTCTACAAACCTCTGCGTAATCTCAGTGCCGATGCGCGTAGCTCTAGTACCGTCTACCGCATGACGCGACCACTACGCCTTGAGTATGCCGGTGCTCTCTACCATGTTACTTCGCGCGGAGACCGGCGTGGCCAAATTTACCGGGATGATACTGACCGCATTGCCTGGCAAGGAGTGTTGGCGCTGGTGTGTGAACGGTATCATTTTGTCGTACACAGTTTTTGCCAGATGAGCAATCATTATCATTTACTCGTTGAAACGGTCGAGGCGAATCTATCGCAAGGCATGCGTCAACTGAATGGCGTATATACCCAGCATTTCAATCGGCGCCACAAGCTTGTTGGACACGTATTACAAGGTCGCTACAAAGCTATCTTGGTGCAGAAAGAAAACTATCTGTTGGAATTGGCCCGCTACATCGTCTTGAATCCAGTCCGGGCGCACATGGTCTTATCACCCGATGACTGGTACTGGAGCAGTCATCGCTATTTTTTGGACGACGCGGCACCTCCGTGTTGGTTGGCACGTGACTGGCTCTTGAGCCAGTTTGGCGCCACGCGCGACGAGGCGGTCCCTGCTTATTGCCGGTTTGTCGCGGCCGGGATGGGAGAGACTAGTCCGCTCGCTCGCACCTGCCACCAGATTCTTCTGGGCGATGACACCTTCATTTCAGCACATCAACAATCACAACGTTCTGATGCATTCAAAGATACGCCAAGGTTGCAGCGCCGCGCCATCACGCTGTCATTAGTGCAATATCAAGCCCTCTATAGCAATAGAGACGAGGCAATGGCACGCGCTTATTTATCGACCGCTTTTACCATGTCTCACATCGCCGCAGCTTTTCACGTATCGAGCAGAACAGTCAGTCGAGCCGTATCGGCATTTAGTAAAGCGCAACTTGCTGCAGATCAAGACAGCCAAAGCTGAGATCGTGTACGAATGGCGGACCTGCCCCCGACCCCGTGCGTATTGAGCAAAACAGTTAGTCGAGCTATCGGTATTTACTAAAGCACAACTTGCCGTAGATCGTGACGGCCAAGGCTGAGATCGTGTACGAAAGGCGGACCTGACCCCGGGCGCGCCCAGCGCACCGAGACGCCCAGAGATACGCCAAGGTCGCAGCGCCGCGCTGTCACGCTGTCATTAGAGCAGTTTCGGGCGCGCTATAGCGACAGAGACGAGGCGATGGCACGCGCTTATCTATCGACCGCTTTTACCATGACCCATATCGCCGCCGTATTTCACGTCTCGATCAGGACAGTCAGTCGAGCCGTATCGGCATTTAATAAAGCGCAACTTGCTGTAGATCGAGACGACCAAGGCTGAGATCGTGTACGAATGCCGGACCTGACCCCGGCCTCGCTGTGTACGAATGGTGGACCTGACCCCGGCCTCGCTGGAGATACATTCAGCGGTTTTGTTGGGTGTTCTAAAACCACGGAACCACTTCTTTACGGTATGATTTTTCGCATACCATTTCTCTCTCGAACTGTTTCCATGGCACTTTTATACTGAAATATTTCCTCCAATTCTTCACGTAGTTCATCCTTTTTTAATAATGGATCGAAAAACCTAATTAGTAAAAAAATCATTCTAAATTCATTACTGAATGGAATACCCTCATTTTTTAAAATCTCCTGAGGCGATACTGTTACAAGAAGTTTGAAATTTCTCAGTAGATCCTTTATATCTCTGACAGAGTCACCTTGCATCGCCCCCCAAACTCTAATGGCAAGACACCTATTTAGAATACCGGAAACGATATTTTTTTCAACTACTTCTTTATCATTTTTCACTTCATCAGCAATTCGCTCAAATAAATAAACCGCCAACCTTAGCCATTCAAGCCCCTCGTCAGATACCTCATCACCAACAATAAAATTTGCTGCAATAACTTCAGCACTTTCCGCTACTCGACCCCAGTTTAGCCTGCACTTAAAATTAGCCTTTGCAAAACTCAGACATTCTTTTGCGCCCAAGGAAATGAAATCATCATACTTTCTTGCTTTCTCATTAATATCCATAGCCCACTCCTATATAATCCTTGGGTATTTTTGGTTTAACTGTCTTAAAATCAATTCCGATGTCACCAAACCCCTTAACTCCAATATTGAGTGTCTCTAACGATGGTTGGAAATGCCCAGATTTTCTATTTATTTCGCTACCAAAATTACGCACCCCACCTTTCCCATTGTCAAAAACATCAATTAATGCCTCTCCCGCGGCCAAAACTGGTTTATCTCCAGATAATACTGTATGTTTTAACTCAACACCATCGACAAATTTCGGAATTACCACAAGATCGCCACCCTCTAAAACTGCCCATTTTATAGGCCCTTCATTAGCAATTGCAGCGAAGGAAGGATCAGTTACTTTTGTAGGAGAGACTCCAAGTTTTTTTGCCTCAGAAAGTTCCAATTTGAGATCATTTTGTTTTAGGTTTTCAAAAACATCGAGCTTTTCGCTGATAGAATCAACTTTCCCGGCCGTTTTTTCAATACTACCAGCAACAGATAAATCACCGCCCCTTGATTTAAATATTGAAGTTATTCCGCCGGCCTTTTTAATCATCCCGGCAAATCCACCAAACCCTACTGACAGGACTGCTGAACCACCAACTCCCCCTTTTTGGACAGCATCTCCAGTGTATCCCGCCCTTTCAAATCCGTCGCCAAAATAACCATTAACCGCTCCCGTAGCTTGGCCTATTAAATTCTCCACTGCAGGTATTTTCTTTACCCCGTAAATAATTGGCCCAGCGGCAAAATCAAGTGTTTCCACAGTATATTTGGCAACCATATTACTTTCGACGTAGTTTCCGAAGGGGAACGGGGTCAGGCCCGCCATTCAGACACGACCTCAGCCATGCCGATGTCCAAACCTCTGCAATCTCAGTGCCAATGCGTATGGATCAGATAACGTCTACCACATGACGAGACCACTACGCCTTGAATTTCCCGGTGCCCTCTACCACGTTACTTCGCGCGGCGAATGGCGCGGCGCCATTTACCGGGACGATACCGATCGCCTTGCCTGGCAAGAAGTGCTTGCGTTGGTATGTGAGCGGCACCATTTTATCGTTCATAGCTTTTGCCAGATGACCAATTATTATCATCTGCTCGTTGAAACGGTCGAGGCGAATCTATCGCAAAGCATGCGTCAACTGAATGGCGTATATACCCAGCATTTCAATCGGCGCCACAAGCTTGTTGGACACATATTGCAAGGTCGCTACAAAGCTATCTTGGTGCAGAAAGAAAACTATCTGTTGGAATTGGCCCGCTACATCGTCTTGAATCCAGTCCGGGCGCACATGGTGACATCCCCCGACGAGTGGTACTGGAGCAGTCATTACTACTTTTTAGGCGACGCAGCGCCTCCATGTTGGTTAGCTGTCGAGTCCCGTTTGATCATAAACGCGCTTAACGAATAGTTCCGGCTTCTTTTGCTGCCATTCTTTGAGCGCCTGGATGGGTGTTTTGGCACCGATGGCCCGTTGTGGAATGTGGTGGTTGTAAAGCTTTAAATAGTTGAGCAAGGTCGCCTCCAGATCAGCCCGGCTGTCGAATCGGGTCTGCTGCAACAGTTCGCTGATACGGCCGTTGAATCGTTCGACCATGCCATTCGTTTGCGGATGCCGGGGCGGTGCCAGGCGGTGTTCGATACCCATGGCGGCGCAGACTTTATCGAAAGCGTGCTGGCCACTAGGCTTCCTGTCCTTTGTTGTGAAGCGGTCGGTGAATTGCGAGCCGTTGTCGGTCAGCAGTTTAATGATCTTGATCGGCGAGGCCAACTTGAGCCGGCGCAGGAAACCGCCGATCAACTCGTCAAGCACAGCTCTGGCACGAAACAGGGCCATGCTGCGACGAGGAATATGATCGCACGAAACTAAACAGTTAGCATGCGACTGGCTTTTGAGCCAGTTCGGCGACACGCGCGACGAGGCAATCGCCAACTACTCTCGGTTTGTCGCGGCCGGGATGAACGAGGCGAGTCCGCTCGCTCGCACCTGCCACCAGACTCTTCTAGGCGATGAGGCCTTCATTTCAGTACATCAGCAATCGCAGCGCACCGAGACGCCCAGAGATACCGGCACCGGACGCATTTCAAACAATCAATCACTGAGTACGAAAAAAGTGAGATCCGCCGCCACTCGCGAGGCCCAGATACCCTCGCCCCGACGAGCTTCCCCGGAACCTAAAATTAAATTTAAAATCAATGACTTGGCATAAAAAATACCCTCATGGATACCCTCGCCTTGGAAATGATCAGTAAGAACCAAATGTTAAATATTCCCCACGGCAATTTAAGTCCCCTTAAAAATACCCACAAAAAAGCGTGCTTGGCTCTGCCGTGGGTTGCTTGCGTTTGCCAGACAAAATAAAAAAAGCCCCTGAAAAATCAGGGGCTTAGCTGTTTCATTGACCCGGCGTTACCTTACGCTGCCGGACGGGAGATTATTCCCACTCGATGGTCGCTGGCGGCTTGCCCGAGATATCGTAGACGACGCGGTTGATGCCGCGCACTTCATTGATGATGCGGTTCGACACCTTGCCCAGCAGGCTGTGCGGCAGGTGCGCCCAGTGGGCGGTCATGAAGTCCTGCGTCTGCACGGCGCGCAGGGCCACCACGTATTCGTAGGTACGGCCATCACCCATCACGCCCACCGATTTGACGGGCAGGAAGACGGCGAAGGCCTGGCTGGTCGCTTCGTACCAGTTGGTCGGAACGCTATCCTGGTCGAAGCCAGGAACCACGACCGGTTCATACGGCGTGTTGCGCAGTTCCTCGATGAAGATGGCGTCGGCGCGGCGCAGCAGGTCGGCGTAGTCTTTCTTGACTTCGCCGAGGATGCGCACGCCCAGGCCGGGGCCCGGGAACGGGTGGCGGTACACCATGTCATGCGGCAAGCCCAGTGCCACCCCCAGTTTGCGCACTTCGTCCTTGAACAGTTCGCGCAAGGGTTCCAGCAACTTGAGCTTCATGGTGTCCGGCAAGCCGCCCACGTTGTGGTGGCTCTTGATGGTCTGGCCTTTCTTGCCTTTGCCGGCCGATTCGATGACGTCCGGGTAAATCGTGCCTTGCGCCAACCATTTGGCGTTGACCAGTTTGCCCGATTCGACCTGGAAGACTTCGACGAATTCGCGGCCGATGATCTTGCGCTTCTGCTCGGGGTCCGTGACGCCGGCCAGGTGGCCCATGAACTGCTCTTCCGCATCGACGCGGATGACTTTCACGCCCAGGTTCTTGGCGAACATGTCCATCACCATCTTACCTTCGTCCAGGCGCAGCAGGCCGTGGTCGACAAAGACGCAGGTCAGCTGGTCGCCGATGGCGCGGTGGATCAGGGCTGCCGCCACGGACGAATCGACGCCGCCGGACAGGCCCAGGATGACGTCGTCGGTACCGACTTGCGCACGGATTTTTTCCACCGCTTCGCTGATGTAGTCAGGCATATTCCAGTCCGACTTGCAGCCGCAGATTTCATGCACGAAGCGGCCGATCATGGCCTTGCCCTGTACCGTGTGCGTCACTTCCGGGTGGAATTGCACACCGTAGAACTGGCGCTCTTCATCAGCCATGGCGGCGATCGGGCAGCTCGGGGTGTTGCCCATCAGCTTGAAACCTGGCGGCATTTCCAGCACTTTGTCACCGTGGCTCATCCACACTTTCAGCATGCCGTGGCCTTCGTCGGTGACGAAGTCGGCAATACCGTTGAGCAACTTGGTGTGGCTGCGGGCGCGCACTTCGGCATAGCCGAATTCGCGTACCAGGCCGTTTTCCACCTTGCCGCCCAGCTGGGCCGCCATGGTTTGCATGCCGTAGCAGATGCCCAGCACGGGCACGCCCAGCTCGAACACGGCTTGCGGCGCGCGCGGCGAGTCGCCGTCCAGGGTGGAATTGTGGCTGCCCGACAGGATCACGCCGGCGGCGCCATAGTTGCGCACGAATTCGTCGCTGACGTCATATGGGAAGACTTCGGAAAACACGCCGGAATCGCGCACGCGGCGGGCGATCAACTGGGTGACTTGGGAACCGAAATCGAGAATGAGGATTTTAGAATGCATGATGGGGACTTTATCTGAGGTCATTACAAAACCGGCGCACTAGGCGCCGGTCTGGTTTGTCGCTAATTACTCTGAACGGTAGTTTGGCGCTTCTTTCGTGATCTGCACATCATGGACATGCGATTCGCGCATGCCGGCCGAGGTGATTTCCACGAATTCCGCCTTTTCGCGCAGTTCGTCGATGGTGGCGCAACCGCAGTAACCCATCGATTGACGCACGCCGCCCACCAGCTGGAAGATGATCGCCAGCACGCTGCCTTTGTAGGCTACGCGGCCTTCGATACCTTCAGGCACGAACTTGTCGGCCTTCATGGTGGCATCCTGGAAATAACGGTCAGCCGAACCATCGGACATCGCCCCCAGCGAACCCATGCCGCGGTACGACTTGTAGCTGCGGCCCTGGTACAGGATCACTTCGCCTGGCGCTTCTTCCGTACCGGCAAACATGGAACCCATCATGACGGTCGAGGCGCCAGCGGCCAGCGCTTTCGAAATATCGCCCGAGAAGCGGATACCGCCGTCGGCGATACATGGCACGCCCGTGCCTTCGAGTGCTTCGGCGACGTTCGAAATGGCCGTGATTTGCGGCACGCCCACACCGGCGACGATACGCGTGGTGCAGATCGAGCCAGGACCGATACCGACCTTGACCGCATCGGCGCCGTATTCCACCAGTGCCCTGGCGGCGGCGGCGGTAGCGATATTACCGCCAATCACTTCCACTTGCGGGTACTTGGTCTTGATCCAGCGTACGCGGTCCAGGATGCCTTGCGAGTGGCCGTGGGCCGTGTCGACCACCAGCACGTCGACGCCGGCGGCGACCAGCAGGTCGATGCGTTCTTCATCCTTGGCACCGACGCCGACGGCAGCGCCGACCAGCAGCTTGCCCTGGCTGTCTTTCGACGCGAACGGGTGGGAAGTCGACTTCTGGATATCCTTGACGGTGATCAGGCCGCGCAGCTCAAACGCGTCGTTGACCACCAGCACGCGCTCAAGGCGGTGCTTGTTCATCAGGCGCTTGGCTTCGGCCGTGTCGGCATCTTCGTTGACGACGACGAGTTTTTCGCGCGGGGTCATCTTGGCTGAAGCTTCCGCGTCGAGTTCCTTTTCAAAGCGCAAATCGCGGTTGGTAATGATACCGACCACTTCCTTGCCCTTGACGACAGGGAAACCGCTGATGCCGTATTGTTCCGTCAGCGCGATCACGTCGCGGATTTTCATGTCCGGCGGAATCGTGATCGGATCGCGCAGCACGCCAGCTTCGAAACGTTTTACACGGGCCACTTCACGTGCCTGGTCCTTCGGATTCAAATTCTTGTGGATGATACCGATGCCGCCTTCCTGGGCCATCGCGATCGCCAGACGGGCTTCCGTCACCGTATCCATGGCTGCGGACAGCAAGGGAATATTCAGGGTGATATTGCGGGTCAGACGAGTTTTGAGGGACGTATCGGCGGGCAGAACGTTGGAGTAGGCTGGGACGAGCAGCACGTCATCGAATGTGAGTGCTTTTTGAAGTAGACGCATAGCATTTCCTATTGGCGCAAAAGCAGATTATACAGAAATTCTTGACTCCTGTCTTAAACATTCGCAAACCTCCTTAGACATAGTAAGGATGCCGTTTTCGCCTCTTTCTAAATGTCTGGAAAAGTCTGGAAACGTCCACGTTTTCGCCCAAATTTCGCCCCTGTTTTGGCGGCTTCTTCGCCTCTTTCTGAGGCCGCACAAGATCAGGTAGGTAGGCAGCCAACATAATAGAAGGCACTGCCTTCTGTAAGCATAACCCAAAAGGAAAGATTGCAATGAAGCACGCGCTGGGCGCCCTCCTCTTGCTTGCACTGTGCAGTTGCACGTCTAGCGGCATTGTCGAACACCGCGGAGGCGATCTGATCGGGCTGGACAGCTTCGCCCTCGCCGCCCGCTACGGCACGCCTGCCAGCTACCAGCACCAGGGCGAATACCTGCAACTGAACTACGGCAGCGATGCGGCCCGCTGCCGAGTTATCGTGCTGGTCGACCAGCAACAGCGCGTGGCCGGCTGGGCATCCGCCGGACAATCTTGCCCAGCGCGCTAAACGGCCACGCTCATGTCGATGGCGACACCAAGACGGTGCAAGGCTCACCATCCAGCTGCACCCGAAGCGAGGCGCGAATCAGCCCGGACATGCCGACGCGCGGCCCCAAGCTGCGCTCCAATTCATCGGCCGCCGCTGCGATCTCACGCAGGCGCCGAACCTCCCACAAAAGCACGCGCACATCGGCCGAGTCGTTGCGACCTTGGATTTCTTTCAGTTGCTCGATGCTGAGCGGCGCCCGAATCCTACTCATTACCACCTCTTCATAGCACGTTTAGATCGGTCCACATCAGTTCTACAATGGATGGCTCCTCGTCCAGCTCAGCACGCAAAACATCACGGATCATCGCTGCCGCACCATCAGTTGGCCCCAGGCTGCGCTCCAGTTGGTCCGCCTTGGATACGATTGCGCGCAGGCGCCTGATCTCACGCAGCACGGCACGCATGTCCCGCGAATCGCTACGGAGCCGGATTTCCACCAGCTCGACTGTCGTCAGGGGCTTTCGAGAATTGCTCATGACCGCATTGGTCGGACGTTCTTGGCATCAGCTTCAGGCTCTGGCAGGGCCAGATCCAGCGCGCAGAGCCACGACTGCGCAAACTCGACCACCTTGCCCTCTGCATTCGTTGTCCGCTCGAAGCCGGCCAAAGTGAATTTTCCTTCGTTCGCCCATACGATGTGCGGATCGAGCAGTTCCATGTAGGGGCCTGGTCTGCCGGGCTGTGTAAGCCGCGCCACCTTCACTGGGCGCCGCAGCCCCTGATCGGTCACGTCCATGATGACCAGCAGCCCGTGGTGCTTGACGGTGTACCGGTCGTTCAGCATGCGGCGCTCCACAGCCACCCCGGCTGAACGCATTTTAACCACTCTTATCTTCATAGCACCAGTCAAAAATACTGTATATACATACAGTATATCGGACTGATGCGCGTTGTACAGTAAACAAATGTACGGGCCGTGCCGGGCGTTGCGTAGCGCGAACCGCTGAAACTCCAGCGGAGCGACGACGCCCTGGCGCTGACCGGCGGCAAGAATGGCGCGTGGACGCCGCACGACCTGCGCCGCACGGGCGCGACCATGATGCAGGCGCTGGGAATTTCGCTCGATATAGTCGATCGATGCCAGAACCACGTGCTGCCGGGCAGCAAGGTGCGCAGGCATTACCTGCTGCACGACTATGCGGACGAGAAGCGGGCGGCTTGGGCGGCGCTGGGCGAGCGGGTAATGGAAGTGTTAAGCGGACCCGCTCGAGTTTGACTAGGTCGTTTGCGAGTGGGCGTGCAAACTCCGATAGAAATGTTTTTACGTGTGAGAAAAGGATAGTTGCGCAATGAGTTTTTGTTATTGCATTGTTCAGCCATGGCTTCATCAACCGAGCGACGTCGAAGATGAAGCCGGATCCCAACACGTCCTGTTCGCAGGCATATCAATATAGGCTAACCAATCGAGGGGCGCATATGCTGTCAACTGCTGAAAAAAATACTATTGAGTCGGGATTTTGTACATAAGGCTATGCGTAAAATCATCACCAATTCTTATGGAAAAATTAATCATTTGAGAATCACTTGGCTGGAGTGGCTTTGGAATGCGAATAGAAATATTATCTTTGGACATTGCGGCAACATCTTTTAACGCGAAGGTTAAGAACTCGCGATCTTTTGATTTCTCATCTACCTCAACGAATCTACCATGAACATTCATACTAACAGCGGTTTTATTAAATAATTGAAAAGTTACTTTTCGAATTTTTCCATCATCACTAAATCCCTCAAAAGCAATTGGAAACTCCCTATCGGAATAGCTTTTCCTCAAATCAGAACCGTAATAATTATGTATGTCAGTCCAACCCAAAGAAAAAACTCCTGACATTTTCGATACCATGTATTTATCGTCCATAAAACGGTAAAACTTCTCCCCATAATACATGCTGGGCAGAATCGACATAGCCAAAATAATACCGAGAAATCCATTGGCATAGTTAACTGGAACATTATCTATGAGCTTTATAGGTCGACCCTTGGCGTTCTTTGATGATATTGACATTATTTTACTAAAATCAAGAATCCCATTCTCAACCATCAAAATTGCAGAATTTTCCGACCCCTTATGCATTCTTGGTAATTTTATTACAGACCTTTCAAACTCCATCTCATTCGAACTAGCGGCAATCAATTCGCATTTAAGATCTGGATCAATCTCCACCCTAATATCTTCCTCAACCTGCTTTCCCTTGTTGTAAATTATAATCTCACAAAGTGAACCTTTTCCAGCTATTAAGGCATGCTTATATAATTTAGGAACAACTATATATAGTTGCCGCATCCTAAACAAATAACCCAATACAGATGTAATAACAAAACAAAAAACTGCAATTAGAATTTTCTCAAGCGTATCCAAGGTTAGACTCTCAAATTGTATAATTTTTAATTATACTAGAGCAACATGTCGAAAACCTAAAATTGTAAGCATCCCTTCATGGTCGCTTCCAACTCTGCCTCGTAAGTTCGCCCCCGCACCCAGTCCCGCGCCAGCGCCAGGACGATCTCGCCATCCGTAGCCGCTGGCGTCAGCTGGTCGAACTCATAGGCCGGCCGCTGCGGCACCACCTTTACACATGGTGTAAAGACGGGAACTTCGACTCGCTGCGGCGCCAGCGGCGCGCTGCCACATCCGGCCAGCACCAATACAAGCATCCATTTCATCGCACGCCCTCCAGCAGCAGCCTGACGGCTGGCATAGCTTCGTCGCAGGTATTGGCGCGCGCGCCCGCAATCTGCGCCAGCGCCGCGTCATACTTCTTGCCCTTGGCAGCGGCCGCCGCCTGCGCCGCAACGCCGCGCTCCTGTGCCGCCAAGGTTGCCTTGGCCATCCCATCGATGGCGCGGTTTTGCTCGGTGATCGACGCGCGCAGCGCCGCGCTGACGCCCTGCTCCTGCACCAGCGCAGCGCGCGCGGCGTCACGGTCGCCGGCGGCCAGCCACCAGCCGGTGCCGGTGGAGCTGGCCAGCAGCATCAGCGCGGCGGCCAGTGCGATGGCGGCCGCCTTCCAAATGCCGCTGACCGCGCCGGCCGCCAAAGTGCCCAGGGCACTCACGAGCGCACCTGCAAGATGCCAGCGCGCGTGCCCCGGCTGTCGATGGTGATGATGCGGTTGATCGGCTTGGCCACCATGCGCGTGCTGACATGCACCCAGGTCAGTTCGTTGATAATCTGGCCAATGCCAAACTCGTCCAGTTTCGGCAGCAGCGCCTGGCATACCTGGTACGGCGTCATGCGCAGCGCCTTGAAGTCAGCGGCACAGCCGCGCACATGATCACTGCCATCGCTGCTGCCGATGCCCCGATTCACTGGAATCGAGCGGTAGCCGCTGATATTGGTCAGCGGCGTGTCGATGCCGGTGCTGGCCGTCAAGTAATTGCGGATGCGCTGCAGCAGCTCGGCCGTGCGCTGCAGTTCGGCCAGCACGACGGCCGGCGGCGTGTTGTCGACGCCGTGACGCGCCGCCCAATCGGAGGCGATCAGTTCCTGCAGGGTAAAATTCTTGGTCAGGTTCACAGACCACCTCGCACGTCCTTGACCACGGCGGCCGCATCACGCGCCAGCTCGCCGATATCCTTGTCACGGCGCTTGTCGAACCAGCGCACCGTGGCGCCCAGCACCCACCAGGCGGGCAGGCCGGCGGCCACCATCAGCGGCGCAGCGATGAACAAGAAGCCCAGTGCCGGGTCGCTGCCGTACAGCACCGCCACGGCGCGCGCACTGTCGAACAGGCCCGGCATCCAATTGCGCACGACCACGACCAGGGCCGGCCCCATCAGGGCGGAAAAGAGAATGGTGACGAAGAAGCGCACGCCCGCTTCCTTGGCAGTTTTTGGCCACATGAACATAAATCCCAGTGAGGTTGCGGCAGCGCCGGCCAGGACCGGGATGCCAAAAATTTTAATCAGTGCTCCGCCGGCGGCGGTAGTTTCGATGGCCATGAATGCCTTTCAGGTGGTGGAAATGAAAAAACCCGCCGAAGCGGGTTTGTGGGGAATGCTGCTTTGCTACACGACCTTGACCATCACATAGGCCCGGCCGTCCGGTTCAATCGAGATCACGCGGCCGACCGCGCGCAGGTACTGCTTCATGCTGAGGTCATCTTCGTGCACGGCAATGCCCTTGATACCGGCACCGTCCTGCACCGGCACGATGTAGTCGCCCGGCTGGGCGCCTTGCACGTTCACCGGCACGCGGCCGGCGATGGCGATGCGGTCGACCTTTTGGCGCTCGACTTCCAGCACCGCGTCGAAGGTAGCCATGGCCTCGGCGTCCTACTGCACGGCGACGTTGTGGATGGCCAGCGCGGCGGTGTAATCGGCCTGCTTTTCTGCCCACTCGTCGTCGGTGTCGCCGGGTTCCGTTATCACGTCCTCGAATTCCAGTGGGTTGGTGCCTGGCAGAGGCTGCTGCGTGATGACATCGGCGCGGCGCAGGGGCTGGGTCGGTGCTGGCCCTGCCTGGGGCGATGGGCGCTGCCCCACGTCGTTGGCCCAGGAATCGCCACCGACGAACGAGGGTGCGGTCGACTTGATCGAGAACATGACGGCATCGGCCCACTTGTCCGTGACTTTGTTGTCGGCGGTGATGCCAACTATTTGACCGGGTGCGACGATGCCGCAGATTGGGCTTTTGAAAATGTATTCGGCATAGTCATTGCCCATTGTATTGACAGTGCCCTTGTTATTACTGCTACGCCCAGTAATAGTGCTTGCCATTACGATCATCGCCGCACCAGATGTATTACCCCAATCACTGGAACACTTTCTAAATCCTACCGAAGTATTGATAGTTAGAATGTCAGAATTTTGAACGCCACCTATATCAATGACATGTGTACCGCCTGTATCAGCCGATCCAGCCTTAAGTAATGGCATGTACACTTTCCCATTACCTGTAACAGAGAACAGTGCACCTGAGACTGTTCCAGAACCAATATCTCGTGCCTTTAGGGAAAGTTTGTAACCATCTTTTTGTGTGCTGCCATTCCCCGCTGAAGCAAGCCATTGAAAGTAGCCCGCCGAGTTTACCCCAGTATTCCCTGCTACACCGTAGCGAATAACCTCAAGATCGACACCAGCAGCAGTAACATTGGCTTTTGCTGCCCCTGCAAGGTATGAAGTAGACGCTGTAGCACCATCTTGCGCACGTACTTCAACAAGACTGTCAAAGCTGGTGCCAAGTGGTACAGCCGGTGCTGTTGACGCCGTACCAGCAGAACGTGGCGAACGATATGCAGCCGTACCGAGAGCAGCAGCCGAATCCCATACAAGCGTACCTGTAGCTGTGGGCACTGATACAGGGGATTCATACGTGACAGTTTGCATGCCCATAAGGTTGAATGACGCTTGGGCGAAAGCTCCCGCAGCCAAGTACAAGTAAATAGACACCGTATTATCTTCCTCCAGATACGCTTGGAAGCGCACAGTCGAGGACACGTAACGGCTTACTGACCAGTCAACGGATACTCCCGTCCCTACAGGCGCATCTCGGGCACCCATAATAATAGTCATGCCTGTTAAGTCGGAAGCGTTCCACCCGCCTACCATTGCGTCAATACGGAGCGATGCAAAGGTGTTAGAAGCAGTTGCCTGCATAGTAGCAATTTTGTACATGCGCACTGCTTGACCGCCTTGCAGGTAGTTAAAACCAAACTTATTTACAGAACCTGCCCCCGCTGAAATTGGAAGTTGGCTTTTGATCGGAAGAGAGCTATCAAGCCAGTATGGATTAATAAAGCCATTTGGCCCGCCAAGCGGCGACCGTCCCACCGCTGGCGCATACGATGCCACCACGGCGCCGCGCCCGGCCAGTTCATTCAGGCGCCGGATCGTGTCTTTCTGGCCATAGTAAAAAAAGTCGCCCATTACAGTTCCTCGATGTCGATGTTGGTGGCATATGCCTGGTAATACGGGGTGGTGATGGCGGAATTGCTGGCGATGCGGCCATACACCTGGTGCGCCTGCTCCAGCTCGCCGTCGTCGCTCTCTGGATACAGACTGATCAGCAGCGGGCGCGACAGGCCGTTACCACGCACGATGCGCCACAGCTCGGCCCGGTCCAGCGGCGTCATATGGTCGAGCGCGAGCGACAGCTTGCGATACAGCGCACCGCGTCCGACTGTTTGCCCGCCGGCGCCGTTGCGATACTGCGTGCTGGTGTCGACCGACGTGACGCCAGCACCATACGAAGCGTTTTGCTCAGGACTCCAGTAAGGGCCGGTCACCAGGCGCGCCGCCTCGATGTAGCCTGCCGGGTTGTCCGGGTCCGCCAGCTCGATCACCAGCTTTTTTACGCTGCGCATCTGGAGCCAGCAGC
>Ga0209913_1001224_pt1 | contig 15141 bp, 14 predicted proteins | sample PersoiDNA2013203_FD_185805 | JGI IMG/M metagenome (GOLD analysis project Ga0209913, IMG submission 185805) | Permafrost soil microbial communities from the Arctic, to analyse light accelerated degradation of dissolved organic matter (DOM) -... | ecosystem: Environmental > Terrestrial > Soil >... | reverse complement strand
CGCTATTTGAAGGAACAAAATCCTGCCATCCAGATTATTGGTGCGCAGCCCGAAGAGGGGTCATCGATTCCCGGTATTCGCAAATGGCCGGAAGCCTATCTGCCAAAAATCTATGAGAAGCCGCGTGTTGATCAGCTCGAATATGTCAGTCAGGCAGCGGCTGAAAACATGGCCCGCAAGCTGGCAACGGTCGAGGGATTGTTCTGCGGCATTTCGGCCGCCGGAGCTTGTGAGGTGGCGTTGCGTATTTCGCAACAAGTAGAAAATGCCACCATCGTCTTTGTCGTCTGCGACCGTGGTGACCGCTATCTGTCGACAGGGGTGTTTCCAGCCTGAGTTGAACATGCTGCGATAGCAACAAAAAACGGAGCCTAAGCTCCGTTTTTTTATTCTGCTGTGGCCTCGGCAGGTGCGCCAGGCTTCGGTTTGAACTGTTTGTCGCTGATGCGGAATTTTTCCCGACGGTCGCCCATCAATTCACGCAGTTCACGGATGGACAACTCACTTACTTCATGCATGCGAATGAGTAAGGAAGCGCCAACCGGCAAGCGGCGGTGACGGATTTTACTGATGACCGGCGGCGCTACTTCCAGTGCGCGCGACAGTGCAGCGTCGTTTTTGAGATGCAATTTTTCAATCAGTGCATCCAGCAAATGATTCGGATCGTAATTGATGTTATCCGAAATCGCGGAGGTATCGTTGATGCCATTAGGTATTGTCATGATCGGACGTTCCATTATGCAGATGTTTATAAAGGCCTTGTTTGCGCAAGTGCATTAGTTCTTGGTAAAACTGCAAAACGTTATTAATGAATTTCTATTTGAAGTGACGCTTTTTCCCACTGCAACAACCACAATCCGAACCAAGGCCACGGGATCAGTCGTTTTGACTTGCCAGCCTTCACTATTCGTTTTCTATGACTTTAGTATTAGCAAACATTTTGGTCAAAACGCAAATGTTGACGACGAGTATATCGTTGAGAAAAAGTCTATTGCAAAATAGTTGCGAAAAATCACTTCGAATTTGTAACAGATATTAACAGGATTTTTTGGAGAGTTGGTGTTGTTTCTTTGATACGACAAAACCCAGCCGATTCCAGCCCTCTAACCCCAGGCGCCGCATGGTAGCGATGTTGCGCTCGAAAATGGCACTTGCTTCAGGGAAAGCTTCGACGGCACTGTCGATACTGCTTTCACGCAACAAATGCAAAATAGGAAACGGTGAGCGATTGGTGTAATTGTCAATATCGTCGGCTTGCGCATCGGCAAACTGATAATCGGGATGGAAGCTGGCAATCTGAATTTCACCATCAAGACCAGCCTCAACCAGTGTGTCGTCGGCGATTTCGAGGAAATTGTTGTAGTCGAGGAAATCTTGCAAGACGTGGGGATGAATCAGTAAGGTGGTGTCCAGAATGGCGGGATCGCTATCATGCAACTGTTCGAGTTCGCGCAACAGGTCTTGTTGCAGATTGGTTTCACTATCAGCCTTGCTGACGACGTAGCGAATCTGTTGCTTCACTTGCACGGCTTTGGCGAACGGGCATAGATTCAGACCGATGACTGCTTCGTCAACCCAGGCACGGGTGAGCTCGATGATGACTTCATCAGAGGGGAAAGATGGTGGACGCATGCCGATATTGTCTCATACGTATCTTCTTGCTTTTGGTATTGATGTACGTAAAAGGCAGAAAAATCGGCTATCCTTCAGCTCCTTCGCAAGCAATCTGATCTGAAAATATCAGAAGATATAAAAATATTCTCATGGCGCTCAAAGCAACCATCTTCAAAGCCGATCTGCAAATTTCCGATATGGACCGGCATTATTACCAAAATCACGTGTTGACCATTGCGCGCCATCCTTCCGAGACGGATGAACGCATGATGATCCGAGTGCTGGCCTTTGCACTCAATGCTAGCGAAGCGCTCAGTTTCGGCAAGGGCTTGTCGGATGTGGACGAACCGGATGTTTGGCAAAAAGACCTGACCGGCGCCATCGATCTCTGGATTGAAGTCGGTCAACCTGATGACAAGCGTATTCTCAAGGCCTGCGGTCGTGCTGCGCATGTGATTGTTTATAGTTATAGCAGCGCCAGCAGTATCTGGTGGGGGCAGACCGGCAGCCGCGTTGAGCGCGCCAAGAATCTGAGCGTCATCAATATTGATGTCGATACCAGCTTGGCCTTGAGCAAGCTGGCACAGCGTTCGATGCAGTTGCAATGTACGATTCAGGACGGCCAGATCTGGTTGGGTAGCAATGAAGAAATGGTGCAGATTGATCCGCGGGTGATCAAGGCCGAGGCTTAGAACGCCTGTTAAAGCGTCAATGGCAAGCAGGCGTAACACCGCTAGCGGCGTTTTTGTCAGGCGCACTTCCTCTGTGCTCGTTGTTTGATGTGTTGCAGCAGTGCACCTCCCGGCGCGCTGTTGAACCATGCCGCATGACCGATGAAATAACCGTCATAGGCCAGCGCCGCATTTTGCGGTGAGTGTGTGATGCCATGGAAATAATCCACTTCGGCCAGCGCAAATTCTACATGTGTCAGTGGTAGCAGAGCTGCCAGCGCCAACCACTGCCGTGGGCTCAGCGGCAACACGGCGTGATAGCCGTCCAGCAGGGCGTCGAGCAGATCGAGATGGACCGTTCGGTTATCTTGCCGCGTCAGCCATTCCACCATATTGCGTTCGATGGCTGTCGCCAGATCGTGCAACGCGCAGGTCAGGTCGCTGAGACCGAAGTCGAGCACTGTTGCCACTTGTGCCGTATCGCTGGCATCGCTCCATAGCAGATTGGATGCGTGCCAATCGTTGTGCGTCCACAGCGGCGTCAGCTCATCCAGATAAGGTAGCAGACGAGCATGCCAGGGCAGCAGCACGGCTGTACTATCCTGGAGCCAGTTGCGTTGCGCCAGATAATCGGCTAGCGCCGGCCGGTGTGCGATGTAGCGCTGCAGGGCTGGCAGCGGGTCTGTCTGGGAAAAAATCGTGAAGCTTGTCACCAGTGTTCGCGTTTGACGCGCCGGTGCAGAAAAATCCTGCGCCCCTAGATGCAGTTGCGCCATTGCCCGTCCGGCAGCATAAGCGTGGCCAGTGCTACGCAAAGGCGTCCAGGATGGCGCGTCCCGATACAAATCCAGGCCTGCAGCGAGGGCGTGCACTTCATAGGTCCACTGCCCATCGCTGACTGTCGTGGCAGCGTCAATTGTTGTCAATACGGTGCTCACAGCAATACCGCGACTGCGCAGGTGATGCATGAACGCATGCTCTTCAATCAGCCCCGCAGCATCGCGTACTGCGTGGTGATGGCGTTTGACGAACACCTCCATGTTGGTCGTTGTCACGATACAACCAGCCGAAAATGGCCGCGGGCTGTGCCAGACCAAATGGGCGATGGCGCCCACCTGAGGATAGTGCCGCAATACGTGAGCGATTTCCTCTGCCGTCAGAGTCGGCCAGTCCGGTATCACCGTGTCGCCATGCATGCCATGGCTGAGCGGCAAGGGAGAGGAGGCGCGACTCATGATGAGACCTTAGAAATCGTATTGCACAGACAGGCGTGCCAGTCGTGGTGCACCAAGGGACAGATAAGTATCACCCAGATCGGAGCCGGTATCTTTCCAATAAACCTTGTTGAACAGGTTGTCCACGGTCAGGCGCAGGGTGGTTGCATGGCCGCCTAGCGTGGTCTTGTAGCGCAGACCAGCATTGAAAATATGGTAGGCAGGCACGGCAGCAACACCATTGGCGGCAGCCAGTTTTCTGCCGCTGTACAGCCAGCTGCCTTGCAGATTCAGGCCCTGTACGCTCGTCAGGGCGTAGTCGGCATATAGCGCGGTGCGCAGATGCGGCACATTGATGACTTGTTGGCCATCGTAGGCTGGTGTACCGGTATCGTAGGCGCGCGCCTGAATGAGCATGGCGCTGGCCGACAACTGCAGCTGTCGCGTGACATTGCCGGTGGTACCAAGTTCCAGGCCTTGATTGGTTTGCGTGCCTTGTTGCACATAGGTGAAGTTGCCGCTGCCGTCCGGTTTTGCATATTGATAGGCCTGATTCATGCTGAACAGCGCGGCGGTGAAGCTGACATCGTCGCGCCAGTCATATTTGACGCCGGTTTCGACCTGATGCGCGACAGTCGGCGCCAGAATGGCATTGGCATTGGTCACCGTGCTCCAGGATGGGGCCTGACCGCCCAGTGACAGCGATTGACTGTAGCTGGTATAGAACGACAAATTCTTTTGCGGCTGGTAAATCAAGGCTAATTGCGGCAGGAACAGGGCGCGCTTGGTGTCACGGGTGACGGTGCCGGTGCTATCGAAGGCTTTTTCATCCAGCCAGATCTGACGGCCGCCAGCGACGATTTGCCAATGCTCCTCGAGATGCACACGGTCAGTAGTAAACAGCGATTGCTGACGGCTATCCAGGCGCCGATAGGATGCGCCGGGTACATTGGGCGATGGACTGAAAATCAGCGGTGTGCTGTTGTAGATATTGTCGGTGCCGACATAATCATAGACTGCATCGGTCTGGTAGACCGAACGGCGAAACAGACTCGCACCCAGCGTGAGTTCGTGCTTGAGCGCGCCAGTCTTGAACTTGCCTTGCAACACTGTTTGCACCTGATCGTTGCGGCGATCATCGTCAGGGCTGCGATAGTCGTAGACATCAAAATCGCCATTGGCTGCAAAGTAGGGCCCAGAAGAACTGCCATAGGCGAAGGCAACATTGTCATCGATCACCACACGGCTATGGCTGGCAGCTAGATAAGTGCTCCAATCGGGTGATAATTCAACATCCAGGCGCATTTGCAGGTTGCTCGAATTATCCGTCACCGGCTTGGCCCAGGGCTGCGGACTGAGCATGGTAGTCGGTGACACATTACCGGGCACGGTGGTGCCGCCCAGTAATTGATAGCCGGAAACCGAGCGCTGGACCTTGTTCTGATAGTCGGCATCGATCTGTAAGCTCATCGATGAATTGATGGCCCAGGTAGCGGCAATCGAGGCGAAGTCACGATGGCCGTTGCTGTAATCGACGTAGGAATTGTTTGCTTCGTGGGCGGCATTGATGCGCAGGCCGAACTGGTGCTGTTCGCCGAAGAAAGTACCGAGGTCGGTGGCGAGGTAGCGTGAGCCGTTGGAGTCGGTCTCCGCGGTCACCGAGCGCACCTCTGCCGGGCGCTTGGTGACATAGTTGACCAGCCCGCCGGGATTGCTGACACCGCCTTGCAGGCTGGCCAGTCCTTTTAGAAATTCGACCTGTTCCTTGTTTTCCAGCGCAATGTTCTGTTCGCCGGCCACGCTCATGCCATTGATCTGATAGCCGCTTGCCAGGTCCAGCGCAAAGCCGCGCATGATGATGTTTTCGTAATACCCCACCGGCGCATAGTTCTCGCCAATGCTGGCATCGTGTTTGATGACGTCACTGAGCAAGCGGGCCTGTTGGTCTTTTAATTGCGCCTGATTGACGACGGACACTGACGCCGGTGTATCGAGTAGCGAGGCATCGTCGAAACTGCCGACACTGGCAGCATGGGTACGATAGCTATCGCTGGCTATGCCACCGGCATTGACGTTGATGGTCGGCAAGGCGTCGGCAGTGGTTTCCTGGGCGCGTGCGGACAGGCTCAGCAGCATCGGAGTGGCGCTGACCAGAGTCAGGGATATAGCAAGGGGAGAGAGGCGGTTCATTCAAGAGTGCTAAAAAACGGATGTGCTCGGCAGGAATGCCTCACCGCCGGCCGCTGCTGGGCGAGCGACGGTTTTTCTTTATTGATCGCGTGCAGCACGCACGGCACGGCTCAGATCAATTACCGACATGGCATAAAAATAGCTGCGGTTGTATTGCGTGATGGCGAAGAAATTATTGGTCGCCAACCAGTATTCGGTGGCGTCATCGCCATTTTGCAAGTCAATCAGACCAAGCAATGGCATGGCCGGTAAATCGGCTCCCGGCACGACACCGTAGTTCTTGATCTGATCGGCAGTAAATTTGGCTTCCAGTCCCTGATTGAGCAGCACCGCAGCAGTGGCCGGATTGGCCAAGGTCGCGGGAAACACAATCGGCTCGTCGCGTTGCCAGCCGTGGATCTTGAGGAAATTGGCAACGCTACCGATCGCATCAATGGGCGAGGTACGCAGATCGATCTTGCCGGTACCGTCAAAATCGACGGCGTATTCGCGCACGCTGCTAGGCATGAACTGCGGCCAGCCGATGGCGCCGGCATAGGAGCCCAGCAATGAAAAGGGATCAATGTGCGAGTCGCGCGCAATCAATAGCGCACTTTCCAGTTCACCGCGGAAAAATGCCATCCGCGCTTCACGATTAGGCGTTTGCGGATAAGCAAACGCCAGTGTGGTCAGCGTATCGATCACACGGAAATTGCCGGTATTGCGGCCGTAGATGGTTTCTACGCCGAGGATGCCGACGATGATTTCAGCCGGTACACCGTATTGCTCCTGGGCGCGTTGCAATGCCAATGCATGCTCGTTCCAGAATGCCACACCGGCGGCAATGCGTGTGGGCTCGACAAAACGTGCCCGGTAAGCTTGCCAGTTCTTGGTCTTGCCGGCGGCGGCCGGTTTGATCAGCTTGATTGCGCTATCCAGATAACGCGCCTTGCTGAAGACCGCTTGCAGTTCGGTCCGCTCAAAGCCGTCGCGAGCTACCATGTCGTCGATAAATGTATTGACGTCTTTCCATTGATTGAAGTTGGCGAATTCACTGTCTTGTTCGTCAGCCTTCTGTTGTTTCGTCTTTTTTTTACTCTTATGCTTGGTCTTGCTGGTTTTGTTCTTGTGTGCGGATACCGGATCCGCAAAGGCGGGAGCCGGGACCAGGCAAGCGACAGAGAGACTCAACAATGAGAGCAGGCAAGGCAGGCGAAGACGGAATTTCATCGAATTGAATCAGCAGGTAGGCAAGTGAGGCAGTATACATGATCAGGCCGGTGGCCCATTGCATCAGTGCTGCTTGGATGTACACTAGCGCCAGGGAGCTTGATGTGTCAGCACGGAGTGGGCATCCAAGCGAGAGAGACCGTAAGTAGCCAAGACAATAATGACAACAGCTTTTTATACCCATAGCGATTGCCAGCGCCATGAAATGGGTGACTGGCACCCAGAGACACCATTGCGCCTGCAGGCCATCGACGATCAGCTCATCAGCAGTCGCATCGATCAGTTCATTGAGCGCCGCGAAGCGCCGCTGGCGGAGATTGCCGATCTTGAACGTATCCATACGACAGCCGCCATCACGCGCATTCGCGACCATGCCGCTGAACTAGCGGCTAGTGGCGAACCGTATTACGCAATCGATGGCGATACCTCGATTAATGCCTATAGTTGGCAAGCCGCGCTGCGAGCTGCCGGTGCCGCCGTGGCGGCAACCGATGCGGTCATGGCCGGTGAGCTGGAAAATGCCTTCTGCTCTGTGCGTCCGCCCGGTCACCATGCCATGCCCAATACCGCCATGGGTTTCTGCCTGTTTAATAATGTCGCCATCGCAGCGCGCCATGCGCTAGACGTGCACGGCCTTGAGCGTGTGGCGATCATCGATTTCGATGTGCACCACGGCAATGGGACTGAGGCCGCCTTCAGTCATGATCCGCGCGTGTTGATGGTGAGCTTTTTTCAGCATCCCTTCTATCCATTCAGCGGCACGGAAGTGACGGCACCCAATCTGTTCAATGAGCCGGTGCCGGCCTATACCGCAGGCGATGCCATCCGGCGGCTGGTCAACGAAAAATGGCTGCCGGCGCTGCATGCGCATGCGCCGCAGATGATTTTCATTTCGGCAGGATTTGATGCCCACCGCGAAGATGACATGGGGCAAATGGCGCTGGTCGAAGCCGACTATGCCTGGATGACCCGGCAGATCATGGCAGTGGCTCGGCAACATGCGCAGGGCCGCATCGTTAGTTGTCTGGAAGGTGGCTACAACCTGTCGGCGCTGGGCCGCAGTGTGGTGGCGCATCTCAAGGTACTGGCTGATTTGGATTAAGTAGGCTGATTTTCTGTGAGTTGTGTGTAAGCTGCCACGATGGTGTCGGCCACGGCACGCACACGGGCGGTACGATTGAGATCGTCATGCAGCACTAGCCACATGTCATAGGGTTCTGAGCGCTGTGGCCACACCCGCACCAATTGTGGCTCGGCATCACCTATATGCGTCGGCAATTCGCCGATGCCCAAACCGGCCGCCACCGCTTCAATGAGCATCAAGCCGGAACTGACTTCCATCGTCACGCGTGCATTGGCGATCGATTCACCGCAAAGAGACTCAATCTGCGTGGACGATACCGCGCGTTGATATATCACCACCTCATGTCCGGCCAAGGCGTTGCCTGGTTGTGGCATGCCTAGTCTTTCCAGATAAGCGCGCGAAGCGTACAAGCCCACGGCAAGCCGTTTCAGATGACGTGAAATCAGGTCCGGGCTGGTCGGACGCAGGCTACGCACGGCCAGATCGGCCTCGCGGCGAGTCAGATTGGATACCTGGGTAGAGGTGGTTAGTACTACGCGGATATTGGGATGTACTGCGTACAACTGCTGCATGGCAGGCATCAACACGTGTTTGGCCATGGTATCGGTGGCCGCCACACGGACCACGCCGCATAGTCTTTCATCGATGCCCTGCATCTGTCGCTGCAACTGATCGGCAGCCTGCTCCATTTTTTCGATAGTGCTGATCGCCAACTCGCCCGCAGGCGTGGCCACGTAGCCGGACGGCGTACGCAGGAACAAACGTGCACCCAGCGATTTCTCCATTGCCGCCAGTCGGCGGCCAACGGTCGCCTGGTCGATCTGTAATTGTTCGGCAGCACCGCGCAGGGTACCGACGCGTTGAATGGCCAGAAAAATACGCGCGTTGTCCCAATCCATATGTATTGCGCCTGTAGGTGAAGGGAGTGTGATGCATTTTTGCATCGGAGTGATGAGCTTATGCTTATTTATTGCATTGCGCAAGAAGCCTAGAATGGCGTCCTGGATAGTACTTCTCGGTCGCATTTGAGCTGTTTTTTGTTAGAAAGAGATTTCATCATGTCAACCTCATCACCGCTGCAGGCTGGACCTGTCATTGTCTCCCCCATTAACGCGGCTGTACGCGCCTTGCCGTACGCCAACGCAGGTATGTTGCCACTGGTCACGCTGGCCATTGGTTTTGTCATGGCCATGCTCGATGTGACCGTGGTCAATGTCGGTTTGTCCTCCATCGCCAAGAGTTTGAGCACGCCACTGAGCATGCTGGTGTGGATTGTCGACGGTTACACCCTGACTTTCGCGGCCATGCTATTGGTCGGCGGTGCACTGGCTGACCGTTTTGGCGCCAAGCGCATCTATCTGCTGGGTTTGCTGTTGTTCGTGATTGCCTCATTGCTGTGCGGCGCCGCGCCCAACGGCGTCATGCTGGTGGCGGCGCGTTTGCTGCAGGGCATCGGAGCGGCGTTCTTCATGCCCAGTTCACTAAGTCTGCTCACGCATGTCTACGAAGATGATCGTGTGCGTGCCCGCATGCTGGGAGTCTGGTCGGCCACGGTGGGGGGCGCGGCAGCGGTCGGACCGTTGGTCGGAGGCGTGCTTATTCATGCATACGGCTGGCGCAGCGTGTTTCTGATCAATGTACCGGTCGGCTTGCTGGGCCTGGCAATGGCTGCACGCATGATTCCAGAGGTCGGTCGGCATTGGCGCGCCCTGCGTATCAGCAGTCATTTGCTGGGTGTGATGATGCTGGCTTCTCTGAGTTTCGTGTTGATTCAGGGGCCGGTGTATGGCTGGTCTTCGATGCCTATTCTGAGCGGTTTAGCTGTGACGCTGGTCTCGTTGGTGTGGCTGGTGCAGCGCGAACGTCATGGTACGGTGCCACTGTTGCCGCGCGCGTTGTTTGTCACGCCGCAATTTGCGGCCGCCAATGGCATCGGCTTTTTGATCAACTTCGGTGTATATGGCCAATTCTTCTTTCTCAGCTTATTTCTGCAGCAAGGGCGTGGCACAGATGCTTTACAAACGGGTCTGCAATTGTTGCCGATGATGGCGGTGATTTTTGCCGGCAACCTGCTGTCGGGGCGTATGACTGCACATTGGGGACCGCGCTTGCCGCTGTGGCTGGGTTTGACGGTAGGCATGCTGTTTTGCGCATTGCAGATGGCGCTCACGCCGCACACACCTTACTGGATGCTGGCAGTCGCCGGTGCATTGGCCAACCTCGGCGTGGCTACTGCCATTCCTGCCATGACGACTGCGGTGATGCAGGTGGCGGGCAAGACCAATGCCAATAGCGCAGCAGCGGCACTCAATGCCAATCGCCAGATTGGCGCTCTGGTTGGGGTCGCGGTCATGGGTGCGGTATTGCATACTTTTGGTAGCTGGACGGTGCGCGTCACGCTATCCTACGGTCTCATTGCCTCGGCCTACGGGTTAGCCGTGTTGCTGGTGTTGCGCTACATTAGCGCCGGTACGGCGACCGCAGCCGGTGCTGCAGCGCAGGCTGCGCAGTTGGCCGCTGCCGACGAATAAGGGCCGCCGCGCTGCCGATAGAATGCGCACAACAGCAGGCCGGCAGTGTTCTTTTTAGGGCAAATTGGCCGCAGGCCTTAAAATAGCGGCTAATTTGCTTAAAAGAAGAATGCGCATGTCAATTCAATGGTTCCCAGGTCACATGAATGCCGCCCGCAAAAAAGCGGCGGAAGCGATGGAAAAGGTTGACTTGGTCATCGAGGTGCTCGACGCCCGTTTACCACAGGCCAGCTGCAATCCCATGATCGAACAGATCCGTCTGTTTCGTCAGCGGCCATGCCTGAAGATACTTAATAAAAGTGATCTGGCCGATCCAGCCGCTACACAAGCCTGGATCGCACACTACAACAGTCAAAAAAACGTCAATGCGGTCGCCCTGAGCTGCAAGAAGCCCAGTGACGTTGCCAAAATTCCCAAGCTGGCGCTGGCCCTGGCGCCGCATCGCGGCACCCCGCTCAAACCATTGCGCATGATGATCATGGGCATTCCCAATGTCGGCAAATCGACGCTGATGAATGCTTTGCTTAAAAAACGTGTAGCCGCCGTCGGCGATGAACCGGCCGTGACCAAAGTCCAGCAGCGCCTCTATCTTGGCAACAACATGGTGCTGATCGATACGCCAGGCATGTTGTGGCCCAAGATTGCACATCCCAGCGACGGCCTCATGCTTGCTGCCAGTCACGCCATTGGCACGAATGCGCTGATTGAAGATGAAGTCGCCACCTTTCTGGCCGACCTGTTGTTGCCAATTTATCCGGCTTTGCTCAAGGCGCGTTACGGTTTTACTACCGATGGCATGGATGGCGTTTCCGTGATCGAAGGCGTGGCAGCACGGCGTGGTTTTCGTCTCAAAGGTGGTGACGCCGATTTTGAGAAGGCCGCCCACACTTTTTTGCAAGACTACCGTACAGGAGCGCTGGGCCGCATTTCACTAGAGACGCCACAGACGCGTGCGCAATTGCTTGCCGCTTATGATGCCGAACAGGCACAGATAGAAGCTGAGCAGGCTGCCGCAGTGGCAGCGGCAGCAGCGGCCAATGCCGCCAATGCCGCAGCAGAAGCGCAATGGCGAGCGCAGCAACAAGAGCGTGACGAATAGCACTAGTTCTTGCGGTTGCTCAAAACACGTCCATGCGGCGTGTTTTTTTATGCCATATATCTATAGCTGAAGCACCGTAATCAGTTGTAAAAAATAATGAGCGGCGGCACTACTGCTTTTATATTCGATATTTTCGCCGTCGACCACTCGTTCGGGGCGAGCCGTGATCAAGGATAAATGAGGAAACAATGGCACAGAGCGTTTTTTTGCAACTAGAGTTCTACCTTCTTATTTTATTTTCATTAGTAGTTCCCGCCGCAATTTTTGGCACCATGCTGCTCAAAAAAGCACTCTCGCGCATGGTGGTTCTGTTGTTTGGTGTGACGTTGCTAATATTGGCCGGTGTCGACATCATGCTGTTGCAAAAGCTGGCATTGCTGGCAAAGCACTCCTTGTCCAGTACGCAAGATCTTTTTTTCAATTCAGAAATGTCAATATCGCTCTACCTATTGCCAGCTTTTCTGGCCGGTGTCGGTACCAACGTGATTTCACACATTCTGATTCGTCACTTGAACGAAGCCGAAAATCAGTTTGAGCGGGACCGGGAACCATAAAAAAACCGCCCAAACCTTGACGGCTTGAGCGGTTCTTTTGCACCGAAGCGCAAGAGCTAGAGTTACCAGGAAACCACAACCGAATTTTTATACTTTTCGAGTATGAACTTCTTGATTTCAGGGCTATGGTAAGCCTTGATCAGTTTGGCAACCCAAGGCTTGTCCTTGTCTTCCACACGCACCGCGATCACATTTACGTAAGGACCCTTGGGCGCTTCAATGGCAATGCCATCCTTGGTCGGCGACAGGCCGGCCGATTCAGCATAGTTACCGTTGATGGCAGCTGCATCGAAGTCATCCAGCGAACGTGGCAGTTGAGCCGCATCCAACTCAACGATCTTGAGCTTCTTCGGATTGTCGATAATGTCGAGCGGGGTTGCCTTCAGACCAGCATCGGCCTTGAGCTTGATCACACCTTGCGCCTGCAGTAGCAACAAGGCACGACCGCCATTGGTCGGATCGTTAGGTACGCCAACGCGGGCACCATTCTTCAAATCCTTGAGAGATTTGATCTTCTTAGAATAAATACCCATCGGGAAAGTGATTGTGGTGCCCACGCTGACCAGTTTATAGCCACGATCTTTGACTTGCGCATCCAGGTAAGGCTGGTGCTGGTAGCTATTGGCATCCAGATCACCGGCAGCCAGCGCCGCATTGGGCTGAATGTAATCACTGAACTCAACGATTTGCAGCTTCAGACCCTCTTTTTCGGCGAGTTTTTTCACTTGCTCCAGAATTTCTGCGTGCGGGCCGCCTGTGGCGCCGATCTTGATCGGCTTGTCTTGCGCCAAGGCCGGCGCTGAAATCAACGCAGCGGAGGCACCCAGACCTGCAAAAAACTGGATTAATTGACGACGATTCATGTTTTTCCTTTCAATTTGACGCTTCGATGGCAGCGCAAGGCTGCCTTAATATAGATAGAAGGTGTTTAGCGGTGACTTAAACGGCGCACCAGGACATCGCCCAATGTTTGTACCAATTGCACAAAGACAATCAGGATTAACACCACGGCAACCATGACTTCCGGCAGAAAACGCTGATAGCCGTAACGAATGCCCAGGTCGCCCAGGCCGCCGCCGCCAATCGCGCCCGCCATCGCGGAGTAACCCACCAGGCTGACGAAGGTGATGGTAAGACCCGCGACGATACCAGCAAACGCCTCAGGTACCAATACCTTGTAAATGATCTGCCAAGTGGTGGCACCCATTGCCTGTGCCGCTTCGACCAGGCCGTGGTCCACTTCGCGCAGCGCGGTTTCGACCAGACGCGCGATAAAAGGTGCCGACGCAATGGTCAGCGGCACGATGGCCGCCGAAGTCCCGATCGAAGTGCCGACAAAGAAGCGTGTAAATGGAATCACCGCTACCAATAGAATGATGAAGGGGGTTGAGCGCACCGCATTGACCAGCAGACCGGCGACACGGTTGAAAAGCGTGTTAGGCAGAATACCTTTGGGATCGGTCAGATGTAGTGCGACTCCCAGCGGCACGCCGAGGAGGGCGCCCAAAATGCCGGAGATGCCCACCATCATCAGCGTTTCGCCAAAGGAACTGATAAAAAGATCGAGCATTTCAGATGACATGGTTCAGCTCCTCAACGATGACGCCCTGGGCACGCAGATAATCCATGGCATTGGTAATATTTTCAGCGGTACCGTTGGCAAGAATTGCCAGCGAACCAAACGCCTGACCCTGAATTTCATCGATCTGACCATGCAGGATGTTGAAATCCAGGTGAAAACGGCGAACTGCCTCGGACAAATGTGGCTGATCTACACCAGAACCGGTGAAGGCAAAGCGAAACAGATGATCAGTCCCTGCGCCGGCTTCAGCGTTGGCCAATCGCGTACGCAAGCGTTCCAGTACACCTCTGGGCAACTCATGAGCAATCACATCGCCAATCAACGCACGCGTGACATCATGCTTGGGCTCACGGAACACGTCGAGTACCTCACCCGACTCAATGACCTCGCCAGCCTCCATGACGGCGACCCGATCACAGATCACCTTGATCACTTCCATCTGGTGGGTAATCAATACGATAGTCAGTCCCAGTTCCTTGTTGATCTTGCGTAACAGTTCCAGGATTGATCGCGTGGTTTCTGGATCAAGCGCAGAAGTAGCCTCGTCCGAGAGCAACACCTTCGGATCGTTGGCCAATGCACGCGCAATACCAACACGCTGCTTCTGGCCACCCGAAATTTCTGATGGATAACGGTCTTTCAATGCGGTCAGGCCGACCAGTTCCAGTAGTGGAGTGACTTTCTTCGAAATATCTGCCTTTGATAAGCCAGCTAATTCCAGTGGCAGCGCAATATTGTCATATACCGTACGCGAAGACAGTAGATTGAAATGCTGAAAAATCATGCCGATGTGACGGCGTGCTTCGCGCAATGCATCCGACGCCAGCGTGGTCATGTCCTTACCATCGACAATAATGTGGCCAGAAGTGGGGCGATTGAGCAGATTGATCGTACGTACCAACGTACTCTTACCGGCCCCGCTACGGCCGATGATGCCAAAAATTTCGCCCTTACGGATGCTCAGATTGACGTTACGTACGGCATCTACGCTTCCGCCGCCGCTCTGGAACCGCTGAGTCACGGCCTGAATGTCGATCATGTTATCGGTCATATTGCAATTAAAAAGGCAGTCAAATTACACCTTTTGGGGCAAACGCTGCCTGTATTGGTTATATAGAGTGCGTGATTCTATGGGGGATTACTTATGCGAGGAACTACATTTTACCTATTCCCTAATGAGAAAAAGGCATAACTAAAGGGGTTTGAGAGATAAGCGCTCGGGATTTTGTTCCTCCTATATATAGAGAGGGCTATAGAGGAGGCGCGGAAGCGATATTTGAAGAAGTAAAACTGAGCTCATCCCGCCAGGGATGAGCTCAGTGTTTTTTGTTTTAAAGATTTTTTTGGTGGGAAGGCCGAGTGGAAGCGGGTTCGCGAGGCGAGGGCTAAAAAG
>Ga0209913_1001223_pt1 | contig 15144 bp, 12 predicted proteins | sample PersoiDNA2013203_FD_185805 | JGI IMG/M metagenome (GOLD analysis project Ga0209913, IMG submission 185805) | Permafrost soil microbial communities from the Arctic, to analyse light accelerated degradation of dissolved organic matter (DOM) -... | ecosystem: Environmental > Terrestrial > Soil >... | reverse complement strand
TCTTGTTTGATGAAAACAATACGCCTTATCTTGATTGGCAAATGTGGTATTCGGCTGTCAATTTTGGTTACAAAAACAAGCGTATTAGCGATACTTTAAAAAAACAAATTGATACTTTGCCGCAGTTGGCAAGCCAGTATTTGCATAAAGAAAAAGTAGATCTAGCGGAAATTATCTGTAAGTACATGGAAGATAAATACGGAGAAAAAGGCCGTGTACACTTCAATGTCGGTGGGGCACAGGCTGTTGAAGACTCACTGAAAGTTGTACGTAACCACACAGGTAAAACGCATCAATTTGCATTTATGGGCGGCTATCATGGCCGTACTTTGGGTGCTTCTGCTATTACCTCTAGCTATCGTTATCGCCGCCGTTTTGGCAACTTTGCTGATCGCGCACAATTTATACCTTATCCATATTGCTACCGTTGTCCTTATGACATGAAGGTTGAAACTTGTGACACTTATTGCCACAAGGAATTTGAAAAACTATTTGAAACTGAGTATCAATCTGTCTGGGATGAAAAGGCCAAAGAAAGCGAATTCGGCGCATTCTACATCGAGCCAGTACAAGGTACTGGTGGCTACATTATTCCACCTGAAGGCTACATGAAAAAGCTGCAAGAGAGCCTTAAAAAGCGCAATATCTTGCTAGTTGCTGATGAAATTCAAATGGGTGTGTACCGCACTGGTAAGTTATGGTCATGGGAAAACTTTGGTATCGTGCCGGATATTTTTGTATTCGGCAAAGCGATTACCAATGGTTTAAATCCGCTTTCTGGTATTTGGGCGAAAGAGGAATTGATTAACCCAGAAAAATTCCCTCCTGGCACCACGCACTCAACATTTGCTTCAAATCCGCTAGGTACGTCGGTAGCGCTTGAAGTGATGAAAATGACTCAAGAGCATGATTTTGAACCACAAATCCGTGAACGCGGTGCTTACTTCTTAAAACGCATTCAAGAACTAAAATCACGTTGGAAAGTGGTTGGCGATGTCAGTGGTCTTGGTTTGGCTTTGCGTATTGAGCTTTGTACCGAAGATGGTTACACACCAAGTCGTGCTCTAGCTGACCGCATGTTTAATGAAGGCTTAAAAGGTGACATTTTCATCGACGGTAAACAATATGGTTTAGTGTTGGATATTGGTGGCTATCAGAAGAATGTGATTACCTTGGCGCCATCTTTGTTGATTAGCAATGACGAGATAGACTTGGGAATTAAATTGTTTGAAGCATTGCTTAAACGCTGTGGTGCTCAGTAATAATTGGCCTGAAAGGCAATACCTTTTGAATTTAATTTTACTGTGAGTGTGCAAGCAAGTTTATGCAGTGCTCACAGTAAAATCATCCTCAAAGCTGGTTTGCCTTCACTTCAGTTTAAGTTAATCTAAGATGTTACTAAGCCTTAAATCAGTCAGTTTGTTTTGTATTTCTATGCTGCTATACACGCTAGGAAATATATTATTCAAAAAGGGCATGAATCGATTTTTGACTTCATCACAAACAGGCTGGCGTGGCCATTGGGCAGGTGTCAAGCAGGTATTATCCAGTCAATTAATCATGCTTGGGCTTGTAATTTTTGTGTTCGAAGCCATCGTTTGGTTGGCCTTTTTATCAATTACCCCCCTTAATATCGCAGCTCCGCTGTCTAGTGCTAATAATATTTTCATATTAATAGCTTCAGCATGGTTTCTAAAAGAGCGGATTAGTCGGAAGCGTTGGCTAGGCGTAACGCTCATTATTACGGGTATTCTATTTGTAGGCGGTGGTTACACATGACACAAGCTTTAGCCATGAAAAAATTTGTACCAGAAATTCAAGCGAGTGACCTTAAGTCATCTCAAAAAAAATCAGTGAAACCAAGCATTGATGATTTGCTAGGACCAGTTGGTTTTATTGAACGCAAGGGCAGTGTTGGCGTATTGCTAATACACGGCCTAACAGGCACGCCTACCGAAATGAAACAGTTCGGTAAAGTGATTGCCCGTCAGGGTTTTACCGTGGCTTGTCCTGAGCTTGCTGGTCATTGTGCGACTATTGAGGCATTATCCGCAACTAAATGGCAAGATTGGTATCTTTCTATTGAAGCAGCATTTGATGCATTAAAAGAAGAATGCGAACATGTCTTTGTTGCAGGGCTTTCTATGGGGGCGCTTATTGCGTTAATGCTCGCCGCAAAAAAAAGGCATCAAGTGGCTGGTATCATTCTGCTTTCAACCACGTTTTTTTACGATGGCTGGAACGTACCAAAACTTAAACAAGCATTATTGCTACCTTTAGTGCTTTATACGCCTCTTAAATATTTTGTGCAGTGGGAAGAAACCGCGCCGTATGGCATTAAAGATGAGCGTGTCCGAGCCTTGGTACATGCTATTTTAGAGAATCGTGATAATCAGGCCGCAGATAAAATCGGTTATTTTAAAACGCCGGCTACGGTGATTTTGGAGAGTGTTCGTTTAATTAAAGCGGCCAAGAAATCGTTAAAAGATGTAGTTGTTCCAACCTTGATTGTGCATGCGACAGAAGATGATATGGCTAGTTTGAAAAACGCGTATTATACGCAAGCCAATATCTCATCTGAAACGGTGGAAACCTTTTTTGTTGATGATACCTACCATGTACTCACGCTAGATAAACGTAAAGACGATGTCGCCAGACGTGCTGCACAGTTTTGTAAAGAGCAGTCGCAAAAGCTTACTGCCGACAATAAAACGCAAGCATCGGCTTAAAGCTCAAGTATCAATATAAATAAAAAATTAAAAGGACAGCTGGAAATGACCTCACAAACGAGCAATGATAAGCAAAACCCCAGTCTTGAAGAAGTCTCAAACACCTTAGCCAAAATGATTGCCGATAAGATGGATATTGATCAAGTTGGCATTAAGCCTGAGAGTGATTTGCAAGAACTTGGCTTAGATTCACTTGATACCTTTGACATTATTTTTAATGCAGAAGATCACTTTGGAATTAAAGTACCGAATGATCAAGTCAAAATAACCACGCTACATGACGTCGCAGTGTTAGTGCACCAGTTAATATTAGAACAGAATAAATAATGGTTAATTCGTCCCATCGACAACGGGTTGTAATTACTGGTTTAAGCGTAGTTTCACCGCTTGGCAATACGCTTGCGGATTTAACGCTAAATGCTTTTGGTGGTAATTCAGGCATTAAACGGTTGGATGCGCCATTTGTCGAGCAGCTGAATTGCAAAATTGCAGCGCAAGCACAATTTGACCCCGCAGAGCATTTTACTAAACATACTTATTCAATGCTTGACCGTACTAGTCAAATGGCGCTGCATACCAGTAATGAGGCGATTAAAGATGCCGGATTAGTCATTGATGAAACGCTTAAGCCACGTATGGGAGTTTTTCTTGGTACTGGTATGGGTGGCGCGCACTCTATCGAAGACGGATATATTCGACTCTATAGAGACGGTGCAAACCGAATAAAACCATTTACCGTATTGATGGGTATGTACAATGCATCGGCTTCAGCCATTGCGATTGAACATCAACTCACCGGTCCTAATCAAACTTTTTCCACCGCATGCTCTTCTTCGGCCGTTGCTATTGGTGAAGCTACGAGACTGATACGTCATGGTTATGTTGATGTGATGCTAGCTGGTGGGAGTGAGGCGCTTTTAACCTATGGTAGCATTAGGGCGTGGGAAGCGCTTAGAACGCTAGCGGAAGAAGATGCTGATGATTTAAGTGCTTCTTGCAAACCGTTTTCTGATGACCGTACTGGCTTGGTGTTAGGCGAGGGCGCGGCTATTTTAGTGCTGGAATCTTACGAATATGCAGTAGCGCGCGGCGCAACAATTTATGCTGAGATTGTGGGGTATGGTGCAGCGAATGATTGTCACCACATTACCCAACCATCAGTCACAGGGCAAGCGGCCACTATGCAGGCGGCATTGAATGACTCAGGTTTGGCTGCTGAGGCCATTCAATATATCAATGCGCATGGCACTGGAACGAAACTTAATGATACAACTGAAACGAATGCCATTAAAAAGGTATTCGGCGCACATGCTTATGATTTAAGTGTCAGTTCTACTAAATCTATGCATGGGCACCTGATGGGCGCCGCCGGTGCGCTTGAAGCCATTATTACGACGATTGCTGTTAATAATGATCAACTTCCGCCAACCATAAATCTAAAGCATCCAGACCCGGAATGTGATTTGGATTACGTGCCTAATGTATCCAAAACATTGCCTAGACTTGAATATGCAATGACGAATTCATTTGCTTTTGGTGGTACTGGTGCCGCATTAATATTGAAAAAAGTAAATGAATGACGATGGCTGCACTTGATTATGACCGCCATGAACAGCCGCGCTATGAAGCGCATCACGCGTTTACGGTTACAGATGGCGATGAAGCTAATTGGCAGCGTTTACTCCCCAACTGTTTAGAAGGTTACCGATACCATTTAGCCTTTGATTTAGGCCAGATAGCAGGTTTTAAAACAGGCTATATCTCACTGTCAAAAGATGGTGATGTCGTGTGTATCGCACCAATATTTATTACTGATTATGCGCTTGATACCACCGTGCAAGGTGCGATAAAAACCTTTACGCGTAGCATTAGCAAGTGGCTGCCAAGGCTAATGACATTACGTTTACTATGCGTAGGCTCGCCAGTGACGGATTCTGCGCAAATTGCTTACGATAAAAATCTGCCACTTGATGCCGAAATAATAAAGCTGTTATCTGAAAAACTAGATGAAGTAGCCGAGGCCGAGGGCGCAAGTGCGATTGCTTTTAAAGACATTTTAGACAGCGATGCGCATCAACTACGGCCAATGTTAGAAGCGCATGGCTATTCATGCGTAGATAATATGCCCGTGGCTAGAAACGCCATCAACTTTAAAGACCTTGATGGTTATTTTGCCAGCATAAGTGCCAGCACACGCAAAGACCTGCGCCGCAAACTCAAAAAATTAAATCAAATACGCATTGAAGAATATGACGGATTGCCACCGCACTTAGATCAAATTTATCAACTGTATTTAAATTGCTATGAAAAAAGTGAACTAAAATTTGAAAAGTTAACATTGGCTTTTTTTGAATCATTAGCTAGCGTGATGCCCAATCAATGCCGTTTTGTGTTGTATTACTTTGATGAAAAGCTGATTGGTTTTAACTGTTTGCTGATAGGCAATGGCGTGATGCTGGATAAATATATTGGTATGGATTATCACTACAGTACGCAGGTGAATTTGTATTCACTCAGCTGGATACACAAAATTAAAATGTGCATACGTGATGGTTTTCACACCATGCAAAGCGGGCAAGCGGCTTACGATAGTAAATTAAGTTTTGGTGCCAGCCTGGAACAGACTTATGTTTTATTCAAGCATCGCAATCGCTTAATCAATCCAATATTAAAGCTGGCAGCGCGTGCGCTTGCGTATGGAAATTTTGACCCCGCGTTAAAAGTATCTAAATAAATCATGCGCTTACCTTCACGTTTAACCTGGGATGTTATTGTCTTAATAGCCTTGCTGCTGGTGCTTGATACATTTGCACAGATTTTTTTTAAAATGGGTGTCACGCATCTTGGTGAATTTCCAACAGGTAATTTAGCTGATATTTTTCAATATTGTGTGCAAATGGTAGTCAACCCTTTTGTGATTGGCGGTATTGTTGCCATGTTTTTTGCCTTTTTTACTTGGCTCAGCCTTATCGCAAAAGTGGATTTAAGTTTTGCGCACCCGATGACTTCACTGGTTTTTGTCACTATTCCGCTTAGTGCTTCCTGGCTACTCCATGAGTCTCTGCACTGGAGCCAAATTGTAGGCATCATACTGGTTATGTTTGGTGTTTTTACTATTTCAGATGACGGTGCACCTGATAATCATTAGTCTCAATCTAATAGGCTAAGTTGATGGGAAATTTTAGCATATCAATCTAAGGCTTTAATGCATATGGCGACAAAAACTAACATCTCCGCCAGCGTTGGTTTAGCTAGTTTATTGTTATTTCAATGTGCAATGGCTATTGCTGCTGACCCAGCTGAAACACTGGAAAATACGCCGACAAAAGTATCATATAAGCTTACTCCATCTTATTATCAAGCCTCTGATGGCAATGATGCGGTAGATCTTAATATTCGAGCCAACACCGATAAATATACCGTATGGTTAGGCGAATACCGTGATAATAATGGCTATCATCAAAGCCGTGCTGGCTATGAGTATAAACTTGATGCTGGTTTTACACGCTCAGTGTTATCCGCACAGCTCGCTAGCGGAGGGTTTATTGGCGGGTCAGTGACCACGGAAGTAGGTGGTGATACATTCGGTATTCTTGGCTTTGGTCGCACCAATCTACATGATTATTACAATCTAAATTTTGATCCAAATGATGCAATTACCATTGGCATTGGCACACGTGCATTAAATAATACAGAGCTCTCGCTGTATCAGGTGAGGGATGATAGGCTGGGTACTGGGCAGCATATTACGCATTTATTGTGGCGCTATAAGACCGCTGAGTCACAGCGCCTGTCAGTAGATGCTTCATATAAAAATGGCTTGAATGCTGACAATATTTTTGTACATGGCTATGGCCTAGCTGCTGAATATGATTATCACCAATATTTTGCGCGTATTGCGCGAGATCAACATGCCAACTTTACAGGCAGTAATTTAACCAGATTTTCTCTAGGGCTACGTTTCTAGTTCAACGATAGATACGTAAATGTTGTCAGGTTGGCGTCAGCTTCGCTCTATAAGATACGCCCCATGGAAATGGATGAGTTTTTGTACAGCCGCTACAGCAGCCGACATAAGCAAAGCCGCACCTGAAAAAGTAGCAAAGAAACATCAACACAAACAGACTGAAAAAGTGGTCGAAGCAGCGGCTAAGACTAATTAGAGTTTAAGGCTAGTTAAATTAAAGCTTTTAAAAAGGGCAGATTTATCTGCCCTTTTATGTTGTAAGGCAATATCCATCATTGTTTAGAGAGTGTCATAAATAGTGTGTATTCTATGTATTTCCCCGTTGTGTAAAAGCTCAGGCTTCATTGCATAAACATTGCTTGAATTATGGATTATGTGTTGTATGATACGGTCAAATTTTACTACTTTATAATTTAAAGGTACTGACATGAAACTGCGTCTTTTGGCGTACATTACAATAACTCTTGTTGTTTATTGTGGTTCCGCTATTGCAGACGATGCCAACCTAGGGGAACTTAGCCTTAGAGCTACAGATGAATTGTTCCGCAGCAATAGCCGAGAACTTCTTTCTGCAAAACGCATGGATGAAAGTGCTCAAGCTGGTGCGGTGATTGCCGGACAAAAGTCAAACTCCGTTCTGTCATTAGGCTTCTCGAATTTCAATCTTAACCATAATCAAGTTCATGCCAAATCTCTTGCTGCATGGCAGGCGACTACTTAATACTTAGGAAAATCCATGAATAACACTTTAATTGGGATGCTGCTAACAATCGGCATCACTTTATCTTTTTCAAGTCATGCTGCAGAAAAAACACCTGCCGTAAAAACAGCTATTTCTGATGAAGTAGTATTGGCTCCTAATTCACCACAGTTTGCCAATCTTAAAATAGAACCTGTTGTCGAAATAGTAGCGCCATCCACCACTCCCCTCAATGGTAAAATTACTTTTGACGAAAACTATACAACTCGCATCAGCTCTCCTGTCTTGGGCCGTGCTGTAAGCATCAAAGCACAAATAGGCGATAAAGTTAAAGCCGGTCAAGTGCTTATGATTATGGATTCTCCAGAGTTAGGTAGCGCCCTTGCTGATGCTCGAAAAGCAGACTCTGATCTACAATTTAAACGCAAAACATTTGAGCGCAACAGTTTACTTTTAGAAGGCGGCGTCATTGCACGTAAAGAACAAGAGAATAGCCAAGCAGATTTATCGCAGGCTGAAGCAGAAGCTCAGCGAGCCAATGCCCGACTAAAGAATCTGGGGGCTCAACGTAATGGTAATGAAAGCTATGTGTTACGTGCTCCAATTGCAGGGGTCGTGGTAGATAGGCAAGTGAATCCAAGTGCGGAAGTCCGGCCTGATGCTCCAACTCCTCTTTTCATTATTACAAACCCTGAACATTTATGGGCAAGTATAGACCTACCTGAGCGTGACTTAGCCAAGGTTACTCAAGGCCAGAACTTGTCTATCCAGGTTGACGCTTATCCTGATGAGGTATTTAGTGGCAAAGTTGAATCAATAGGTGTGATGGTTGACCCAAGTACCAGACGAATTACCATTCGCTGCTCACTTCAAAGTAAGGGCAAGCTCAAACCGGAAATGTACGCCAGAATCACACCACTCAACACTAAAAACATTAAAGTCATTCGATTACCTAACACGGCATTGATTACCGAAGGTTTGTATAACTACGTATTTGTTGAAGTAAGTCCAGGTCATTTTAAAAAACGTCGATTAACGCTAAATTCACAAGAACGAGATTTTGCAACAGTAAAAAATGGACTCGCAGATGGTGAGCGTGTCATTACATCAGGTGCCATTCTGTTGAATTCAGAGTTAGCCGTCGGCAAGTAATTTTAAAGAAGCTCTTATGTTAAAAAATATCATCACATTTTCTTTGCAGCAGCGTGTTTTTGTTCTGCTCGGTACATTGGTCGTTATCATTGCCGGCTGGTTCGCTTTGCAAAACCTGCCAATCGAAGCTTTCCCTGATGTTGAAGATGTGCATGTAGGTATCGTTACGCAAGCGCCAGGGTTAGCGCCAGAAGAGGTTGAACGTGTAGTCTCCCTTGCTATAGAACATGAGATGAGTGGTGTTCCACACTTAGCTCAAATGCGCTCAGTCTCGATTACCGGCTTATCTGTCATCACGCTCACTTTTTCAGAACATACTGATGATTATTTTGCTAGACAACAAGTTTTGGAGCGATTACAAGGCGTTACCTTGCCGCCAGGCTTACAGCCCACATTAGCGCCACTAACAACGGCGGTCGGTGAAATTTATCGCTATATCGTTGAAGCGCCAAAAGACATGCCTCAACGCGACATCAGGGCAATTCAAGACTGGCAGATTCGTCCAACGCTAAGGACTGTACCTGGCGTGGCTGATATCACCAGTTTCGGTGGTTCGGTGAAAGAATATCAAGTTAAACTGAATCCGTACATGCTGATGAAATTCGGCATTAGTATTGATCAAGTAAATAAGGCGCTGTCAAACAACAGTAGCAATGTTGGTGGTGGAGTAATGCGCCGAGGCGACGAGTCTCTAGTAGTTCGTGGTGTTGGCTTGTATGAAAGTCTCGATGATATTGCGCAAACTGTGATTACTTCACGTTCAGGCAAGCCTATCCTCATCAGGGATGTTGGTGAAGTTGTGATTGGTGATCGGCCACGCTCAGGTATTGTGTCATACAATAATCGTGATGATGTGGTTGAGGGCATCGTCATTATGAACAAAGGTCAAAATCCAGCGAAAGTGATTGAAGCTTTGCGTGCTAAGGTCGATGAAGTTAACAAAAAGCTGCCATCTGGCGTCAGAATTGCTCCATTCTATGACCGCACCAATCTTATTCACCACACGGTAAATACCGTAACAGAAAACCTTATTGTCGGTGCATTGCTCGTTGTAGCAATATTGCTTATTTTTCTACGCAACTGGCGTGCCGCCTTGATTGTTGCTTCTGTTATCCCGCTTTCGCTACTTTTTGCTTTTATTGTGATGGATATCTGTGGTGTTTCTGCAAACCTTATCTCATTAGGGGCCGTGGACTTCGGTATCATTGTTGATAGCGCCGTAGTTTTAGTAGAAGCTTTAATGGTAAAACTTGCTTTTACTCAACTAGATAAATTTCCTATACACGCGACATATAGCTGGCGTATTCAAACGCTAAAAAATACTGCGGTTGAAATGGGTAGGCCAATTCTGTTTTCCAAAGTGATTATTATTTTAGCTTTTTTACCTATTTTCACTTTCCAGCGAGTTGAGGGGAAGATTTTCTCACCCATGGCTTTTACACTGAGCTTTGCTCTTTTGGGTGCGATCATTCTGACGTTAACACTAGTCCCCGCGTTGCTGTCATATACGATGCGTCGTGAGGATATGGAGGAAAAACACAGTGTATGGATGGATGCTATAAAAGAAAGTTATAAACAATTCCTGCTAAGCATGTCTAATATAAGAATATTGGTTATATTGGCTTCTGTCGCGCTTTTGGTCGTATCTTTGGCATTATCTCCCATGTTAGGTTCTGAGTTTTTACCTAAACTGGATGAAGGAAATATCTGGCTTACGGCCAGCTTGCCACCCTCTACGAGTTTAGAGAAATCCAAAGAAATAGAACGTCATATACGAAAAATTCTGACCAGTTATAAAGAGGTAAGGATGGTTAGTGCTGCCGTTGGACGTCCTGACGATGGTACGGATCCCAAGGGTCCAAACAACATTGAAATATTGGCTGATCTCAATCCGTCGAATAGTTGGAGCTTTCCAAACAAAGAAGCCTTGATTAAAGATATGTCTGAAAAAATTCATAAAATTCCAGGCATCCCCACCAATTTTTCACAAGTCATTCAAGACAACGTTGAGGAGGCAATGTCAGGCGTTAAAGGTGAAATAGCGATTAAAATTTATGGCCCTAATCTTGGCATCCTCGAAGAGAAAGCTAATCAGGTGGTTAGTGTACTTAATACGGTGCAGGGAGCAACTGACGTAGAAGCTATCCGTATCTCCGGTAACTCTGAATTAGATATCACCTTGGATCGCACTAAGCTTGCACGTTATGGATTAGCGGTTTCTGATGTCAATAATACAGTTCAAACAGCGCTCGCTAACAACGCGGCCAATACCTTTTACGATGGCGATAGACGTTTTGATGTGACGCTAAGACTAGATGCGCAGTTCCGTGAAGCCGTTGATGATATTGGCAAGCTGCCAATATCATTACCGGATGGCGTGAGCACCATTCCTTTAAGTGGCGTAGCCGACATCACCGTTAAACAAGGGGCTTCTCGTGTTAGTCGCGAAGGGGTTTCTCGTGTTGTGTCCGTAAAATGTAATTTAGCCAATCGAGACCAAGGTAGCTTTGTTAAAGAAGCCATGGCTAAAGTTAAGGATAATGTAAAACTACCAACTGGGTACACCATGACATGGGGAGGGCAATTCGAGAACCAACAACGCGCGATGAAGCGTCTGGAGGTGATTGTTCCACTGTCAATATTACTTATTTTTGTGATTCTGTTCTGGGCATTCAAGTCAGTACGAAATGCATTACTTGTATTGTTGATGATTCCATTTACCCTAATAGGAGGCTTGGCCGGACTAGGTTTAGCGGGTTTGCATTTATCTGTTTCTGCTGCTGTCGGATTTATTGCTTTAGCCGGAATTTCAGTACAGAACGGCGTCATCATGGTCGAGCAAATAAAACATCTCATATTAGAAGGGCAAGACTTATCCAGTGCGATATTGGACGGAGCAATCGCCAGATTAAGGCCTATCTTGATGACGGCATTTATGGCCGGCTTAGGCTTATTACCAGCCGCGCTATCACATAGCATAGGTTCAGAGACTCAGCGACCTTTTGCGGTTGTGATTGTAGGTGGCTTGATTACAGCCACTTTCTTTACCTTATTGCTTTTACCGCTGCTCTTCCCTTACTTCTCAGATGAACGCAAAGAAAACGCCAAGTAGTGGGTAGATAGCTTAGCTTTATTTTAAGGTTTTATTTTAAGTGGTGATTATTTCAAGGAAATCTTATGTCCGATGAAGAGTTTGAAGTACATGGACCACATGATGAACTTTTGGAACATGCAGCAGAGCATGGTGATTCATTCTCCGGCCAGATTGCCGTAATGACTGCCGTGTTAGCTACGGTTGGTGCATTCTTTAGTTACCAGGCTGGTTCTACGCAAAATGAAGCAGCGATGTTTAAAAATGATGCCGCCATTAAAAAGACTGAAGCTTCAAATCAATGGAACTTTTATCAGGCAAAGAGCAGTAAGGAAAACTTGGCTGAACTAGCATTAAGTTTGCCAAATATCGATCAAAATAAATACACCAAAGCCATTGAGCGTTATGACAGTGAAAAAACTACAATCAAAAAAGTGGCGGAAAAGTTAGAAGCAGAATCAAAGGACTGGGATGCAAAGTCAGAAGCCGAGATGCATGTTCATCATCGATGGGCGCTAGCTATGACGCTGATTCAAGTGGCTATATCATTGGCGGCAATTACCTTACTCACTCGTAAAAAAATACTTTTAGTTGGTGTGTATGGCATGACCTTGGGTAGCTTGATATTTGCGGCGCTCGCTTTGTTTCAAATGTAGGTCATCAGTTCCCTGAAAACTTGCGGTTGAAAAAATTTTTAATGTCATCGACATAACTAAATACCGCTGGAATCACCAACAGGCTTAAAAATGTAGAGGTGATTAAGCCGCCTATGACCGCTACTGCCATTGGGGAGCGGAATGAGGTGTCACCAGCGCTCCAACCTGCTGCTATCGGCAACATGCCAGCACCCATTGCTATCGTGGTCATGACAATCGGTCTGGCGCGTTTGTGGCAAGCGTCTATCAATGCATCAAAGCGGCTTAAGCCATGATCTCGTTGAGACACGATGGCATACTCAACTAATAGAATCGAGTTTTTGGTGGCAATGCCCATCAGCATGACTAAGCCGATGAGTGATGGCATGGAAAAACTTTTGCCTGTCACTAATAATGCAACAAAAGCACCGCCTAATGACAAGGGCAGGGCAACTAAAATAGTCACTGGATGTAAAAAGTCTTTAAACAATATAACCAGTACAATATAAATGCATAGTACGCCAGTCAGCATCGCCAATCCAAAGTCAGAAAATAGCTCGGTCATTACTTCAGCATCACCGATTTCAACTTGCTTAACGCTGGCTGGTAATTGTTGAATACTAGGTAGTTTTTTAACTGCTTCTGTAACGTTACCTAAGGTCAGTTTTGACAGTTCTACTTCAATTTGCACATTGCGTGAGCGGTCGTAGCGGTTTATTACTGCGGGACCGCCGGCCAAATCAAAACTGGCTACTTGTGCCAGCATTACCGGGCCTTTAGGGCCAGGCACGGTCAAATGCTCTAAAATACTTTGATCTTGTCGCGCTTCGTCAGCCAGTTTTACAACAATCGGAATTTGTCGTTGGCTTAAATTGAGTTTAGCAACGGCAAAGTCGTAATCACCATTGGTGGCAATCCGTAATGTTTCACTAATGGCGCTACTGGTAACGCCTAAGTCAGCAGCCTTACTAAAATCCGGGCGTACTATCATTTCTGGGCGAATCAATGTGGCGCTTGAAGCGGTATTACCTATGCCCGGTATGGTGCGTAAGTCTTGCGTCACGGCATTGGAAGCTTGCTGCAAGGCTACAGGGTCATCTCCACTTAACATCAAAACATATTTTTCACCTGAGCCACCTAAACCAATTTTGCTACGCACTCCGGCTAAATTGAGTAAGGTTTCGCGAATTTCGTTTTCTATGACCTGTTTGCGTGGTCTTGCACTTCGATCGTCTAGCATAATTGTCAGTGTAGCTTTTCTTGTTTCTGGTGCACCTGCGCTAGCAAATGCATCTGAACCTGCATTGCCTCCACCAATAGCCGTGTAAATGGTTTTTACATGGGCGACTTTCTTGATGAGTTGGCGTGCATCTTCTGCAGACTGTTTGGTTTGAGCTAGCGTAGCGCCCGGAGGCAACTCTAAATAGACCTGTGTTTGTGAACTATCATCCGCAGGGAGAAAGCCTGTTGGTAATAGCGGGATTAGTTTAATTGAGCCAAATAAGAATAAAACAGCCGCGATGACTGTAATAAACCTGTGGTGCAAGCACCAGCGGCTTAGCGTTAAGTAGCTGTGCATGACAGAACTATCTTTAGTCTTTATGTTGTTTGGTTTTAGCAAGTATGCAGACATCATGGGTGTTAGCACGCGTGCTACGGCCAAGGAAGCAAAGATTGCAAATGAAGCCGTCCAGCCAAATTGTTTAAAAAACTTACCTGGAATACCGCTCATAAATGCAGTTGGTAAAAATACGGCAATCAATGTAAAAGTCGTTGCTATAACGGCCAGACCAATTTCATCTGCTGCTTCCATAGCTGCTTGGTAGGGTGTTTTGCCCATGCGCAGATGGCGCACAATATTTTCAACTTCTACAATGGCGTCATCGACCAAAATTCCGATGACTAATGACAGCGCTAAAAGGGTTACGATATTGATGCTGAAACCAAAGTTATACATACCGATAAAGGCTGGAATGACCGATAAAGGTAAGGCGACAGCACAAATGAAGGTTGCACGGAAATTGCGTAGAAATAAGAATACGACCAGCACCGCTAGTAGTGCACCTTCTATCAGCATAGTGAGTGAAGCTTCGTATTCATCTTTAACAGGTTGAACAAAGTTGAACGCTTCTGTAAGAACGATCTCTGGATGCTTGAGTTTGAGTTCAGCAAACACTTTTTGTACGCCATTACCCACTTCAATTTCACTGGCGCCTTTGCTTCGAGAGATTTCAAAGCCAACGACCGGTTTCCCATCTAATAATGCCGCTGATCTTGGTTCGGCAAAGCTGTCAGTAATGGTGGCTACCTGGTCTAATTTAATTTTACGACCATCAGTTAAGCTAAGCTCAATGCGGCTTATATCTTCCGCCGAATTGACTGTTGCTAAAGTGCGAACTGGTTGTTCGCTACCACCCAGCTTAGTGCTGCCACCAGATGCCTCCATCTGGCTTAATTTAAGCTGCTGTGAAATGTCGGCTACTGTTGTATTGAGGGCTTGTAGTTTTGCTGGGTCTAAGTCGATAGTGATTTGACGATTGATACCGCCTACGCGGGTTACGCGACCTAAGCCTTTTACACTTAATAATTTTTTGGTGAGTTCATTATCTACATACCAAGATAATGCTTCATCGTCCATATCAGTTGCGCTTAGTGTATAGGCCAAGATTGGCGTGTCATAAACATTCAGCCTGTTAATCTGAGGATCACGCAGATCCGTTGGCAAGTCCGCGCGTACTTGAGCTACTGCAGAACGCACGTCATCTAAAGCCTCTTGGACAGGTTTTTCCAGTCGAAATTCAGCTGTAATAGACACTACGCCATCTTGCACATTAGTGTAAATATGTTTTAAACCTTGCAGGTTGGCGAGG
>Ga0209913_1001222_pt1 | contig 15156 bp, 18 predicted proteins | sample PersoiDNA2013203_FD_185805 | JGI IMG/M metagenome (GOLD analysis project Ga0209913, IMG submission 185805) | Permafrost soil microbial communities from the Arctic, to analyse light accelerated degradation of dissolved organic matter (DOM) -... | ecosystem: Environmental > Terrestrial > Soil >... | reverse complement strand
GAGCGGAATAAAGAACGCCACGACGCCGACTGCGAAGAGGATGGTTATTGGTAAAAAACCGGCAACCGCTGCCACTGTCAGTCCGATGCGCAGCTTAATCAGGTTATCCATTTCCTACACCTTGAGCTCTATAGCGTTATCGGGCGGACTTATAACCGCCAACGCGCCACTATTTCAAGCATCGGAGAGAATCCATGACAACCAAGCAACCCGACTGGGAGGCAATCGAACGCGCCTACCGGGCCGGAGTGCTTTCCGTAAGAGAGATCGCATCGTCCTGCGGTGTGTCGCACACCGCCATCCAGAAGCGAGCCAAGGCCAATGGCTGGGAGCGAGACCTAAAGGCCAAGATCAAGGCGAAAGCTGATTCGCTGGTTGCCAAACGAGAGGTTGCCACGCAGGTTGCCAGCAAATCAGTGGAAACCGAGCGAGAGATCATCGAGGTCAACGCTGAGGTCATCGCGAACATCCGTATGGCCCACCGCGGCGACATCTCACGCGGCCGGCGACTCGCAAACAAACTGCTGGATGAACTGGAAGGGCTGACGGACAACCGCCAGCTATTCGAAGAGCTGGGCGAGCTGCTGCGCTCTGAAGACGACAAAGGGCAGGACAAGCGGAACGACCTGTACCAGAAGATTATCGATCTGCCGGGCCGATCCAAGACGATGAAGGAAATGGCTGAGACGCTGAAAACCCTAATCACCCTGGAGCGACAGGCCTACGACCTCGACACCAAAGCCGGCAACAGTGACGCCGACGAGCTATCGAAAATGATGGACGATCTATCGAAGGAAGCCTGACATGAAGCCCGAGCACTTGAAGCTGCTCCGGGATAAGCGTTGGCGGTTGAACAACCTCTACTTCATCACGGACAAGCAGGGCAAGAAGGTCCGCTTCCGGATGACGGACGAGCAGATCGAATACTTCGAGGGGATGCACACCCGGAACATCATCCTGAAGGCCCGGCAGCTTGGCTTCACCACCGAGTGCTGCATCATCCAACTGGACGCGGCTCTGTTCGAGTCGGCCAAGTGCGCTCTGATCGCTCACACCCTGAACGACGCCAAGCGCCTGTTCCGGGAGAAGGTGAAGTACGCCTACGACAACCTGCCTGCTGAGATTCGCGCTGCCAACCCTGCGAGTAATGACGCCGCCGGCGAGCTGGTCTTCAGCAAGGGTGGTTCGCTCTACGTCAGCACCTCGTTTCGGGGCGGCACGCTGCGTTACCTGCACGTATCCGAATTCGGAAAGATCTGCGCCAAGTTTCCGCACAAGGCGCGGGAGATCGTCACCGGTGCCTTTGAGGCTGTCGCCACCGATTGCTTCGTCACGATTGAGTCGACGGCGGAGGGCAGGGCGGGCTACTTCTTCGATTACTCGCAGAGCGCGGAACGCCAGCAACTGGCCGGTGTTCCCCTGGGGCTGCTGGACTGGAAGTTTTTCTTCTTCTCCTGGTGGAGGAACAAGGCCTATTGGCTTGACCCGACTGATGTGGTCATCCCGCAGCGCCTGACGGACTACTTCAACGACCTGTTCGCCAAGTACGGAATCGACACGAACCCAGGCCAGCGCGCCTGGTACGTGGCGAAGGAGAAGACGCTCGGCGACGACATGAAGCGGGAATACCCGTCGATCCCGGTCGAAGCCTTCCAACAGTCGGTCGAGGGTGCTTACTACGCCCAGCAGTTGACGAAGCTCTACGCGCAGCAGCGCATTGGCGTGATCCCGAACAACAGCCACCTACCGGTGATGACCTTCTGGGACATCGGCGTCGGCGACTCCACGGCCATCTGGTTCGTGCGCCAGGTCGGCGAAGAGTTTCACGTCATCGATTACTACGAGAACAGCGGCGAAGGCCTGCGGCACTACATGAAGGTGCTCAAGGACAAGGGCTACACCTACTCCGAACACTGGGGGCCGCACGATATCGATAACCGGGAGTTCGGCAGTGATGCCAAGACTCGCCGGGAGCTGGCCCAAGAGGGCTATGAGATCGACGGGCAGATTTACAGTATGACATTCGACGTAGTCCCGAAAATTGGCATCAGTGACGGCATAGAGGCGGCGCGGGAGATTCTTCCGCTCTGTGTGTTCGATGAGTCGAAGTGCGAAGAGGGCATCAACTGCATCGAAAACTACCGAAAAGAATGGGATGACAAGCGCGGCTGCTGGAAAGACAGACCACTTCATGACTGGACCTCTCACGGGTCTGATGGGTTCCGGTACTTCGCTGTGGCGAAGAGCGCCAGGAAACCGGCCACCTCTATCAAAATGGGATACGCCCGATGAGCAACGACGTCTCCTTCAAGCGGGCGGAATACACGGCAGTACTGGACCGCTGGGCGACCGTTCGCGATGTCTGCGCCGGGCAGCACCGGGTTGTCGACCGACTGCCATACATCAACGCGCACGACAAGTCGCCGGAGAACGAAGACCGGAACCGGGCTTACCGCGAGCGGGCGGTGTTCAAGAACGCTACTGGGCACACCCGTAACGGGTTGCTGGGCCTGGCCTTCCACAAAGATCCGACACTCACAGTGCCGAAGAAATTGGAGTACCTGCAGGACAATGCCAACGGCTCCGGGGTGAGCATTTACCAGCACTCGCAGGGCACGCTTGAAAAGGTGCTTGAGGCTGGACGGCATGGCCTGTACGTCGACTACCACCAGGATGACGGTATTGGCGGGCATTCGGTGATCTTGTCCTACTGCGCTGAAGACATCATCAACTGGCGTACTGGCATGGTGAACGGCCATAGCGTGCTGACGCTGGTGGTGCTGCGTGAGTCGCCGGAGATACCCGACGGTTTCGGCTTCAAGACAGTTGAGCAATACCGGGAGTTGGCGCTGGAGGATGACGGTTTTGTCTGTCGCGTCTGGCGCCGGTCGGGTCCGAAAGGTGGCGGGCCACTGGCGGTCATCGAAGAGTTCAGGCCGGAAGGCGTCACGGGGCGTCTCAAGGAGATCCCGTTCACCTTCGTTGGCGCGCAGAACAACGACCCCAGCATAGACGAATCACCGCTGTACGACATCGCCATGATCAACCTGGGCCATTACCGGAACAGTGCTGACTATGAAGACAGTGTCTTCTGGTGCGGCCAGGCTCAACCATGGATTTCCGGCCTGACCGAGCAGTGGGTAAAGCTGCTCGAGGCAAAGGGCGTTTATGTTGGGTCGCGTGCGCCGATGCTTCTGCCCGCGGGCGGCTCCTTCGGTTACGCGCAACCCGCTCCAAACACGCTGGTCAAAGAGGCCATGGCCGACAAGAACCAGATGATGATCGAGCTGGGCGCACGGATGGTGGTGGCGTCACTTGCCACCAAGACTGCTACGGAGTCCCGTGGCGATCAGTCGGCTTCCACTTCGGTGCTGGCCGGCTGCGTGGCAAACGTCAGTGAGGCTTACACCCGAGCAATCATGTGGTGCTGTGCCTACATGGGCATCGCTGACAAGAAGGTTGCCTACCAGGTGAATCAGGAGTTCGTCGAGCTGACTGCTGATCCGCAGATGATCACGGCCTTGGTTGGCTTGTGGCAGAACGGCGGATTCGCGAAGGCTGACCTTCGGGCCTACCTGCGGAAGCTGGGCCTGATCGCGCCAGAGCGCACTGACCTGCAGATCGACGGCGAATTGCAGGAGCAGGGCGACGGCCTGGGCCTGGACAACGAGGACACACCAAATGGCGGCAAACCAAGCAATCCATGACGCCACCATCCGGCACGCGGTCTTCCTCGAAAAGCTGAAGGCGGGGGAGGTGGGCAAGTTCGCCCCCTTCCTCAAGGAGATCGATCGCTCGATCCGCGACCGGCTGACCCAGTCGGACCTGTCCGAGTACAACGTCAAACGCCTTGAGGCGCTGCTGAAAGAGGTGGATAGCCTGCTGCTGGGCATATTCGACCGCTACAGCGCGCTACTGAACCTCGACTTGGTGGATATCGCCAACTATGAGGCAGAGTTCGAAGCGACCAGCCTTGCCCGGTCGGCGCCGGTTGGGGTTTCGCTGGACGTGGTCGCCCCGACGGCCGCGGCAATCCGAACGGCAGTGCTGAAAAATCCACTCAGCGTGCGCGGCACCGGCGGCGGGAAGCTGCTGAAGTCCTTCATCAAGGGCTGGACCGGCGCCGAGCGAGAGCGCGTCACCGGCACCATCCGGCAGGGCTTCTTCGAAGGGCAGACGAACTTCCAGATCATCCGCAACATTCGCGGCACTAAGGCGGCAGGCTACAAAGACGGCATCCTGGCGACCACCAACCGCAATGCCGGCACGGTCGTACATACCGCGATTCAGCATGTGTCGTCTCAGGCGCGTATGGAGGTGGCCAAGGCCAACACTGACATCGTTTCCGAGGTCGAGATGGTCGCCACCCTGGATAGCAAGACCAGCCAGCAATGTCGATCGATGGATAAGCGCCGGTTCCCAGTTGATTCCGGCCCAAGGCCGCCGTTTCACCCGAATTGCCGCACCACCTTCATTCTCCTGACCAAGCTCAGCGCAATGTTCGCCAAAGGCGCTACACGAGCTTCAGTCGGTGCCGATGGCGCGGGCCAGGTCAGTGCGAGTCTCGACTATTACCACTGGCTTCAACAGCAGCCGGCATCATTCCAAGATGTAGCCATCGGTCCTGTTCGGGCCAAGTTGTTCCGTGAGGGCGGCCTGACGGTGGAGCGCTTCGCAGAGCTGCAACTAGACCGTAATTTCACGCCATTGACCTTGGTACAGATGAAAGCGCTTGAGCCTCTGGCGTTTGAAATGGCAGGGCTCTCGAAATAATGGCACTCTGATGGCGTTTTATATCTCAGCGAGAAGAGAGCCATGGAGTTTCAAAAGGACAAGCGTCATTACCTAACCGATGAGTTCTTAGGCACAGATGAGGGTTGCGGTATCTTCATCCCGGCTAACAAGGCGCTGTATAGCTTTGTTAGGGAGAACCCAAGTCACACCGATCCAGCGCAGGTCGCATCTAAGGCGCTGATCATTGGTCGAAGCTTGGCGGCATCAGTGGAGCGTCGAAAAAAGGATGACGATGATGACTATGAGGGATCGACGGGAAGCTTCTACGCTCGACTTGCTGACTCTATTTGTAGTTCGGACCTAGCACTCGAAGCATCTTTTTTACCAGTCGGGAAAAGGCTTACTGGAAACGCCACGACTGCGGTTCACAAGGTGCATTCTCGGCTCTGCGACGCAATAACCAAAGTGACAAAAAAAGACGCTAGTAGCTTTGCTTCCAAATATCTTCATTTTCATTACCCGACGTTGTTCCCGATGGTCGACTCGCGTGCTCGCGAAGCTCTCAAGTGGATAGCTGATGAAGAGTCCATGGTTTTTGCTCCCACAACAGCTGGTATGTCGAAGAACTACGCAGTCTATATGGCGTTTTACTTGAAGGTTCGAGACCTCTTCGAGGGGGAGTTGGGTTACGAAATCAGTCTTAGACATATGGATAATATTTTGCTCAATCGCTACGACAGTTGGATTTAGAGAACAAACAAATAGACCCGCTTCGGCGGGTTTTTTTACGCCTGCAAAGCGGGTAACTCATGCCCAAGGGGTGCATCAACGTGGCAGAAGAAAACGAAATCGACCTGGAAAATCCGGCAATCAAGGCCGCTATCGCGACTGCCGTTGAAGCATCCGTTTCTGGTTTGAAAACCAAGAACTCGGAACTGCTGGGCAAGCTGAAGGAAACCTCCGGAAAGCTTACCCAGTTCGAAACCCAGTTTGAAGGCATCGACATCGACGCCGTCAAAGGCCTGCTCAGCCGGGCGGGCCAGGACGAAGAGACCAAGCTGCTGACCGAGGGCAAGGTCGACGAGGTCTTCAACCGCCGCACTGAGCGCCTGCGTGGCGACTACGACAAGCAGTTGAAGACCATCAGCGAGCGCGCCGAAAAGGCTGAGTCCTTCGCTGCCAAGTTCCAGGGCAAAGTCCTGGGCGACTCGGTACGTGGTGCGGCTCTGAAGGCCGGCGCACTGCCGGAAGCAACCGACGACATCATCCTGCGCGCCAAAGGCGTGTTCACCCTTAACGAAGATGGCGATGCAGTCGCCGTTGATGAATCCGGCCAGGTCATCCTCGGTAAAGACGGCAAGACCCCTTTGACTCCGCTCGAATGGGCTGAGTCTCTGCGCGAAAGCGCACCTCATCTGTGGCCAAGGGCTTCAGGGACATTTGCCCCGGGCGGGGGTGGCGGCAAGGCTGCATTCAATCGCTCCGAAATGACCTCCGAGCAGAAGCGCGACTTCCAGCGCAAGCACGGCCAAACCGCATATCTCGCATTGCCCAAGTAAGGGGATTGACCCATGGCTACAACCGTAAACAGCGACCTGATCATCTACAACGATGAGGCGCAAACCGCATACCTGGAGCGCGTACAGGACAACCTGGATGTGTTCAACGCATCGTCCAACGGCGCGATGGTGCTGGACAACGAACTGATCGAAGGCGACTTCCGCAAGCGCGCCCTCTACAAGCTGAACGGGTCGTTGGAACACCGCGACGTCAACTCTGACGGCAAGGTAACTGCCAAGAAGATCAGCGCCGGCGAAGCTGTTGGCGTCAAGGCACCCTGGAAGTACGGCCCGTACCAAACCACCGAAGAGGCGTTCAAGCGCCGCGGTCGTCCGGTCGAGGAGTTCTCCCAGATCGTCGGCGCCGACGTTGCTGACGCGACCCTGGAAGGCTTCATCCAGTACGCGACTGCTGGTCTGCGCGCTGCCATCGGCTCCAACGCCGACATGGTGGTTTCGGCCAACATTGAAACCGACGGCAAGAAGACGCTGACCCGCGGCATGCGCAAGTTTGGCGACAAGTTCGGCCGTATTGCTTTGTGGGTCATGCACTCCAGCGCCTACTTCGACATCGTCGACGAAGCCATCACCAACAAGATCTACGAAGAAGCTGGTGTTGTGATCTACGGCGGCCTGCCTGGCACCTTGGGCAAGCCTGTGCTGGTGACTGACACCGCACCTGCGGACGTTATCTTTGGCCTGCTGCCAAACGCGGTAACCATCACTGAGTCCCAGGCCCCGGGCTTCCGTTCCTACGAAGTGAACGACGAAGAAAACCTGAGCATCGGCTACCGCGCTGAAGGCACCGTGAACATTGATGTGCTGGGTTACAGCTGGAAAGCCACCACCGGCGGCTCCAACCCAACCCTGGCCGCAGTCGGTTCTGCTGCTAACTGGATCAAGCATGCGGGCAGCAACAAGGTCACCGCTGGCGTAATGATCACGCTCACTGCAACGCCTCCTGTAACTGGCGGCTAAGCCTCAAACTCAACGCGCGGTCGGCGACGGCCGCCTTGGAGAAACACATGGAACTGACTTACAGCAACCAGCTGAGCGGCTTCGACCCGGAGAAGCGGTACCGCAATCCGGAACACTTCGACAAGCCCGAAGCCGGTGTGACCAGCGTGCTGGTAATTGGCGATTGGCCCAGAGTCGTCAACGCGTATGAAGCGGCCGGTATCGACGTGTCGGTGAAGGAGGCTAAGCGTGTGCAGATTGTTGGCGCCGCCAACCAGGCTGAACTCGAAAAAGTCATCGCAGCTTTGCGTGCTGAACATGGATCCATCGAGATCCTTGTTGGTGGCCTGGAATCGGGCGAAATTCATCGTCCAGAGTCTGGCGAACTGGCGTTGCGCTTGTTTGAAGTGCTGGGCACCATTCATGGGTCGGTTGGCGAACTGACCGCTGAGCGTGACGGCCTGCTCCTGACGATCGACGAATTGCGCGGTGAGATCGAAGCGCTGAAGAAGACCGCCATCATGTCGCCGGCTGATGAGGCTGGAGAAATCGCGGCGCTGAAAGCAAAGCTCGATGAGGCCAAGGTCCAGTACCGGGCCAATGCCTCGAAAGAATCCTTGGAAAAGCTCGTGGCTGATCTGCCCAAGGCGTGATACTGCTGGCTGCCGGTGACCCGGTGGCCAATCTTCAAACCATTCCAGCGAGTTGACGCATGACACTCATCATTGAGGACGGCACCGGCAAGCCTGACGCCGAAAGCTATGCGAGCGCCGAGGACCTGGCCATGTATGCCGTGAAATTCGGCACGGTCATCCCCGCAGGCGTTCCTGAGCAGGAAGCGTTGCTGCGTCGGGCCGCCTTGGCTATGGATGGCATGACCTGGAGGGGGCGGAAGACCAATAGCGAGCAGGCCCTATCCTGGCCGCGCCGGGAAGTGCTGCTCGATCACGAGATCAAGCCAAACAACTACCTGCCAGCGCGCATCCAGTACGGCCAAATGGCCCTGGCCGCCGAGATTCATCAGGACGATATCGACCCGGTGGAGAAGCGCAAAGGCGCGGTAACGCTGGAGCGTGTCGAAGGCGCGGTGACTCGCGAGTACGCGACTATTCCGAACACCAGCAATTGGCTGTTGCCGGCGGCGCCGGATCGGCCGAGCGCTACGCAGTTTGCGGACTACTTGCAGAAGCGGGGCTTGTTTGCAGTGAGGGCATAGTGATAGGTTTTTAACTCAACCTAGGATAATCCCAATGAATGAAAGCGTAGTAAATCGTCGGCTGGACATCTGGAAAGAAGCATTAGTTTCGGCTCTCGCCGGAACCGCCGCAAACTCAACTGGGTCGCCGAGCGGTGTTGTGAATAAAGCAATTGATATAGCTGAGAATGTATTGGCGGCTTACGACAGTAAGGCTGAAGAGCTGCAGCAGGAATAATCAAAGGCCCAGCCATCGCGCTGGGCTTTTAACATCTGGAGCCACCATGGCCTTCTACGACGAAATGGCCGTGATGGCTCTGGAGATGATCACAGAGTTCGGCCAGCCCGTGACCATCAGCAAGACGGAGCCGGGCGAGTACGACCCGGAGACGGGCGGCGAAGCGCCTGGCGCAACCGTCGAGCAAATTGCTCAGGGCATCCTGCTCGACTTCACCGGCCAAGAATTCCAGAACAACAGCCTGATCAAACAGGGCGACAAGAAGCTCAAGATCGCCGCGCAGGGTTTGGCCTGGGTCCCCGGCCTACTCGACAAAGTTGTGGCCCAGGGCCGCACCTGGTTAATCGTTCCGCCGCTGAAAGAAGTGAACCCCGCCGGTACGCCAATCCTGTATGAACTGCAGGTGCGGTCGTGATCCAGGAGTTGAAGCTTGCTCCGTCACTGTGGCTATCGTATGAGTGGACAAACAATTGAGGTCGTAATAGCGTTGTGCCTTAATCTTCTAGCTGTGAGCAAAGTATATGGATATGCGCGGCATTATTACTCTGGTTGGCATGGCTGCTTTTTTCTCAACTCCAGCCTATGCGGACACCGATGTAAAAAAAGAGATCATTGATCGATGCAAGGTCCAGATGGGGAGTTACGGATCAGCAATGGTGAAGGCTTGCGTTGATCAGGATCTAAGCGCAGTGGCTGAAATCAAGCAAATTCCAGACGAGTACAAGAAAACTGTGGCGCGTTGCATGAAGCAAATGCGCCAATACGGATTTGCTATGGTCAAAGCCTGTGCTGATCAGGATATTGAGGCCGAAAAGGCACTCAAGGAGTACTGAACTGTAGCCGCGCGGCTGCCTGATTGGCGTTCGTAGATGCAAACCAATTATTCGTCGTTACTAAACCCGCCATTGAGTGGGTTTTTTCATGCACGGTTTATGAGGAGTTGATTGTGTCTACCAAATACGCGAATCAATCCGGTAGTTTCGCGCTGAGCCTGGCGGAGTTCGCCGCCCAGACCAGTGAAGCAATCGACGCCAGTGTGCGTGAGATCATCATCGAGGTTGGCAGCAGCCTTATCCGCATGTCTCCCGTGGGCAACCCGGAGATCTGGGCGCAGAACGCTGTAGCGACCGAGTACAACAAGGCCGTCGATGACCACAACAGCGCGCTGCGCAGTGATCCGACCAACCTCACGAAGGGCGGCAGGCTCATGAAAGGCCGCAAGCTAAACGACGGCATGGACATCATCGCTCCGGAAGGCTACGTCGGCGGACGGTTCCGGGCCAACTGGCACATATCCCTCGGCGTGGTCGAGAGCGTCACCTTTGACGAAGTTGACCCGAGCGGTGCGGAGACCACTGCCGCGCTTGTCGCCGCGATGAGCGACTTCACCGCCGGCCAGATGGCCTACATCATCAACAACTTGCCCTACGCGATCCCGCTGGAGTTCGGCCACTCAACCCAGGCCCCCGGCGGCATGGTTCGGGTGACCGTGGCTCGCTTTCAGCAGATCGTGCTGGAGGCCATCAGGAACAACCAGGTATGAGTCACGCCCGCGCCCGTCAGGCCATCGAAACGAAGCTGGCCGCATGGGCGGCTGTGCGCCCGATAAGGGTGGCCTACCCAAATCAACCGTTCACTCCGGGTTCTTCTGAAACCTACCTCCGGGCCTTTCAACTTCCAGCCAGCACCACCTGCCGCTATCTCGGCGGGGAGGCCTACGAGTACGCCGGTGTTTATCAGGTCAGCATCGTTTGTCCGTCGGCGCAGGCTATGGCCACCGCCGAGACTCTTATTGACGAACTGACTCGTCTGTTCCGCGTCGACACGCCTCTGACCCGTAACGGTTTCGAAGGCCTGATCACTGAGCCAGTAGATCAGGGACCAACTATCACAGAGTCGGCGACCTACACGGTCCCGGCCAGCTTCACCTATCTGGGTATCGCAGACCAACCGCCCGCTGGGGCATAACCTACCGCCGCCAGGCGGGCACTCAAGAGGAAATACACCATGGCCGCACGCTTCCCGCTGCCGAACGGCGCTGTGCTGGAGATTGCCAGCGTTATGGGCTCCGCAGTCGTTTTCACCGCATTGACCAATGCGAAATCGCCAGTCGCTGCTTCTGTAGGGCACAGCATTGAAAACGGCGACGTCCTGCTGATCAATTCTGGTTGGGCGCTGATCAACGACCGCGCAGTAAAGGCTTCCGGCATTACTGCTGATGCTTTCGCTCTGGCCGGTCTCAACACGACCAATACCGACAAGTACACCGTCGGTGCAGGCGCCGGTTCTGTGATTCCAGTGTCCGGATGGACGCAAATCTCCAAGGTGACTTCTTTCACGTCCTCCGGCGGTGAGCAGCAGTACCAAACCGTCGGTTACCTGGAAGATGACGACGACAAACAGTTCCCGACAAACCGCAATCCGACCACGATCACCATCGTGGTGGAGGACCAGCCAACGGCTCAGTACGTCGAAACCGTCGAAGGATACGACGACACCAAGGAACTGGCGGTGGTCCGCATGAAGTTGCGTAACGGTGACCAGATTCTCTACCCGGGCTATGTAAGCATTACCCCTGACCCAACCATGGAGCGCAACAACGTCATGACGCGCACCATCAGCATCGGGCTTTCCGCTCGTTCGCTCCGTTATTTGGCTGGCGCATAAGGATTTCCCATGGCAAAGATCAGGATCGCCCAGAACCCTACATTCAAGGCATTCGTGCTGATCCCAATTGTTGGAGAGGAGCCCGAGAAAATCGAGTTCACCTTCAAGTATCGGGATCGCCCGGGGCTTGCTGCCTTGTTCGATGAGTGGAGCGCAAAGGGAAAGGAGATGCGTGAGAGCTTCGGCGAAGCCACCACTTTGTCCGATGTCGTTTCTGCCGAGACCGAGCTTCAGGTGCAGCAAATCAAGGATCTCGTCGTTGGGTGGGGGTTCGATGACAAGTTTGACGACAAGAGCATCCAGGCCCTTGTTAAGTCCTGTTATGGCACCGCCGAAGCGGTCGTGAGCGCCTATCAGAGCGCATTCAGCCAGGCCCGCCTGGGAAACTGATAGCGGCAGCCAAAGCAATGTACGGAAGCGGCCAATCTGCTGAGCAATTGGCTGTTCTCGGGCTGACGGCTGCCGACCTCGATGAGGAGGATGTCGAGGTCTGGCCCTGCAACTGGCCGGCCTTCCTCCTGTTCAACAGGATGTCCACTCAGTGGCGGTCTGGCACCGGCGGCGCGATCGGTCTCGACTACAGCAGCATCCGCGACGTGGCGGGATTCCTCGGCATCAAGAAAAAGAAACTCGCTGAAATCTTCCCTGACCTTCAGGTGCTGGAAGGCGAAGCCCTGCGCGTCATGGCGGAGGAAAGGGAAAACAGCCCGTAACCACGGGCACTTATTCAAGGTGAGTCGATGAACATTGCAGAACTCGGCGTCAAGATCGACTCGGCCGATGCGATCCAGGCCAAAACAAGCCTGGATGAGATGGCGAAGGCCGGTGGCCGGGCCGAGCAGTCCGCCGTTTCGCTAATGAACGAAATGGAGGCGCTGGAAAAGTCGCTGTCCACCAGCGCCAAAACCACCCAGGATCTGGCCAAGCAGCGGGACGCCCTCACCAAGCTGACCAAGACCGGCGCCTATGGCGAGGCCGAAGCGGCGAAGATCTCCGCGCAGCTCGACAAGCAGCAGGTGGCCCTGGCCAAGTCCGCTCTGGATGAGCAAAAAGCTCTCAACAGCTTGTTGGGGGCAATTGACCCGGCCCGCGCGGCGCTGGCGAAACTCGACACTCAAGTCGAGCAACTGGGCAAGCACCTGGACGGGGGGCGCCTGAGTCAGGACGACTACAACAAAGCCCTGGGCAATATCGACAAGGACTACGCCAAGCTCGAAAAAACCACCACCGGCTTCGACAAGCTGCGCCTCGGCACCCGCCAAGCGCAGGAAAACGTTATGCAGCTCGGTAACGCCCTGTCGTCGGGCGACTGGGGTAGCGGCGTGCGCGCCGTTGCTCAGTTGGGCGCCGGTGCTGGTGCTGGCGCGGCAGGACTGCTTGCAATACTTGCCCCGCTGGCCGTTGCCACTGCTGCCGTTGGTGGCCTGGCTGTCGCCTACTACAAAGGCAGCGAGGAGCAGGATAAGTACAACAAATCACTGATCCTCACCGGCAACTACGCCGGCGTGAGCGCCGGGCAGTTGGGCGACATGGCGCGGCAGGTCAGCGCAACCGTGGGCACCACAGGCCAGGCCGCTGCGGCTCTCGCGCTGCTGGCCGACAACGGCAAGATCGCTGGCGAGAGCTTCACCGGCATCACCCTGGCGGCTGTGTCCATGCAAGAAGCCACGGGCAAGGCGGTGAGCGAGACGGTCGCCGAGTTCGCGAAGCTGGCCGACGACCCGGTCAAGGCGTCCGCCGCGCTGAACGACCAGTACCACTACCTGACTGCCTCGGTTTACTCGCAGATTGCTGCACTGGAAGAGCAGGGCGACCACGCCGGCGCCGTGAAACTGGCGACCGAGTCTTACGCTGACGTGATCAACGAGCGCACCCCGAAGATTCTGGAAAACCTGAGCTTTTGGGAGCGGGCGTATAACGCTGTTGCCAAGGCGGCGGACGGTCTGAAAAACGCCGGGCGCCGCGACATCAACTCGGATATCGAGACCGCGAAAGCCGGGCTTCTCGAAGCCCAGAACATGGACGGGTTGTTTCAGAACCAAAAGTCCAAGGATGCTTTGATAGAGTTCCGGCAAAACCGCCTGAACATGCTGCAGGATGAGAAAGCCGCCCAAGCGGATATCGCCAAGTGGGAAGGTGAGCAGGCGAAGGTGCAGGGCGATGCCGTTTCATCCATGGCCAAAATCGACATCCTGACCAAATCGTCGTGGACGAATGAGCAGAAGCGCACCGAGGCAATCAAGGAATACAAGCGGCAGCTCGAAGATATCCGCAAGGTCGACCCGAAGGATTCTCGCCTCGATCAGGCGGCGATCGACAAGAACATCTCCAACATCAACGACAAGTTCAAAGACCCCAAGGCCTCGGGTTCTCAGGTCGACCTGACCGGCTTCAACGACGCTAAGAACAACCTGGCAGCCATCGCCGCTGACTACAAAAACTACCAGAAGGAACTGGACGCGGCGCAGAAGGCCGGCCTGGTATCCGAGGCCGACTACCTGCTGCGCCGCCAGGCCCTGATCGGCAACGAGCGCGATCAGGTGACGGCAGCCTACGAGGCGGAGATCACCGCGCTGGAGGCCGCCAAGGGCAAGAAGACCACGTCGGCCGCGCAAAGCATCCAGCTTGACCAGAAGATCGCTGACGCACGCGCAGGGATGGTCAAGGCGCAGAAGGATGCCGACAGCCAGCTTGAAGTGTTGGCCACCAATGAGGCCGGCCGCCTTGCCAAACAGGAGCGGGCGATCAGCACTTACGTGCAGGCGCTGGGGCAGCAACAGCGGGCCTTGGAGTTGGCAGGCCAACGCGCGGTGCTCGGCGTGGGGCAGGGCGATCGACAGAACGCGCTCAGCGACGAACTGAACAGCCAGCAAGACCGGTTTGCTCAGCAGTCCCTGGAGTTGGCCAACCAGAAGTCCGACCCGTCGCGGAACATGTCGGAGGAAGAGTTCAAGCGTAAATCCCAGGCGCTCGCCGATGCGAACAAGGCCGCCACCGACCAGATCCGGCAGAACTACGCGGATGTGGAAGCCGCCCAGGGCGATTGGACGAAGGGCGCGACGGCAGCTTGGGACAATTACCTGGACTCGGCGCGGAACATCGCCGGCCAGACGAAAAGCCTGTTCGGCAACGCCTTCAGCTCCATGGAGGATTCGCTCGTCAACTTCGCCGTTACAGGCAAAGCGTCGTTCGCGGACTTCACCAAGTCGATTTTGGCGGACATGGCGCGCATTGCGACACGTCAGGCCAGTTCCGCTTTGCTGGGCAGCCTGGTGGGGGCGGCGGCGAGTTACTTCGGCGGCAGTGCCGCCGGCGGCAACGGGCTGGCAGCCGGATCTGCTGGCGCTGCATCTTCCAACCTTGGAGCTTCAGCGGGGGGCTACTCGGGCAGCTACTTCCCGCAAGCCATGGGCGGCGCCTGGTCGGGCGGCGTGCAGATGTTCGCCGACGGCGGTGCGTTCACCAACTCCATCGTCAGTAAGCCAACCTCGTTTGGTATGGCGAATGGTGACATGGGGATCGCAGGCGAGGCCGGGCCTGAGGCGATTATGCCTCTCACTCGGACATCAAGCGGCAAGCTCGGCGTTATGGCCATGGCCATGGGCGGCGGCGGGGCCGGGGCAACACAGATCAATGTCGAGGTGCATATCGACGGAGACGGCAACGCATCGTCCTCTGCCGACGCGCCTGGCTACGACCTGTTCGGCAAGGAGCTGGCGGCTTTTGTTGAGCAGAAGTACCAGCAGATGCGCAACAAGGACATGGGCCAGGGCGGCGTCATCAACAAAGCAATCAAGGGGCGCTGA
>Ga0209913_1001221_pt1 | contig 15178 bp, 13 predicted proteins | sample PersoiDNA2013203_FD_185805 | JGI IMG/M metagenome (GOLD analysis project Ga0209913, IMG submission 185805) | Permafrost soil microbial communities from the Arctic, to analyse light accelerated degradation of dissolved organic matter (DOM) -... | ecosystem: Environmental > Terrestrial > Soil >... | reverse complement strand
CGATGGTGATCCACGAGAAGATTTCCCGGCAGGACATCGCCAAGATGGTGGGCGCTTCGCGCGAGATGGTCAGCCGCGTCATGAAAGACCTGGAGGCCAGGGGTTTCATCCAGACCGATTCGCCCTGTCGGATCACCTTGCGCGGGCCTTTGCTGCAGCAACTGGCCTGATGAACACTCCTTGGCAGAGTGCCAAGAGCATTCCGTTGTTCAGGGTTCCAGCTTGTGGTCGTGTTGGCCCGTCATGTGAAGCTTCTTGCTATTGGCAGGGGCTTCGCGCTTGAACAGCGTCTGTACCCAGACAAAGAAGATCGGCGCAAATACCACGCCCAGCAAGGTGGCACTGAGCATGCCTCCGACCACCCCGGTACCGAGCGAGCGCTGGCTGGCTGCGCCCGCACCGTTGGCCAGCGCCAGTGGCAACACGCCCAGAATGAAGGCCAGAGAGGTCATGACGATGGGCCGAAAGCGCAGCCTGGCTGCCAGCCTGGCAGCCTCCACCAGCGTGTGCCCTTGCTCGTGCAAGGCCTTGGCGAATTCGACGATCAGGATGGCGTTCTTGGCGGCCAGCCCGATGATGGTGATCAGGCCCACCTTGAAGTAGACATCGTTGGCCAGTCCCAAGGCGGACACCGCCCACACCGATCCCAAGGCGCCCAGCGGCACGATCAGCATCACCGAGGCTGGCAAGGCCCAGCTCTCATACAGAGCGACCAGCAGCAGGAATACCACCACAATGGCCAGCGCAAACAGAAATGGCGCTTGCTGACCCGCAAAGCGCTCCTGGTAGGACAGCCCGGTCCATTCGTAGCCGATGCCCTTGGGCAGGGTCGACAGGATGCGCTCGATGGCGGCCATGGCCTCGCCGGTGCTGTGTCCTGGGGCGGCGTCGCCCATGATGCGGTAGGCCGGGTAGCCGTTGTAGCGCGAGATCTGCACGGGCCCGGATTCCCACTCTGCCTTCACAAAGGCACTCAGGGGCACCTGCGTGCCGGCACGGCCGGGCACATGCAAGGCCAGGAGGCTCTCAGGGGTCATGCGCTCCTGGGCGTCGGCTTGCACCATGACGCGCTGCAGGCGTCCGGCGTTGGCAAAGTCATTCACCAGCGCAGAACCGAACGCGGTGGAGAGGGTGGTGGCAATGCTCTCGAAGCCGACGCCCAGGGCCTCCGCCTTGGCGCGGTCCACGTCCAGGCGCAACTGGGGCGCGTCCTGCAGGCCTTCCATCATGGCGTAGGCCAGCACCGGTGAGGCACTGGCTTGCTGCAGCAGCGCGTCGCGGGCCTGGGTCAGCGCGGCACGCCCCAGCCCAGCCCGATCTTGCAAGCGCAAGGCAAATCCGCCGGCATTGCCCAGCCCGTCGATCGGAGGCGGCATCACCGCCATGGCGGTGCCATCGGGCAGTTGTCCAAAGCGTTGATTGAAGGCCGTCACCTCGCTCTCGACGGTCTGGCCTTTGCTGCGTTGCGACCAGTCCTTGAGGCTGGGGAAGCCCAAGGCCGCGTTTTGTCCCATGCCCGAGAAGCTGAAGCCCAGGATGCTGAAGGCCGATTCCATGCCTTCGCGCGACATCAGGTACTGATCGACCTGCTTCACCAGGGCTTCGGTCCTGGGGTAGGTGGCCCCAGGGGGCAGTTGCACATCGACCATCCAGTAGCCTTGGTCTTCAGCTGGCACAAACGACTCCGGCACCCGCACATACAGCCAGCCCAGCAGCCCGAGGGCCAGCAGGTACACGCCCATGGCGCGACCGGTTCGGCGCAGCAAACGGCTGTTGAGCCCTTCGAAGCGACCTGTCAGGCGGGCAAAGGCTCGGTTGAACCCGCCAAAGAACCCTCGCTGTTGGGTGTGGCCTGCTGGCGCTGGCGGCTTGAGCAAGGTGGCACACAAGGCCGGCGTGAGTGTGAGGGCCAGAAACCCCGAGAACAGGATCGACACGGCCAGGGACAGGGAGAACTGGCGATAGATCACCCCCACCGACCCGGACATGAACGCCAGAGGCAGGAACACCGCCACCAGCACCAGGGTGATGCCGACAATGGCGCCGCTCACCTGGGTCATGGCCTTGCGGGTGGCGTCCTGGGGCGACAGGCCTTCTTCGGCCATGAGTCGCTCGACGTTCTCCACCACCACGATGGCGTCGTCCACCAGGATGCCGATGGCCAGCACCAGACCGAACATGGTCATCATGTTGACCGAAAAGCCCAGGCCCCACATCACGGCAAAAGTACCCATCAGGCACACGGGCACCACGATGGTGGGGATCAAGGTGTAGCGCACGTTCTGCAAGAACAGAAACATCACCAGAAACACCAGGACCACCGCTTCCAGCAAGGTCTGGATGACCTTCTGGATGGCCACTTTGACAAACAAGGAGGTGTCGTATGCGATCGAGTACTCCATGTCTGTTGGCATGTTGGTCGCCAACTCCTGCAGGCGGGCCTTGACGGCATCGGCCGTCTGGATGGCATTGGCCCCAGGGGCCAGTTGGACGGCCACGGCCACCGCTTTCTTGCCGTTTTGCCGGCTCTCGGAGCTGTAATCCTGGCGCCCGATCTCCAGCCTGGCGACGTCCGACAGCCTCACCGATGAGCCGTCACGGTTGGCCCGCAGCACAATGCGGCCGAACTCCTCGGGCGATTCCAGCATCCCCTTGACGGCCAGCGTGGCGCTCAGTTCCTGCTCCACCGTGCCGGGGCGGCTGCCAAAGCTGCCGGCCGGCACCTGCACGTTCTGCGCGGCAATGGCGTTGTTCACATCGGCGACCGAGAGGCCATAGCCCAACAGCTTCTGTGGCGACACCCAGACCCGCATGGCCGCTTCGGACCCGAACAACTGAAGCTTGCCCACGCCTGGAATGCGCCGAATTTCGTTGTTGAGGGTGCGTGCTGCGTAGTCTGCCAGCGCGACTACGTCTTTGTCTTCGTCTTCGCCCTTGAAGTTGAGCGCGTAGATGATCAGGAAGCTGGCGTTGGCCTGCTCGACTTGCAGGCCCTGTCGCGTCACTGCCGTGGGCAGGCGGGCCTCGGCTTTTTTCAGGCGGTTCTGCACGTCCACCTGGGCCAGCGCCGGATCCGTGCCGGGCTTGAAGGTGGCCGTGATCTCCGCCGAGCTGTTGGAGCTGGACGAGTCGAAGTACAGCAGCCCACGCGCCCCGTTGAGTTCCTCTTCCAGGATGCTGGTGACTGAACTGACCACGGTGCTGGCCGAGGCCCCAGGGTAGGTGGCCGTCACGGTGATCTGGGGCGGTGCCACCACCGGGAACTGCGAGACCGGTAGCGCGGGGATCGCCAGCAGGCCCGCCAGGGTGATGAAAATGGCGACGACCCAGGCCAGGTTGGGGCGGCCAATGAAAAATGCAGACATCTCAGGGTTTCTCAGGTTCGGACAAGGGTCTGTGGGTCAACGCTGGGTGGCTGGCGCTGATGTGGGAGCCGAAGAGGGTTTGACGCTGACCAGGTCACCTGGGCGAACTTGTTGCCCCCCCACAATCACCCGCTCGCCGGCCTGCAGTCCCTGGGCAATGTGCCAGTTCGCGCCATACATGGCGCCTGTCTGCACGGCGCGGGCCTCCACCTGGTCATCGGCCCCGACCACCTGGACCTGGGGTGGGCCCTCGGCGGCAGGCTTGACAGCGCGCTGCGGCAGCAACACCGCCTGGGTGTCCTGGCGCTGGGTCATCAGCACGCGCACATACATGCCCGGCATCAGCAGGCCCTCTGCATTGTTGAATTCACCGCGCAAGGAGACCTGGCTGGTGCTGGGGTCAACGATGATGTCCGAGAACAGCAGGCGGCCCTCATGAACCCGGTTGGAGCCTTCCAGCCTGATCTGCAACTTTGGTAGCAGCTGGTGGCCTTTGGGCTGGCTGGCTTGAGCTTCGCGCAGTCGCACCACTTCGGCTGCGGGCTGCACAAAGTCGACATAGATCGGACTCCATTGCTGGATGTTGGCCAGCGCGGTGGCTTCGCCCTGCCCCACCAGGGCGCCTTGTGTGACCAGGGCACGACCGATCCGCCCCGCGATCGGGGCCTTGACTTCGCAGTGCGCCAGATTGATCTGGGCCGCCTCGACATCCGCCTTGGCGGCCAGACGATTGGCTAGCTGGGTCTTGACAACGGTCGCAGCGGCATCGAATTCCTGTTGACTGATGGCATTGGCCTTGACCAGGGGCTGGTATCGCCGCAGCACGGCCTCGGCCTCGGCCAGGGCGGCTTCGACCTTGGTCAGCTCGGCTTCCGCCCGGTTCAGGGCGACACGGAAGGGGGCGGGGTCGATGCTGAACAGCAGCTGGCCGGGTCTGACATCAGACCCCTCCTGGAAATGACGCGCCAGCACAATCCCCGCCACCCGGGCGCGCACCTCGGCCACCCGGGTCGAGACCAGGCGCCCAGGCAAGTCCTGCACCAGAGGCAGGGTCTGCAGCTCGACTTTCACGACCTCGACCGTGGGCCGCTGAGGCTTGGCCTGCGTGGGCGCCCCGCCGGGTTGGCAGGCGACCAGCAGCGTGCTGATGGCGGTTGCGAAAACCGAGGCAGCGGTTCGTTTTGAAAAGCGGAGCATGGACTTGTTCATCAGAGAGGGGGCTCTGGATGCCGGATGGGAAGAAGATGTAAAAAGATTCAAATGAATCAAAAAAGATTCATTCTAGCCGCGTAAGACTCTTTTGCCGCACAGGTCGCCGAAATTAGAATGGGCGCATAACAACTGCATCTCCCCTGGCGCCCAGGCTTTGGAGCGCAGGCACGAGAGCATTCCCTACTGATGACCAGCACCCCTTTGAATGCCGAAGACGAGCGTGTTCTCGCCGCTCTTGCCCTTGCCTTGGTCGACAAGCCACGAGCGACCTTGCAGGAGCTTGCACAAGCCATTGGCATCAGCAAGGCAACGCTCTACCGATTCAGCAGAACCCGCGAAGAACTGGTCGATCGGTTGATGGCCCATGGTGCCCATCTGATGAATCGGTCCTTGGAGGAGGCAGAGCTTGACAAGGCGCCCACGGTGGATGCCTTGCGACGCTTCATCGAGGGCCAATTGCGTCACAGCGAGCTGGCGGCCTTCATGATTTACTACTGGAAGCCAGACACCTTGCAGGACGTCCGAGCTGCAGCGACCTGGACGGATTACTTCTCGGTGCTCGACGAGTTCTTCGTCCGGGGCCAGCGTGAGGGCATTTTTCGCATCGAGATCGGCGCCGCCGTGCTCAGTGAAAGCCTGATCTCCTTGCTCTCCGGCCTGATGGACGCCGAGCGGCGAGGGCGTATTGCGCGTGCCAGCCTGCCGGGCATGATCGAGACCTTGTTTCTGGCCGGCGCCCAGAGTCCCGCAGGCCGTTGAGCCCCGTGGCGGGCGAGCACGGTGGTGCGCGCTGGGCCAGTTTTTTCGCGTGATGGCCCCTTCGATACCCCGTTGCAGGGGGCCCCAACCTGAATCAGGTGCAGCGCCGCTCTGGATCTGCTTGAGTTTTCATTCGGAAGCTCTGATCGGGCACCTCGGCAGCACGGGCCTCAGGCCTGGGTCCATCAGCCCGGCGGCTTGGCGATGAAGGCCTGCTTGCCATGGGGATCAAAGCCGGCGGATTCATAGAACCTGAGCGTGGCCGGGTCTTTGCGGCCCGTGAGCAGCATGACCTTGTAGCAACCCACCGACCAGGCCTGGTCCAGCGCGTGCCTGAGCACGGCTTTTCCGTACCCGTGCTGGCGGTGCTCGGCGTGGGTCACCACGTTCTCGATCACCCCATAGGGCCGGCATCCCCGCGTGAGATTGGGAATCACGGTGAGGTTGCAACTGGCCACCAACTGGCCGCCCACATAGGCGCCGAAGTACTGGTAACGGGGGTTGGCCAGCAGTTCCTGCCACACGGCCTGCACCTTCGCTGGTTCGGGCAGCGGGTCGTCCGTGCTGTGCAGGTGGGCGTACAAGGCCAGCAGCTCATTCAACTCGGCGGGGTGGATCAGCCGGATTTCCATGGCAGGGGCTCCCGGGATGTGATGCGCCAAGGATACGCGTTGGCGCCAGGGTGAAACGCAAAGTGGGGGCCTTGAGCGAAGCGCCATCGCTGAGTCTTGGCAGACGAGACACGCCCGAATTTCATGCGGATCCTTTTTTAAGCATAATGACATCGTTGTCATTTTTGTTTTCAATTGAGAAAAGCGGTGTTTTTTCCAATTGATGGTGTGTTGAATCCAAAAGATTCTCTGAAATGACAACGACACTCATTGTCAGGTCGTCGCCATGAACGGCCCTTTTGGAGACGACATGACTTCCCTGGTGTTTGCCAGCCCGGCCCAACCCAGCCTGCCCGTGCTGGGGCGTGAGGCGCGGTTTCCACTGCGGCGTGTGTATTGCATCGGTCGCAACTACCCGTGGCCGGGCGATGGCGGTGCGGTGCCTGAGGCGCCGTTCTATTTCATGAAACCCCCCGACGCCGTGTGCCTCGCCGAGGGCAGCCTTCCGTACCCGCCGCTCACGGCTGATTTCTGCCACGAGATCGAGTGGGTTGTGGCCGTCGGGCGCCATGGCTTTTCCATTGCCCCAGACGAGGCGCTCGACCATGTGTGGGGCTACGGCGTGGGCCTGGACCTGACGCGGCGCGACCTGCAGCAGGCGGCCAAGGCGGTGGGCCGGCCCTGGGAGGGCAGCAAGGCCTTTGATGCCTGTGCCACCTGCACCCCCTTGCGGCCGGTGTCGGAGCTGGGGCACCCGCGCCAGGGCGCGATCTGGCTGCGCGTGAACGGGGTGCTTCGACAGCAGGCCGATCTGGCCGACCTGCTGCACCCGGTGGAGCAACTGATCAGCGCTTTGTCGCATTCGGTGCCCTTGCATCCAGGCGATCTGATCTACACCGGCACGCCGGCCGGCGTGGGCCCCTTGCTGCCGGGAGACCGCGTGAGCGGGGGCATCGACGGCGTGGGGCAGTTCGAGCTCTCTGTGGCCTGGCCCAACGCCTGAGACATCCGCTGAGCCATGGCCCACCGCACCCGATCTGAAGCCATGCCGCCGGTGCCCACCTTCGGCATGGCCCAGCGCAGTGCTCAACTGGACTTCGACATCCGTGACAAGGCTGACGGGCCCACCGCAGCGGGCCCGCACCGGCATGAGTACTTCCAGATCCAGATCAACCTGGGGCCCGAGACCTGCCACCACCTGGGGGCGGTGGTTCGGCCCTTGCCTCCGAGGGCGTTGGCCTTTGTGCTGCCGCACCGGCTGCACTGGATTCCACAGCCACCGCAAGGGCATTTCGTGCTGATCAATTTCAGCCAGGAGTTTCTGCTGCCCCATCTGAATTGCGACCCGCTGGACCTGGAGGACATCGCCCTGGCTGATGCACTGGAGCTGGCGCCGTTCCGTTTTCAGGAACACCTGGATTTTGTGCTGGGTGATGAGGTCAATTTTGCCGCACTGATGCAGTTGGTGGCGCAGATGCGAACCCTGGTCGGCCAGCGTGAATTCGGGATGGCGTTGCAGCTGCGCGGGTGCCTGCTGCAATTGATCGGCTTGGTGTGCACGCGTTACCAGTTGCCCTTGCTGCAGCTGGGCAACAGCCAGGTGCAAAGGCTGGGCCGGCGCGATGCACTGGGCCGGGTGCAGAAATACATCCGCGCCCACCTGGCCGAGCCCGGCCTCAACTTGAAGGGCGCTGCGGCGGCCGCGTTTCTGTCGCCCAACTACCTCACCCACCTGCTGCGCAAGGAGACCGGCCTGAGCTTCACCGACTTGGTGCTGGAGCGGCGCATGCGCCTGGCCTGCACCCAGTTGCTGCAGGGCGACAAGGCCATCAGCCACATCGCCTGGGCCTGCGGCTTTGCCGATGAGGCCTATTTCTCGCGCTGCTTCCGCAAGGCGCATGGCATGTCGCCCTCGCAATTCCGCAAGTCACGCACCGCCGAGCCACCTCGAAGCCTTTCGGCAAATGCTGCCCCAGTTTCACCAACCTCTACCAAACAAGGATTTTCATGAGCACCGACAACACACCTACTCCTCAACGCGTGGCCGTGGTCACGGGCGCCGGCAGCGGCATTGGCCGGGCCGTGGCCCTGGCACTGCTGCAGGACGGCTTCAGCGTGGTGCTGGCCGGGCGCCGCGCCGAGCCCCTGAATGCCCTGGCCGAGGCGGCCCAGGCCGCTGGCCAGACCGCTCTGGCCGTGCCCACCGACGTGCGCGACCCGGTCAGCGTGGCCGCCCTGTTCGAGCAGGTTGAAGCCCGCTACGGCCGGGTGGATGTGGTGTTCAACAACGCTGGCATCAACGCCCCGGCCGTGCCCATGGACGAGCTGCCCCTGGAGCGCTGGAAGGACGTGATCGACACCAATGTGACCGGTGTGTTCCTGTGCGCCCGCGCAGCCTTCGGCCTGATGCGCCGGCAAAGCCCACAGGGGGGGCGCATCATCAACAACGGCTCGATCTCGGCCCACACGCCGCGTCCCTTCACCAGCCCCTACACCGCCAGCAAGCATGCGGTGCTGGGGCTCACCAAGAGCATTGCGTTGGATGGGCGCGAGTTCAACATCGTGTGCAGCCAGATCGACATCGGCAATGCGCTCACCGAGTTGTCCGAGCGCATGACCCGTGGCGTGCGCCAGGCCAACGGCAGCATCGCGCCCGAACCCATGGTGGACGTGCAGCACGTGGCTGATGCGGTGCGTTACGTGGCCGCGCTGCCCTTGTCGGCCAACGTGCTCAACATGACCGTGATGGCCAGCCAGATGCCTTTTGTGGGCCGCGGCTGAACCTGCCCCACGCCTCACGTTCTGGCTCCACGCTCTAGCCCCTCCCAGCCCCGAAAGCCCGCCTCATGAAACCCCATGTGCTGCAACTCAGCCCCATCCTGATCCCCTCGGTCAATGACCGCCTCAACGATCTCTACCAGGTGCATCGCTACTACGAGCAGACCGACACCGAGGCCTTTCTGGCCGCTCATGGCGCGCACATCCGTGGCGTGGTCAGCGGCGGGCACACCGGCATCCGCAATGAGCTGATGGCGCGCCTGCCCGCGCTGCAGGTGGTGGCCATCAACGGGGTAGGCACCGATGCGGTGGACCTGGCCTATGCGCGCAGCCGCGGCATCCACGTGACAGCCACGCTGGGTGCGCTGACCGAAGACGTGGCCGACCTGGCCATCGGCCTGTTGATTGCCACCTGCCGTGGCATCTGCGCGGGTGACCGATTTGTGCGCGCCGGCCAGTGGCCGCTGCACCCGCAGCCCAGCGCCATCCCCCTGGCGCGCCGCTTCAGCGGCATGCGTGTGGGCATTGTGGGCATGGGCCGTGTGGGCCGCGCCGTGGCCACCCGTGCTGCCGCCTTTGGCTGCCCGCTGGCCTATACCGATCTGCGCGCCATGCCCGATGTGCCGCACGACTTCGTGGGCGACCTGCGTGAGCTGGCGCGGCGCAGTGATGCCCTGATCTTGTGCGCCGCGGCCGACCAGGCCCAAGGCATCGTCAACGCCGAGGTGCTGGAGGCCCTGGGGCCCGGTGGTTTCCTGATCAACATCGCACGCGGCAAGCTCGTCAACGAAGGCGATCTGGTGGCGGCCTTGCAGGCCGGGCGCATCGCTGGTGCGGGGCTGGATGTGTTTGTGGATGAGCCCCATGTGCCGCCCGAGCTGTTTGCGATGCCCAACACCACCTTGCAGGCGCACCGCGCCAGTGCGACCTGGGAAACCCGCACCGCCATGGGCGAGATGGTGCTGGCCAGCCTGGCCCAGGCCCTGGCCGGCCATCGCCCCGACAACAGCCTGAGTACCTGAGCCACCAGCCTCGCATCGACCTAACCACCTTTCCCTTGCCCGCGCAGACCGCCAGCGAAGCGGCGGCGGCATTCCATGACGGAGACAAAGACATGAACACTGTTCGATTGCACCTGCGCCGCACCGCACTGCGGGGGCTGGTCCTCACGCTGGGCCTGGCGGCCGTGCCTGGGCTGACCTGGGCCCAAGCCGGGGCCTACCCCGGCCGTCCGGTCACCATCGTGGTGGGCTCCAGCCCCGGCAGCACCAGTGACGGCCTGGCCCGCGCCATCGGCACCGAGTGGGCGCGCCTGACCGGCCAGCCGGTGGTGGTCGACAACAAGGCGGGCGCCTTTGGGGGTATTGCAGCCCAGGCCGTGGCCCGCGCAGCCCCAGACGGCTACACCCTGTTCATCACCACCAACACCACCCAGGCCGCCAACCCGCACCTGTTCAAGAAGCTCCCCTACGAGCCCCTGCGTGACTTTGCACCGGTGGCTCAGCTGATCCAGGGCCACATGCTGATGGTGGTGAATCCCTCGGTGAAGGCCACCACGGTGAGCGAGTTCATCGCGCTGGCGCGCAAATCACCCGGGCAGCTCAACTACGGCTCGGGCAGCTCGTCGGCGCGCGTCGCGGTCGAGCAGTTCCAGTCCATGACAGGGGTCCGCCTCAACCACGTGCCCTACAAGGCCAATCCGCTGGCCGTGATGGACCTGGTGGCCGGTCAGGTCGATGTGATGATTGTCGACCTCACCACCAGCCTGCCCCAGGTCAAGGCTGGCAAGCTGCGGGCGCTGGGCGTGAGCAGCCCCAGCCGATCCCGCCTGGTGCCCGATGTGCCCACCCTGGCCGAATCGGGCCTGCCGGGTTACGAGGCCCACCACTGGAACGCGCTGTATGCACCGGCCAAGACACCCGAGGCCGTGGTAGCCCGCATCAACGACCTGCTGCGCCAGGCCATGGCGGCCCCGGCTGTGCGCCAGTTTGCCGAGCAGACCGGCAACGAGGTGGCCTTTGGCTCGGCCGCCGAGCTGGCCCGCTTTCAGCAGGCCGAGTACGAGGCCTGGGGCCGGGTGATCAGGCAAGCCGGCATCGAACCCGAATGAAGCCCTGCAAGAACCTCTGGAGACAAACATGACAACCCCCCGTACCCTCTTTGGCCGCCGTTTCATCATGGGCCTGGCGGCACTCAGCCTGTGCGCTGCCGGCTCTGCCGTTCATTCTCAGGTCGGCGACTACCCCAACCGCCCAGTGACCCTGGTGGTGCCGTTTCCGCCTGGGGGCGGAACCGACACCAGCGCGCGCCTGATCGCCACCCGCCTGAGCCAGAAATGGGGCAAGTCGGTCATCGTCGACAACAAGGGCGGCGCCGCCGGCATGATCGGGGCCGACTTCGTGGCCAAGGCCAAGGGCGATGGCTACACCTTGTTGTTCGGCAACATCGGCACTCAGGCCATCAATCCCTCGCTGTACAAGTCCATGCCCTACGCACCCGACACGGCCTTTGCACCGGTGTCGCTGGTGGCCGAGCTGCCCCTGGTGATGATGGTCAATGCCCAGGTGCCTGCCAAGACGGTGGAGGAGTTCATCGCCCTGGCCAAGACCAAGCCCGATGGCATGAGCTACAGCACCTCAGGTGCCGGCAGCTCGATGCACCTGGCCGCCGAGATGTTCAAGAGCGGCTCGGGCACGGCCGTGCAGCACGTGCCCTACCGGGGCGGCGGCCCGGCCGTGGGCGATCTGCTGGCCGGGCATGTGCAGCTGTGCTTTGCCACCGTGCTCGAGTCGAGCGGGCACCTGAAAAGCGGCAAGGTGCGCGCCCTGGCCGTCACCGGCAAGACCCGGGTGGCGGCGCTGCCCCAGGTGCCCACCCTGGCCGAGGGCGCCATCCCGGGCTTTGATTCCATCTCGTGGGTCGGGCTTTTGGCGCCGGCGGGCACACCTCGCGAGATCACCGATAAGATTTCTGCCGACATCCGCCAGGTGCTGGCGCTGGACGAGGTCAAGGCCCGTCTGGCCGAGCTGGGCGCTTTGCCGGTGGGCAGCACGCCCGATGCCTTTGCCAAGTTGATTGCCAGTGACCGCAAGCGCTACGCGCAGATCATTGCCGACAAGAACATCCATGTTGACTGAACACGCTCCTGAAAGGCCTGAGCTTCTCCCATGACCACCACCACTCCCCACCTGATCCAGATCGGCCGCCAGATGCCCCAGCTGGAGGCCGCACTCGAGGCCCGCTACGCGGTGCACCGCCTGGCCGATGAGGGCGACCCCGCCGCTTTCCTGCAGGCCCAGGGGCATCGCTTCACCGGCCTGGTCACCTCGGCCGCCATCGGTGTTGACAAATCGGTCATCGAGGCACTGCCTCAACTGAAAGTGATCTCCAGCTTTGGCGTCGGCCTGGACAAGATCGACGTGGCGGCGGCCACCGCGCGCGGCGTGCAGGTGGGTTACACCCCCGAGGTGCTGACCGACTGCGTGGCCGACCTTGCCTTTGGCCTGTTGATCGACGCGGCCCGCCAGATCGCAGCCGGCGACCGCTTTGTGCGCCGCGGTGCCTGGGAGTCGGGCAAATTCCCCATGACCACCCGTGTCAGCGGCAAGCGGCTGGGCATCTTTGGCATGGGGCGCATCGGCAGCACCATCGCCCGGCGCTCCAGCGGCTTTGACATGAGCGTGCGCTACACCAACCGCAATCCGGTGCCGGGCTCGCCCCACGCCTTCGAGCCCAGTCTGATCGAATTGGCCCGCTGGAGCGATTTCCTGGTGATTGCGGCCGCCGGCGGCGCTGCCACCCACCACCTGGTCAATCGGGCGGTGCTGCAGGCGCTGGGGCCCAAGGGCTTCCTGATCAACGTGGCCCGCGGCAGCGTGATCGATGAGACCGCGCTGGTCAAGGCCTTGGCCGATGGCACGATCGCCGGCGCGGGCCTGGATGTGTTCGAGGACGAACCCCGTGTACCCGAGGCACTGCGTCAGATGGAGCAGGTGGTGCTGCTGCCCCATGTGGCCAGTGGCACGCACGAAACCCGCCAGGCCATGGCTGACCGTGTGATCGAGAACCTGGAAGCCTTCTTTGCCGGCAGGCCGCTGGTGTCGCAGGCCAACTGATCCCGCGCCGCTGCCGCTGCCGCTGTTGCGGTGCGCCGCACCGCCTCAGCCTGCGGTGTTGCGGGCTTCGAGTGCGCGGTGGCGCTCGCGGCTCTTGGCGATGTGCAGGCGCATGGCGGCACGCGCTGCCTCGGGCTGCTGGTGCAGGATGGCCGAGTAGATCTCTTCGTGCTCGTCGGCCACATGGTCCAGGTAGTTGCGGCGGCCCTCTTCGACCGGGTCTTGCGTGGTCTGCCAGCAGCGCGGCAGGCTGCCGGGGCTGAGGGTGGCCATCATCGCGATGTAGTGCGGGCTTTGCGAGGCACGGGCAATCTCGCAGTGAAAGCGGAAATCGGCGCCAACCGGGTCGAGGTTGGCCAGCCAGGCCTGCGTCACGGCGTCCAGCGACTCGCGCAGCTGCTGCAGATGGGCCTCTGTGCGGCGCTGGGCCGCCATGGCCGCCGCTTCGGGCTCCAGGCCCATGCGCAGCTCCAGCACGGCCAGCAGGTCGGGCAGGGTGTGCATGCTGGCCGGGTCGATCGAGAAAGGGCGGGCATTGTTCAGTGTGGCCACAAAGGTGCCCAGGCCCTGGTGCGCATAGATCAGGCCTCGGGCCTTGAGGCTGGTCAGGGCATCGCGCACCACCGTGCGGCTGACCCCGAACTGCACCATCAGGTCGGCTTCGGCCGGCAGCTTGTCGCCTGCGCGCAGTTGGCCCGCCTGGATGCGTGCGGCCAACTGTTCAACCAGTTCCAGCGCACGGGCTGGGGCTTTTCGGGGGGGCTGCTGGCGGGGTGAGGTCAAGGTCAAGCTCGGGCCGGGGTTGGGGGCAAGGGGGGGCTGGTGTCAGCCCAGCCCTGATTTTGCACGACGCCACGGCTGCGCCACCCAGCCCGGACCTGATTCAAAGCAAGCGCGCCTCAGACCGCGCCTTCGGCTTCGACGTAAAGTGCGTACAGCGAGTGGCAACTGGCCATGTAGAGGCGGTTGCCCTTCGGGCCGCCAAAGGTCAGGTTGGGGCAGCGCTCGGGCAGGTGGATGTGGGCAATGGCCTTGCCCTGGGGGTTGAACACGCGCACCCCGTCGTGGTCGGCCGGGTTCACGCCCAGGCGCCCGTCCGAACCCCAGCCACACCACAGGTTGCCGTCACGGTCCACTTTGAAGCCATCGAGGGCCCCCGGGCCGTTGGCGTCGATCAGCTTGATCTTGTTCGAGGCGCTGCCGTCGGCGGCGATGTCATAGGCCCAGATGCTGCGGCTGGGCGTGCCTTTCCACTCCACCACGTACAGCTTTTTCTCGTCGGGCGAGAAGGCCAGGCCGTTGGGGTTCACCAGGTCGGTGATGATGGCGCGGATCTGGCCGTTGGGGTCGATGCGGTACACATTGGTCGTGGCCTGTTCGGGCTTGGCCTTGAAGCCTTCCCATTCGCCATTGATGCCGAACAGCGGGTCGGTGAACCACACGCTGTCGTCCGACTTGACCACGATGTCATTGGGTGCGTTCAGGCGCTTGCCCTCGTACTGGTCGGCCAGCACCGTGATCTTGCCGTTGTGTTCGGTGCGGGTCACCCGGCGGGTCAGGGAGTGCTCGCAGGTCAGCAGTCGGCCCTGGCGGTCGCGGGTGTTGCCATTGGCATAGTTGGCCTGCTCACGGAACACGCTGAAGGCGCCATTGGTTTCGTCGTACTTCATGATGCGGTTGTTCGGGATGTCACTCACCAGCAGGTAGCGCCCGGCCGGAAAGTACGCTGGCCCTTCGGCCCAGCGCATGCCGCTGGCCAGCTGCTCGACCGAGCTGCTGTAGAGGCGGTATTTCAGAAAACTGGGGTCCAGCACCTCGACCGCCATGTCGGGGTACCGTGCGTTGGGCTTGAAGTCGATCTTCTGGGCCGCGGCCAGGCCGCTCAGGGCAGCCAGGCCAGCGCCGGTGGCAGCCTTCATGAATTGGCGGCGTGCCGGGGTGTTTTGGGGTTCGCTCATGGTTGTCTCCGTTGGTTTTTGCTTGAGAAATCGATGGGGTGAAAAGAGTCAGGTCACCGGGGCCGGGTTGAACAGCACCAGGGCGTTGTGCAGCTTCCACTGCTCGGCCCAGGTCTTCTGGCGGCCGCTGGCGACATCGAGCATCAGCTCGAACAGCTCCCAGCCCACCTCTTCGATGGTCTTTTCGCCGCTGGCGATGCGGCCGGCGTTCACGTCCATCAGGTCGTGCCAGCGCCGGGCCAGGTCGTTGCGGGTGGCCACCTTGATCACCGGCACCTCGGCCAACCCGTAAGGCGTGCCACGGCCGGTGGTGAACACATGCAGGTTCATGCCGGCGGCCAGTTGCAGCGTGCCGCAGATGAAATCGCTGGCCGGGGTGG
>Ga0209913_1001220_pt1 | contig 15219 bp, 11 predicted proteins | sample PersoiDNA2013203_FD_185805 | JGI IMG/M metagenome (GOLD analysis project Ga0209913, IMG submission 185805) | Permafrost soil microbial communities from the Arctic, to analyse light accelerated degradation of dissolved organic matter (DOM) -... | ecosystem: Environmental > Terrestrial > Soil >... | reverse complement strand
TACGCAGCAGCCGCTTGAGCATCAGCGCGAGATCGGTATCGGCGATGCACCAAGTGCCAAACAAATGTTCTGCGCCATCACCCAGCAAGGTCTCGCAGGCAGCGACCAGCTTGGTCTTGGCAATCTTGGCATCGTCCGACAAAGGCAGGCGTTGTTCGGCAAAAAATACCACCTCGGTAGGACGTTCCTGCCGGATGCTGGCCAGGTCGCTGCGCAGCCAGGCCTGAATCTCGCGCGCTTTGGCACGTTGCTGTACGTCAGGTGGATAAAGCGGCGCATGCGTGGGGGCGGCAAAGCGCTCTTCCAGATATTCGGCAATTGCAGTCGATTCCGATAAACGAAATGCGCCATCGATCAAGGTCGGTACACGCTGTGTCAGCGACAGACCGGCATAGACTGCCTCGCGATTTTGCCGCAATGCCAGGTCGATGGTTTGCAATGCGAACGGAATATTTTTTTCCGTCAATGCGACAAAGGCTGACATGGCGTACGGACTGATGAATTGCTTGTCGACGTACAGGGTGTATTGGGGTTGGCTCATGCGGGTTCTCCAGAGGATGGCTGCGCGCTGTTTGATGGTGCGTATTAGCAGTGATGGCTGCAGCGTGCAATAGTTCGATGGGACACACGATGTCTGCCACCAGCTTGGCAGGCGGGCAGCTTTAGCCTTCGCTCAGTGCGGCATCGTGCAACATGGTCACGCCCGGCAGGGCGCAGGACAGGATCGCTTGCCGCACCGCGTCGATGGCAGCATGGCGGGTGAAGCTCTTGCGCCAGGCGATCACCACGCGACGCGATGGCACCGGTTTGGTAAACGGTACATAGCGCACCATGCCGTCCTTGGCATGCATGTCCGGTACCGACGCCTGCGGTAGCACGGTGATGCCGATGCCGGAGGCGACCATATGGCGGATGGTTTCCAGCGATGATCCTTCGAAGGTGCGTGCGATGCCGTCGCCGGCAGTCGAAAAACGCGACATTTCCGGACACACTTCCAATACCTGATCGCGGAAGCAATGACCATTGCCGAGCAACAGCATGGTTTCGGTCTTCAGATCCTTGGCGCTGATTTCCTTTTGCTCGGCCCATTTGTGATGTTTGGGCAGCGCAATGACAAACTCTTCATCGTACAAAGGCTGGACTACCAGCCCATGCTCGGGAAATGGCAGCGCCATGATGGCAGCATCGAGTTCGCCCTGACGCAGTAATTCGATCAGGCGCGTCGTGAAGTTTTCTTGCAGGATCAAGGGCATCTGCGGCACGGTCGCGATCATGGTCTTGACCAGCGAAGGCAGCAGGTAGGGGCCGATGGTGTAAATGATGCCAAGGCGCAGCGGACCCGACAGCGGGTCTTTGTTCTGGCTGGCGATTTCTTTGATGGCGGCAGTTTGTTCTAGCACGCGTTCGGCCTGCGCGACGATTTGTGCACCCAGCGGCGTGACCGAAACTTCGGTGCCGCCGCGTTCGAAAATGATCACGCCGAGTTCATCCTCCAGCTTCTTGATTGCGACCGACAAGGTCGGCTGCGCCACGAAGCAGGCTTCGGCGGCATGGCCGAAATGTTTTTGCCGCGCCACGGCGACGATGTACTTGAGTTCGGTGAGTGTCATTTGGGTGAATGCGAGCTGATATGGGCTGACTATAGCGCATTTGCAAGGCCCATGCTGGCCTTGGTATGCATGGTAAAGTTGTGCCGTTTTCATTGGAAAAGGCGGGATTGCCGTGTCGGGGATGGCTAAAAGAACTAGCACCGGAACAAGGACGTGGCAGCATTGCTGTCGCCCGTTGGCTTTGCTGGCGAGTTTGACTGCTGGTGCGCTACCGGCGCATGCCGCAGGTGATGTCGCGGCCGGCAAGTCAGCCTTCAATAAATGTGCCAGTTGCCATCAGGTCGGGCCTTCAGCGCGTGCTGGCTTCGGTCCGCAACTCAATGGCATCATCGGCCGACCAGCCGCCAGCAGCAAGGATTACAAATATTCGGCCGCACTGCAGAATTCACATATCGTCTGGACTGAGGATAAACTGCGGGCCTTTCTCAAAGGTCCCAGCGATCTGGTGCCAGGCACCAAGATGCGGTTTTGGGGTATCAGCGATGAGCAGCAATTGAGCAATTTGCTGGCGTATTTGCGTACCTTCAGGTAAGGCGCGCGCTCATACCTTGAGGAAGTCCTCGCGCCCACCGAGCCAGCGTTCAAGATGGCTACCGACAATCGCGGGCTCGCTCTGCAACAAGGTCTGCGCCAGATTGCGCGCTTTTTCTACTAGCCATTGATCGGTCGCCAGATCGGCAAAACGCAATAGCGCTTCGCCCGACTGGCGTGCGCCGAGGAACTCGCCGGGACCGCGGATTTCCAGGTCGCGGCGGGCGATTTCAAAGCCGTCGGCGGTTTCGCGCATTGTCATCAATCTTTGCTTGGCAGTGCCGCCAAGCGGACTTTGGTAGAGCAGGATACAGGCGCTGGCAGCAGCACCGCGACCGACGCGGCCGCGCAACTGATGCAGTTGCGACAGGCCGAAACGCTCGGCATGTTCGATCACCATCAAGGACGCATTGGGAACATCGACACCGACTTCAATCACGGTGGTCGCCACCAGCACATGAATCTGACCGGCGCTGAAGGCATCCATGACTTCCTTTTTTTCGGCCGGTTTCAGGCGTCCGTGTACCAGGCCAATATGCAGGTCCGGCAGCGCCTCGGCCAGCATTGCATAAGTGTCGGTGGCAGTCTGCAGTTGCAGCGCTTCCGACTCTTCAATCAGCGGGCACACCCAATACACTTGACGGCCTTCCTGCGCCGCCGCGTGCACGCGTGCAATCACTTCTTCGCGGCGATTCTGGTCGATGGTACGGGTGACCACCGGCGTGCGGCCGGGAGGCAGTTCATCGATCACCGAGACTTCTAGGTCGGCGTAATAGGTCATGGCCAAGGTGCGCGGAATCGGCGTGGCGGACATCATCAGTTGATGCGGCACGGTGTGTGCCGCAGTGTCGTTACTGTTCGGATCGGTCGCCTTGTTGCGCAAGGCCAGGCGCTGGCCGACGCCGAAGCGATGTTGCTCATCGACGATCACCAGACCCAGTTTGTCAAACTGGACGCTATCTTGAATCAGCGCATGGGTGCCGATCACCAGTCGTGCTGCCCCCGATTCGATGCGGGCATTGGCGGCGGCTTTTTCCTTTTTCTTGAGGCTGCCGGTGAGCCAGGCGACTTCGACGCCAAGTGGTTCCATCCAGGCGGCAATCTTGCGGAAATGCTGGTCGGCGAGAATTTCGGTCGGCGCCATCAGCACCGCCTGAAAGCCGCTATCGATCGCTTGCACTGCCGCCAGTGCAGCAACCACGGTCTTGCCGCTGCCGACATCACCTTGCAGTAGCCGTTGCATCGGAAACGATTCGCGCAGATCGTGACGAATTTCATCGAGCACGCGCTGCTGCGCGGCTGTCAGCTTGAACGGCAATTGCTTGAGGAAGGCCTTGGAGATTTTGCCCACGGTCGGTAGCGCACAGGCGGTGCGTGCACGCCGGGCGTTCTGGGCGCGCTTGAGCGAGAGTTGCTGGGCCAGCAGTTCATCGAACTTCATGCGGATCCAGGCCGGGTGCGAGCGCTCCGTCAGCGCATATTCGTCAACCTCGGTCGGTGGATTGTGCAACAGGCGTACTGCGGCTTCAAATGGATCGAGCTTCAGTTCTGTCAGCAGCGTGGCCGGCAAGGTGTCTTGCCAATCGATGCGCGTGAGCGCGCCAGCGATGGCTTTGCGCAGATAGGCTTGCGACAGGCCTTCGCCGGCCGGATAGACCGGCGTTAGCGAGGTCGGTAGCGGTGCGCCTTCGAGCACTACCTTGTAGCTCGGATGGACCATTTCGGCGCCGAAAAAGCCATGGCGCAATTCGCCGCGCACGCGGATGCGCACACCTTCGCTCAGTTGTTTGGTCTGGCTGCCGTAAAAATTGAGAAAACGCAGCACCAGTTGGCCGCTATCATCGGCCATGGTCACCACGAGTTGGCGGCGCGGCCGGTATTGAATGTCGGACACGCTGATCACACCTTCGACCTGCACCACCTGCGTGCCGCGCAGGCTGGCCTCATGGATGCTCATGACCTGGGTTTCGTCTTCGTAGCGCATTGGCAGATGCAGCGCCAGGTCCATATCGGTACGCAAGCCTAGCTTGAGCAACTGGTTGGCGCTTTTCTGGGCGGCGCTTAAGGTGGGGCGGGCAGGCTGGCTGCGGCCTTTGGCTTTGAGCAGCTTGGCGTCGTCAACGTGGGCTTTTTTCGTCTGAGCGGGCATGCAACGGAGGTGTGGGTGGCGAGAAAGCGTAAAATAGAGGGTTCGGCCTTATTTTACTGTGAATAATCACAGTATTAATAGTCTTACTGCTTCTTTATTGATTTTCCATGTACTCATTATCTGATTTCGATTTCGACTTGCCGCCCGCGCTGATTGCGCAGACGCCGCTGCCCGAGCGCAGTGCTTCGCGCCTGTTACAGGTCGATGGCGCGACACTGACTGATCGCCGCTTTGCCGACATCGTTGATTTGCTGGCACCTGGCGATTTGTTGGTGTTCAACGACACGCGCGTGCTCAAGGCGCGCTTTTATGGCGTCAAGGCCAGTGGCGGCAAGGTTGAGGTATTGGTCGAACGGGTGCTCGACAATCGTACCGTGCACGCCCAGGTGCGTGCCTCCAAGTCGCCGCCGGCCGGCACCCGCATGCGTCTGGCCGATGCCTTTGAGGTGGTAGTGGGTGAGCGTTTTGGTGAATTTTTCACTTTGCAATTTCCGTCGGATGTCTTTGCGTTGCTCGATCAATATGGCAGCTTGCCGTTGCCGCCGTATATCGATCATGCCGCCGATGCCTACGACGAGACGCGCTATCAGACCGTCTACGCCAAGCAGCCGGGGGCCGTGGCGGCACCGACCGCAGGTCTGCATTTCGATCAAGCCTTGCTGGCGGCTTTGCAAGCCAGGGGAATCGAGCACGCTTTCGTGACCTTGCACGTTGGCGCTGGCACGTTCCAGCCGGTGCGGGTGGAAAATCTGGCCGAACACAATATGCATAGCGAGTGGTACACCGTGAGCGCCGAGACGGTCGCACGGGTGGCCGCGGTCAAGGCTGCCGGTGGCAACGTGGTGGCGGTCGGTACCACCAGCATGCGGGCGCTGGAGTCGGCCTCGCAGTCGGGCAGTTTGCAGGCCGGTAGCGCCGATACCAAGCTGTTTATCACGCCCGGCTATACCTTCAAGACGGTCAATCGTCTGATCACCAACTTCCATTTGCCCAAATCGACGCTGCTGATGCTGGTGTCGGCGTTTGCCGGCTATGCACATATCCGCGCCGCTTATGCGCACGCGATCGAGCAGCAATATCGTTTCTTCAGCTATGGCGATGCCATGCTACTTACCTGTGACTATCATGCTTGAATTTACCCTGCTCAATACCGACGGCAATGCCCGCCGCGGTCGCGTCAAACTGAATCATGGCGTGGTCGAGACGCCGATCTTCATGCCGGTTGGCACCTATGGTTCGGTCAAGGCGATGTCGCCGCTGGAACTCAAGGAAATCGACGCCCAGATCATCCTCGGCAACACCTTCCATCTGTGGCTGCGGCCAGGTTTGGACGTGATGGACAAGTTCGGCGGCCTGCATGACTTCATGGGGTGGGACAAGCCCATCCTGACCGACTCTGGCGGCTTTCAGGTGTTTTCACTCGGTGAGATGCGCAAGATTACCGAAGAGGGCGTGCACTTTGCCTCACCGATCAATGGCGACAAGCTGTTCCTGTCGCCGGAAGTGTCGATGCAGATTCAGCGTGTACTCAATTCCGACATCGTGATGCAGTTCGACGAATGTACGCCGTATGAAATCGACGGTCGCCCGGCGACCCAAGTCGAGGCGGCGCAATCGATGCGCATGTCCTTGCGCTGGGCCAAGCGTTCGCGTGACGAATTCCAGAGTGGCGAAAATCCGAATTCTTTATTCGGTATCGTCCAGGGAGGCATGTTTGAAACCCTGCGTGACGAATCGCTGGCCGGGCTCAATGAACTCGGCTTCGACGGCATTGCCATCGGCGGCCTGTCGGTGGGTGAGCCGAAGGAAGACATGATGCGCGTGCTGGAGCATATCGGTCCGCGTTTGCCTGCTGACAAACCGCATTATCTGATGGGGGTTGGGACGCCGGAAGATCTGGTTGCGGGTGTGGCCAATGGCGTCGACATGTTCGATTGCGTGATGCCCACGCGCAATGCGCGCAATGGCTGGCTGTTTACCCGTTTTGGCGATATCAAGATCAAAAATGCGCGCTACAAGGAAGACACCAAGCCGCTCGATGAAACCTGCGATTGCTATGCATGCAAGAATTTCTCGCGCGCCTATCTACATCATTTGCACCGCACCGGCGAAATTCTTGGTGCGCGCTTGAACACCATTCACAATCTGCATTACTACCTGCAGATCATGAAGGAAATCCGGCCCGCTATCGAGGCCGGCCAGTTCAGTCAGTTCGTCACCAAGTTCCAGCAGGACCGCGCACGCGGCGTCTGATCCGTTTCAAGCAGGCATGGCCTGTAATGGGATGATGGCGCCCGGATGCGTGACCACGCAGGCGGCCAGCGTGCAGCCTGCGGCGGCAGCGGCAGTGGCCGATGCGCCTTGCAGACGTGCTGCCAGATAAGCGGCATTGAATGAGTCGCCCGCTGCCGTGGTGTCGACGGCCTGTACTTTTTGCGTTGCCACCGGCTGTGGCTCTTCCATGTCGCTGGCCAGTACCAGGCAGCCTTGCTCTCCCAATTTGACGACCACTTCGCCGACGCCTGCATTGCGGTTGCGTTGCAGGCAGGCTTGGGCATCGAGGTCGCCGTGCAAGGCGGTTTCGTCATCGAGCGTCACCAGTACATGGCTGGCCTGCGCCAGCGCCAGATTGGTCCAATGCAGCGCATCGCTGCGCGCTTGCCACAGACGTGGCCGGTAGTTGCTGTCGAACACCACCCAGCCGCCTTGGGCGCGCACACTCGCTGCCAGGTCCAGCAAACGCTGACGACGCGCATCATCAAGAATAGCCAAGGTAATGCCCGAAAAATACAGCAGACGGCATTGCCCGACTTGCTGTTGCAGGTGTTCAGCATGGGCGATATCGAGCATGGTGCGTGCCGCCGATTGCTGACGCCAGTACATGAATGAACGTTCGCCGGCTGCGGTGGTTTCGATCCAGTACAAGCCCGGCAAGGCGTTGGGCGTGGTAGCGATCAATTCGGTGTGCAGGTTCTGGCGGCTAATTTCGGCGCGCAATGAGGCGCTGATACTGTCGTCGCCGGTGGCTGAGATGAATTGGCTATGCGCGCTGTCATTGCTGAGGCGCTGGAAGTAGACCGCCGTGTTGTAGACATCGCCGGCAAACGATTGCGTCATCGCGCGCGGCATTGCCTGCAGGGCGTCGCCAGCTTGCGCGGGTTTGAGTTCAATCATGCATTCGCCGATGAACCAGGCTTGTGGAGTAGTCATAGTGAGTTTTTATCTGCTTCCAGGAAAAAATGCCGCGCAGCGGCGTCGGGCCAGGGTCTCACTCTGGTGAGGCCTGCTGCACTCGGTGGGGGATTCTAACGTGACAGCCATAATCGTGTCGATGGCGGGCATAACTGAGCTAGCTTGGGGGCCTAAATGGCAAATTGGTCCAACCAATTATATGCAGTTATTGTTAGCTGAAGGTGGTCGTATCTATTTGTTATATATGGATATTTGTTATTAAGCCACATATTGGTCTAGTCAAATATTGACATGGTTAGACCAAAATGCGACCATCCTCAAAATTGGTTGTCCGATGATTGCTTTGAAGGCTGCTTTTCTATACAGTGGTAGACCAATTTACAGTCGAAAAAGAGGGTGTTATGGCAGATCGTCAGACTCGATCAGCAGCCGCGAAATTGGATGAAAGCAGCAAGAAAGCAGCACGTTCGGAGTCGTTGGAAACAGTTGCAGCGCCGGAGCGCTCCTACCAGCGATTGGCCGAACAGATTGCCGATTTGATACTCGATGGCGAATTTAAGGCTGGTGAGCGCTTGCCGTCGGAGCGCAGCCTGGCCGACCGCTTCGACATCAGCCGTACCTCGGTGCGCGAAGCCATCATTGCGCTGGAAGTGCAGGGTTTGGTGGAAGTGCGTGGCGGGTCCGGGATTTATGTGTGCGATGCGGCGACCAAGCCGGTTAGCTTTGTGCCCGATGGGGGCGCTGGACCGTTCGAGCTGTTGCGCGCACGTTGGGTGATCGAATCTGAAGTGGCGGCATTGGCGGCGCAGAACCGCACCGATGCCGACATCGACAAGATTTATGCGCAACTGGCAGCCATGGGACGCAACTTTCAGGCCAAGGTCGCCAACGAAAACGATGACCGCATGTTTCATGTGCGCCTGGCCGAAGCCAGTGGCAACAGTGTCATGGCGCAAGTGGTCACGGCCATGTGGGATCAGTTGCGCGGTGTGTTGTGGAAAAAGCTGGAAGAGCATTTTCATGACCCGCAATTGCGCGAGGCCTCGCTGGAAGAGCATCAAAAGATTTTCGACGCGCTGGTGGCGCGGGATCCGGTAGCTGCCCGCGATGCCATGCGTGCGCATCTGGAGCGGATCATGAATGAATTTAAAAAAGCATGGCGTTAAGACTATTGCAGGCTTGGTCTGGTCGCCTTGCCCAATGAGGCTCCCGTAGAGGACGCCCTTAACCAGAAGGAGGCAGCAATGATCAATACCGGCATCGGCACCTTGGTGTGTGATTTTCCGTCCCTGCGTATCCGCAGTAGTTGCGTTTGGGGCGCGGCCTGATGTAACCCGGTAGTCTGCCGACAGCGTCGCTGCGGCGGTATCTCTTTCCTTGTGGCGCATGATTGCAATGCAGTCGATTTGGTCTTGCCTTGCTGCAAGGGGAGTGTTGCGTCTTCGATTTGGTGAATACAGCTTTGAATCCGGCCTGTCTCGACGGGAGGGAGTCAATTTAGCGCGGAGCAATACCGCAATCATCCGAGCAAGAAAGAGGAGAAGAAATGAAACTACGACGTAATTGGGTAATGGGAGGCATGGCCATCGCAGCCGCAGGTGCCGCAATGCCAGTCATGGCACAAAGCAGCGTGACAATCTACGGTGCAGTCGATGAAGCCATGGTGTACACCAGCAATCAAAATGGTCCGCACAACATCTACATGCGTAGCGGCAATTTGAACGCCAGCAAGATCGGCTTCAAAGGCGCGGAAGATCTGGGCGGTGGTTTGCAAGGCGTGTTTACTCTCGAAAACGGTTTTAATGCAGATGACGGCAGCATGTCTTCGGCGGGCGTGCTGTTCAACCGTCAATCGTTTGTCGGTTTGTCCAGTAACAGTGCAGGAACTGTGCTGGCCGGTCGTCAATACACGCCATATTTCCAATATGTCGGCGCGATTGGCCCAACCAGCGTGCTCACCGGTGCGACCGGCGCTCACCCGGGCGACGTTGATGGTCTCGATACCACGGTGCGCATCAGCAACTCGGTGACGTACATTTCGCCAACCTTCGGCGGCGCGCAAGTCAGCGCACTGTATGGTTTTGGCGAAACTGCTGGCGCTGTATCCACCGGCAATACTTATAGCTTGGCTGCCAAATGGGATATCAATGCCTGGAATTTTGCGGTCGGCTATCAACGCCTGCGCAATGGCTCCGGCTCTGCCAGCACCTGGAATTCGACGGCTTCCGGTAGCTTTGCCGTATCGCCCATCAACACCGGCTATTCCTCGGCCAACAATGTGACCATGCTCGCTGGTGCGTTGCGTTATACGTTTGGCCAATGGATGGTCGGCGCCAACCTGAGTACTGCGCAATACAACCCAGGTACTGGTTCGCTGTTTACGCAAAAGGCCAAGTTCAATACGGCTGGCGTGATCGGCACTTATCAGGCATCGCCAGCGCTGGCACTGGCAGCGGGCTATAGCTACACCCGTGCCAATGCTGCCAACGGCATCACCAATGCGGCAGCCTATCAACAGGTGGCACTGCAGCAAACCTACGCCTTGTCCAAGCGTACTGCCTTCTATTTCCTGGAAGCGTATCAATTGGCCAAGGGGCAGACCCTCAATGCAAGTGGCGCGATCATCAATGCGGTGCCTGCAGTGGGTGATTCGCAAAACAGTACGCCTTCCAACGGTCGTAACCAGACTGTGGTCATGGTTGGTATCCGTCACTTCTTTTAATTGACGGTTGTTGTTGTAGCAAGTTGCAAAATAGCTTGAGGTTAACCATCCGGATCGACACCTCCGGATGGTTTTTTTGAGTATGATCCAAGCATAAAAACGGCAGCCGTTCAGCGGCGCCAACACTGATGGAGACAAGTTGATGACGCAAGCCAATCGTCGCCGCGCGCTGGCACTGACAGCCATGGGCAGCGCCCTGTTGAGCCTGTCCTTGCTGGCAGCCAATATACAAGCCGCAGAACTGCGGGTGATGTGTTACCAGGATGGTAACGAATGCGATGTGCTGACCGAACTGTCGAAACGGTTTGAGAGCAAGAATGCCGACATCAAGATCATCATCGACAAGGTGCCCTACAAGACCGTGGTCGAACAATTGCCGGTGCAACTGGCATCCGGTCAAGGTCCCGATATCGCTCGCGTGACCGAGATTGGCGGCTTGTCAAAATACTACCTGGACATCGGGCCCTATCTGAAGGACCGCGACTACTGGGAAAAGAATTTCTCCAATACCCTGAGCTGGATGCGCACGCGCGCCGGCGACAAGGGTATCTATGGCTTGTTGTCGCAACTGACGGTGACCGGGCCTTATGTCAACAAGACCTTGTTTGAACAAGCCAATGTGCCAATGCCAGGCCCCAAGGCAACCTGGGATGACTGGGTCGCTGCCACGCGTAAGGTCGCCAAGGCGACCCAGGTCGATGCCGCCATGGCCTGGGATCGTTCCGGTCATCGCTTTGCCGGACCCGCAATCAGCTATGGCGCCAAGATTTTCAACGGCAGCGGTGAATTGGTGGTCGACGACGGCTACAGGGCCATCGTGCAAAAGTTTGTCGACTGGAACAAGGATGGCACTATGGCGCGCGAAGTCTGGGCCGGTGCTGGTGGTTCGGCCTATCGGGATGCGTTTGAAGACTTCAAGAATGGTCGCATTGTCATGTATCTGAGCGGTTCCTGGCAGATTCGCCGCATGAACAGCCAGATTGGCAAGAATTTCGACTGGGTAGTGGTGCCCAATCCTTGCGGACCGGCGGCTTGCTCCGGCATGCCGGGCGGCGCCGCATTGGTCGCGCTCAAGGGCAGCAAGTCACCCAAGGAGGTGGCGCGCTACCTCGATTTTCTGGCCCAGGAAGATAACTATGCCGAGCTGATCGCCAAGACCGAAAACCTGCCGGCACACATGGGCCTGGTGCAAAAGGGTGTCAACTACAACTCGGCGCCGGAAATCAAGGCAGCACTGGCAGTGTTCTCGGCCGACATTCCACGACTGTCGCCGTTGGCCTACCGCTTGCAAGGGTATCAATACAATCGCTCGCTGATGTTCCCCACGGTGACGCGGGTAACCCAGGCTATCGTCGGTGAAATGAGTGTGGCCGATGCCATGACGCGTTTGTCCAGCGATATGGCCGAATCGGTGCGGCAAGCCCGCAAGTAAGCTGCATTGCCGTCGGCTGGTGCTGCGTATGCCGCGGCACCGCCTGCGGCGCACCAGGAGGCGTCGTGAGTTTCATTGCAAGCTGCTTTTTTAATTTGTTTGAACCGCTGTTCCGCCTTGGTCAGCGCTGGTTGGGGTTGTCCCGTATTGCCTGGTTGTTCGTGGCACCGAACCTGATCATCTTCGGCTTGTTCACATTCTTGCCGATCATTATCAATTTTCACTATGCGATGACCGCCGGGGTGCAGATCATGCCATCCCAGCGGCCATTCGTCGGTACTGAAAATTTCGCCCTGTTGTTTGAATGCCGCGATCATTTCGATCTGGCAACCTGCAATCAAGACCTGTTCTGGAAAGCCATCAGCAACACCAGCAAGTTCACGGTGCTGCAGGTCATCCTGATGATGTTCTTTTCGCTGCTGACGGCCCTGGTGCTCAATCGCAAGATCATTGGCCGCAGTTTTTGGCGCGGCGTGTTCTTTTATCCAGTGCTGTTGTCGCCGGTGGTGGTGGCCTTGTTGTGGAAATGGATACTGCAAAAGCATGGCTTGCTCAATGCCGGGTTGCTGGCGGCCGGACTCGATTCGCGCGAGTGGTTGACCGATTCGGGTTGGTCGTTTTTCTGGGTCATTTTTGTCTCGATCTGGGCCCATATGGGTTTCTATACGCTGATCCTGCTGGCAGGCCTGCAGGCGATTCCGCGTGAGGTCTATGACGCCGCCGAAATGGATGCCGCATCACCGTGGCGCACCCTGTATCGCATCACGCTTCCGTTGCTGATGCCCAATCTGATTGTGGTGGTGGTGCTGGCACTGATCCGGGCGATTCAGATTTTCGATGAAGTGTTTGTGCTGACCGGCGGCGGGCCGGGATCGGCCACCACCTTCATTGTGCAATACATTTACCAGGTTGGCTTTGCCGAACAGATTCATCTTTACGGACTGGCAGCGGCAGCCTCGCTGGTGCTGGCCGCCGGTATTCTGGTGTTGACGCTGATTCAGCTGAAACTGTCCCGTGCCGGTAAACACGGATCAAAAAACGGATCAAAACAGGAACGCTAGCATGCGCCAATTCTTTACCCGCACTCGCGGTCGCACGCGGCTGCACTGGACCGACTGGTTGACCTACTTGTACCTGTTTGCGGGGCTGTTGCTGATGTTTGCGCCAGTGCTGTGGCTGGTGTTGTCGTCGCTCAAGAGTGAAGCCGCCATCAGTGACTTTCCACCGACTTTACTGCCCTATACGCAAAAGATGGTGATGCTGGCCGACGAGCAGGGTGTGCAAAAACTGCGTCCGCTATTTCTGGTGCAAGGGGCCGATGGCAAGCCGCATCAAATGGTGGAGTTGCGCCGCATCGGCATCATCGCGACCATGGTGGATGCGGTCCACCCCGAGCAGCAAGTCAAGATCAATATCAAGCTGCGCACGCCGGTACGTGAAGTCAGTGTCGCCACCGGCAATTACACCGGCTTGTTCGCCAAGTTCAATTTCTTGCAGAACCTCAATAACAGCGTGTTCATCACCGTGGTGGCGACCTTGATCACCTTGCTGTTCAATTCGATGGCCGCTTTTGCGTTGTCCAAATACCGTTTTCGCGGGCAGCAAACAGTGCTGCTGTTGATCATTGCGACGTTGATGATTCCACCCACCATCATTCTGGTGCCAGCGTTCCTGATCGTCTCCGGTGTGGGTTTGTTCAATAGTCTGTGGGGGGTGATCTGGCCGGCTGTAGCGACGCCTACCGGGGTGTTTTTGCTGCGCCAGTACATGCTGACGATACCCGATGAATTGATCGAGGCAGCACGCATGGACAATGCCAGCGAATGGCGCATTTACTGGAAAATTGTCTTGCCATTATCGGCACCGGCCTTGGCGGTGCTGGCGATTTTTTCGGTGATGTGGCGCTGGAATGACTTTCTGTGGCCGTTGCTGGTGTTGTCCAAGCCAGAGAAATTCACCTTGCAGTTGGCGCTCAATTCGTTCCAGGGCGAGTTGACCACCGAATGGCATTATCTGTTGGCCATGACGGTGATCACGCTGGTGCCGGTGACGCTGGTATTCGCCTTTTTGCAAAAATACATCGCCACTGGTATTGCCAGCGCTGGCGTGAAATAACATCAAACCGTTCTACGTCGGGAGTTGGCATGGCAACACTGCAGTTACAACAAGTCGTCAAACGTTTTGACAATACGACGACCTTGCACGGTATCGATCTCGATGTCGCCGATGGTGAATTCGTCGTCTTTGTGGGGCCATCAGGTTGTGGCAAGTCAACGCTGCTGCGCGTGATTTCTGGCCTGGAGCCAGCCAGTTCCGGCCGCGTTCTGATTGCCGGCGAGGATGTCAGCAATCGTTCGGCCGCCGAGCGCGGCTGCGCCATGGTATTTCAGTCCTATGCACTGTATCCGCATATGACGGTGTACGACAACATGGCTTTCGGCCTGATCAATTCGGGTGTGAAGAAGGCTGATGTGGTCCGTAAGGTTGGTGAAGCGGCACGCATGTTGCGTCTGGAAGAGCTGCTACAGCGCAAGCCGACGCAATTGTCGGGCGGCCAGCGTCAGCGTGTCGCGATCGGTCGCGCCATTGTGCGCGATCCCAAACTGTTCCTGTTCGACGAACCCTTGTCCAATCTCGACGCCGAACTGCGGATTTCGATGCGCGCTGAAATTCGCGATCTGCACACCCGGCTCGGCACCACCATGGTGTACGTCACGCATGATCAGGTCGAGGCGATGACCATGGCAGACAAGATCGTCGTGCTGCGCGCTGGCAAGGTCGAGCAAATCGGCGCGCCATTGGCGTTGTACAACCGTCCCGCCAATCGTTTCGTGGCGGGCTTCATTGGCTCGCCGCGGATGAACTTCCTGCCGGTTGCTGCGCTCGGTACCGCATTGACGCAGCGTTTGCAATTGCCGGTCGGGGCCGATAGCGTCGGCATTCGTCCCGAGCATGTGGTGCCAGATGCGGCCGGGGCGATTTCACTGTTGATTACTCAGATCGAACGCATGGGCAGCAGCAGTCTGGTACGCGGCAAGATCGCGCATGCCGATGCCGGGCCGGAAAGCGGCTTTGAATTCGTGCTCAATGGGCAAACCGAGTTGCAGGAGCGTAGTCTGGTGTCGCTGGATTTTCCTGCGGCACAATTGCATTGTTTCGATGCCCAGGGTTTGCGTATGGAACTCGCTGCGCAGCGACACGCAGCCTGATGGCCTCTCACTACCGATCGTGAACAGCCTCTACATCGCCGTCAGGACCACCTCATGAATTCGCTATTACACCCGCCACAATTTCATCTTGCCCGCCAGGATGTCAACCATCTGCAACTGCACGCCGACAGCGGTGCCGTGATCGATATTTTCGTGCTGGAACAGGACATCGTCCGCGTCCGCGTGCTGCCGGATGGCTTGGCCCACGGGCCGCGCAGTTGGGCAGTTGCGCCGGGGCAGGAGGATGTTGCACTGGAAGGTCGTGACCGGCTCGATCTGAATGGCTATAGCTTGCCCTCTTTCAGTCTGCTGCAAGACGCCGCCATGCTGTGCGTGCAGACAGCAGAAGTGCGCCTGCAGATTGCGCTCAAGGG
>Ga0209913_1001218_pt1 | contig 15236 bp, 13 predicted proteins | sample PersoiDNA2013203_FD_185805 | JGI IMG/M metagenome (GOLD analysis project Ga0209913, IMG submission 185805) | Permafrost soil microbial communities from the Arctic, to analyse light accelerated degradation of dissolved organic matter (DOM) -... | ecosystem: Environmental > Terrestrial > Soil >... | reverse complement strand
CTCGTTGCGAGCCTCGAGGCGACCGCATCTACCACTGCGAATGCGGCGTCTCGTACTCCAACGCGAGGAACGAGGACGACCGCGTGATGATCACGGCGAGCCCCGAGCTGAACGTGCCGAAGCAGGTGCGCGCCGGGCTCGTCGAGGCGCTCGGCCAGGCCGTCAATCGCAGGAACCGGCGCAAGAAGCTGATGAAGTTCTGCTTCGAGACGTCGGAGGACGCGGTCACCTGGACGGTCTTCCGCGGCCTTGGGCAGCGGGGGCGCCTCGACGCGCTGGTCGCGCCGCAGCGCCCGCTGGGCGAGCCGACGCTGCTGCTCTGGGGCGTCCCGATCAGCGGCGCTCGTGGCCCCGAGATCGCCGCCAAGTTCGTCAACGTCTGCCGCTCGCTCGGAGAGACTGCCAGCGCGCTCAGCGAGCCGGATGTGATCGTCGTCTGGTCAGACCTCGTTGTGTTTGTCGAGGCGAAGTTCCAGAGCCGGAACGAGCGCCGCCCGAACTCGCGCAGCTTCTCTCGCTACCTCGATCGCCGCGATCTCTTCGTGGTCTCGCCCGAGGAGGTCGCGGCCGACGGTTACTACGAGCTGACTCGGAACTGGCGGATCGGAACAGCTCTCGCGGAGAGCCTCCAGATCCCCGGCTTCCTACTGATCAACCTCGGACCGCCCGACAAGATCGAGGTGGACGCCGATATCTTCATGACGCTCCTTGCCCGCTCACCGCTCAGGGAGTTCGCGTCCTGCAGCTGGAGCGACGTGCTGGAGGCCGCGCAACCGATCGAGCCGTGGCTTGATCGCTATGCCTCGGAGAGGCACAGGTTGTTGTATTGGCGGTGAGGTCGTGTCGCTTCGGCGGTGGAGATGCGCTGCGCAGAGCCTTAGGGCCTATCCCAATAGGCCTGCACGCCCGAACGCGGCCGATCCGTGGCGCCAGCAACCGCAGGGCTCCTCACCGCACTACCGGTGCGCCTTCACAGCCCTTCGGCCTTCGGGGCTCGTCTCAAAACGAAGCACTCCGCCGCCTGGCCCCGCTCGGCGGCGAGATGCGTTGTCCTCGGTCGCATCCGTAGCTTCCGGCTACGAACGAGACACTGCTTTCTGAGCTCGGCTGGAAACAGAGAACCACCGCCTGAGCACGATCTCGCGGCACGAGGACGTTGTCCTCGGTCGCATCCGTATCTCTCACCGATACGAATACTCCCTGCGTCCTAGCCTCGCACCACGATCTCGCACTCATCCGGCGCCCCTCCGTCCCCAACCGAGCTCCCTTGTCTCGCATCCACCGATCGCACCCAGTCGACGGGTCTTCATTCCGAGACGAGTTCTTGGCATCCGCCGCTCAACCCCTTCGGCCGCGCATCCCTAACGGGATAGGCCCTTAAGAAGCTCTAACTAAATGAAGGGACCCGGCTCTCGGTCACGAAGTCGTCGGCATCCGTCGTCAAAGTGAAAGGGATGCCGATGAGAAAGCCGCCGTGGGAGATCTCGGATCAGCTCTGGGAGCGGATCGAGCCGCTGCTTCCGAAGCGGGAGCGGAGATTCCGCTATCCAGGCAGAAAGCCGCTTGATGAGCGAAGTGTCTTGCAGGGGATCCTCTTCGTCCTCCACACCGGCATCGGCTGGGAGCACCTGCCGCGCGAGCTCGGCTTCGGCTGCGGTATGACCTGCTGGCGTCGCCTGCATGCCTGGCAGGAGGCGGGCGTCTTCGAGCGACTGCACTCACTTTTACTCTCAGAGCTGAATGCTGCCGGTGAGCTCGATTGGTCGCGCGCGATCTGCGACTCCAGCCACGTACAGGTCAAAAAGGGGGCTCGAAAACGGGTCCCAGCCCCGTCGATCGCGCTCGCAGAGGCTCAAAGCACCACCTGCTCGTAGACGGCGGCGGCGTCCCGCTGGCCTGGACACTCACCGCCGGCAACAGAAACGACGTCACCGAGCTGCTTGCGCTGATCGACCTCGTCCCGGAGGTCAGGGGCCGCCGCGGTAGACCACGCAAGCGCCCGGAGCGTCTGCTCGCCGACCGCGGCTACGACTCGGAAGGGCACCGCCGCCAGGTCAGAGCGCGAGGGATCGAGCCCGTGATCGCCCGTCGCGAGACGGCTCATGGCTCGGGGCTCGGACGGGAGCGCTGGGTCATCGAACGTACCTTCTCCTGGCTCCACAATCGCCGCCGGCTACTCGTCCGTACCGATCGGCGGCATGAGATCCACGAAGCCTTCCTCGCCCTCGCCTGCTGCCTCATCTGTTGGCGAAGACTCGAAAGCTCATTGTGTTAGAGCTTCTAAGAGAGAAGCATCGCTTCGAGCGCGCCATGCCACGACCCGGGCCGAGAGACTTGTTCGGCCTAGATCTCAGGACGGGTTGTTGAAGCCCTCAACCGTGATCTCGACGAGGCGCGGGAGAGAGTGGAGGTTGTAGCCACCCTCGAGCACGGCGGCGACTCTCGGAGCGAGACTCGCGGTCCGGCTTGCGAGCTGGTAGAAGGCCCGGTCGGTGAGGATGGTCGGCGAAAGCGGGTCGTCGCGGTGAGCGTCGAAGCCGACTGACACGAGCACGATCTCGGGCGCGAAGGCCTCGACCGCCGGATAGGCGATCTGCTCGAACGCTTGCAGGTAGGAACGGTCGCCGGTACCGCCGGGAAGGGGAATGTTCAGCGTTGTCTGGTTTTCGCCGCCAGGCACGTCTTCTCCGGTTTGAGCCTTGGGGCTTGGTCCGCCCGTGCCGGGGTAGTACGGCCAAGCGTGGAGCGACACGTAGAGAACGCTCGGATCGTCCCAGAAGATCGCCTCGGTCCCGTTCCCGTGGTGAATGTCCCAGTCGAGGATTGCAACTCGCTTGATTCCGAGCTCGGCTTGCGCATAGCGCGCGGCGACGGCGATGTTGTTGATGAGGCAGAAGCCCATCGCGTTCTCGCGCGAGGCGTGATGGCCGGGCGGTCGAACGAGCGCGAAACCACCGCGGCGTACGGCTTCGAGCGTCATCCCGGCAGCGAGCTTGGCTGCTGTTGCGGTCGTAGGAGCGACGAAAGTGTCGAAATCGATCCACCTCGTCGCCTCCGTCTCTTCGAAGAGGCTGTCTAGGTACGCGGGCGAGTGAACGCGTTCGAGATCCGCACGCGTAGCCGGCTCGGTTGTGATGTGCTCGGCAATACCGGAAAGGAGAACTTCCAGACGCGCTTGCGACTCGGGGTGGTACTCGGGCGCCGGATGGAGACGCGCGAGCTCTTCGTTGATCAAGGCTTCCATGGCACGGCCCTCCAGATTCCGACCACACTGGCGACTTCTCTTCGAGCACGAGCAAGAAGCCCGAGCGCGAAACTGATGTTAACTCGCGGAGAGTTGGGTTCGGTTTTCATGATCTGGGCCAGATAAGCAGCGAGGGCACGCCACCTGTCGGCAGGTCGCCTCTCAAGTGACCTCGGGTTGCTCCGATAAGGTGTCGCACGGGACACATGAGCTCGAAGACACTTGTACTCGCCGAGAAGCCGTCCGTCGGCCGCGATCTGGCCGGTTCGCTGCCGGGCGCCTTCGCAAAGCACGAGGGCTACCTCGAATCCGACACGCATGTCGTCACGTGGGCGGTCGGGCACCTCGTGGAGCTGGCCGAGCCCGAGGACTACGACGAGCGCTTCAAGCGCTGGCGCATGGCCGATCTTCCGATCGTGCCGGATGCCTTCAGGTTGAAGCCGCGCGATTCCAAGTCTCGCAAGCAGCTCAACGTCGTCTTGAAGCTGCTCAAGCGCGAGGACGTCGACAACGTGATCAACGCCTGCGATGCCGGGCGCGAGGGCGAGCTGATCTTCGCTTACCTCTACGAGGTCTACCTCGAGACGCGCGAGGCGAAGCCGAAGCCGGTCGAGCGCCTCTGGATCTCCAGCATGACCAAGCAGGCCATTCGCGAGGGCTTCGAGCATCTGCGTCCCGGCGAGCAGATGAGCTCGCTCGAGGCCGCCGCGCGCTCGCGCTCCGAGGCCGACTGGATGGTTGGCATGAACGCCACGCGCGCGGCCACGATTCGCGGTCGCGCCTGGGTGGGCGGTGTTGTCTCGCTCGGTCGGGTTCAGACGCCGACGCTGGCGATGATCGTGAGCCGCGAGCGCGAGATACAGGCCTTCGTCCCCGAGCCCTACTGGCTCGTCCACGCGAGTTTCGATCTCGGCTATCAGGGACTCTGGTTCGAGGGCGCCGAGACGAGAATCCTGGGCGGTGAGCGCGCTCAGGCCATTGCAGCCAAGGTGGCTGGGGTGGAAGGTGTGGTCGCCTCGGTCGAGCGCAAGGAAGCAAGCGAGCGCTCGCCGCTCCTCTACGACCTCACTTCGTTACAGCGCGATGCCAACCGTCGCTTCGGCTTCTCGGCTCAGAGGACGCTCAGGGCGGCGCAGTCCCTCTACGAGAGCAAGAAGGCGCTCACCTACCCGCGCACGAGCTCGCGCTTCCTCTCGGGCGACATGGTGTCACTGCTCAAGCCCACGGCCGCGACACTCGAGCCGATTCACGAGTACGCCGAGGCGGCGCGATTCGTGCTCAGACTCGAAAGCCTGCCGCTCGGGCGAGTCGTCAACGACGCCAAGATTGAAGATCACCACGCGATCATCCCGACCAACGTCGAGCACGAGATTGAAGTCTTTTCCGACGACGAGCGGCGCATCTTCGACCTCGTCGCGCGCCGCTTCTTGGCCGTCTTTCATCCGCCCGCGCGCTACGCGAAGACGACTATCGTCACCGAGGTCGAGGGCGAAAAATTCCGCACGCGCGGGAAGGTCACGCTTGCGCCGGGCTGGCGCGCCGTCTACGGCCAGGGAGCGAGTGGGAACGGGCGAGCCGGCGACTCCGGCGAAGACGAAGATGGCGAGGGAGGCGAGCTTCCGGCTCTGGCCGAGGGCCAGAAGGTGCTCTGTGCAAACGCCGAAAGCGAGGCCAAGGAGACGAAGCCACCGCCGCGCTACAACGAGGCCACGCTGCTCATGGCGATGGAGACGGCCGGGAAGCTGATCGACGACGAGGAGCTGCGCGAGGCGATGAAGGATCGTGGCCTGGGCACGGCGGCAACCCGCGCCGAGACGATCGAGACGCTGATCCGGCGCGAGTACATCGAGCGCGCCGGCAAGGAGTTGCAGCCCACGCCGAAAGGCATGCAAGTCATAACCATGGTCGAGGCGCATCCGCTCACCTCGGCCGAGCTGACGGGGGACTGGGAGAAGCGCCTCGGCGACATCGAGCACGGCTCAGGTGATCGAGCGGCTTTCATGAAGGAAATCGAGCGCTTCACGCGTGAGACCGTCGAGAAGATCGCCGCGCTGGACCGCGAAAAACTGCGTCCCGAGAGGGTCGAGCTTGGTCCGTGCCCGCGTTGCGGCGCCGAGACGGGCGAGATCATCCGCGAGAACTCGCGCGCCTACGGCTGTACGAGCTGGAAGAGCCGCGAGGAGACTGGTTGCGGCTTCGTCATCTGGAAGAAAGTGGCCGGACGCTCAATTACGCCCGAGATCGCCCGACAACTACTTGCACAGGGACGTACAAATGACGTAATATCAGGGTTCCGAAGCCGAGGCGGCAAACATTTTCGCGCGCGCCTCGTCTTGAACGCCGAAGGACAAATCGAGTTCGAGTTTCCTACGCGCTCGCAAACTGCCCAGCCGGCCGCCGCGGAATAAAGAAGGGTCGGAGTCCGTTTTGTAGTAGACGAGCCGCGAGGAGAGACCAGAGCGAGCGAAGGTTCGTGGCGGAGCCAGATGGAAAGAAAGGACGTCGAGAGTCAGTTGACGCAAAATCACTCGCAGGAAGTATTCGAAAGTAGCGAGAGCGTTCGGGTGTTCGTGGACGCCGCTGAGGAACGTGGCACCATCGAGACGGCCGAGATCGAGGCGCTCGCGGTAGAGCACGACCTCAACGAGATCGAGGTCGAGGATCTGATGCGCGAGCTCGAGCGGATTGGCGTCGAGATCGCCCAGCCGCCGGCACCGGCTAGCGAGCATGCCGCGCCGGCCGAGCCCGTGCGGGTCGAGGTGCCGGAGCTCTCTGGTGCTGCCGACAGCTTGCAGCTCTTCCTCGCCGACGTTGGCAAGCACAGGCTGCTAACCGCTGCTGACGAGGTGGCCCTCGCCAAGCGCATCGAGCGCGGCGACCCAGTCGCCAAGAGGCGCATGATCGAGTCGAACCTGCGTTTGGTTGTTTCGATCGCCAAGGGCTATCGCGGCCTCGGTGTGCCCTTCCTCGATCTGATTCAGGAGGGGACTCTCGGTCTCAACCGTGCGGTAGAAAAGTTCGATTGGCGTCGGGGCTACAAGTTCTCGACTTACGCAACCTGGTGGATTCGCCAGTCGGTGCAGCGCGCAGTCGCCAACCACGCGCGCACGATTCGCGTGCCGGTCCACGTTGTCGAGCGTCAGCAGAAGCTTTCGCGCGCTGCGCGCCGGCTCGAGGTCGAGCTGGGTCGCGAGGCGACGCGGGACGAGCTCGCTGAGGCGACCGGGCTTCCCCTCCAACACGTGGAGGAGGCGCTCGGAGCCGCTTCGGCCTCGGTATCGCTGAATCAGACCGTCGGAGCCGACGACGAGGGCGAGCTCGGCGATCTCTTCGCCGATCGCGAAGCCTCCGATCCGTTCGACGAGGCAGAGGAGTCGCTGCGCAGGCAAGGCGTGCGCAAGGCGCTCGAGGCACTGCCCGAGCGGGAGCGGCGCATTCTCGAGCTTCGCTTCGGTTTCGCGGGCGAGCCCTGGACGCTCGAGGCGATTGGCCATGAGCTCGACCTCACACGTGAGCGCGTGCGCCAGCTCGAGGGCCAGGCCCTTGCGCGGCTCGGGGCTCTGCGAGAGCTGTCCTCACTCGCGGCAGCCTGAGCCAAGCCGAAACACGTCTTCGGCCGATCGCCGATTCGAGCGTTGAGTCGAAAGGATGCTCTGCGGCGTCCCGGAGCGGGCTGTCGCTAGTCTCCACTCGGGCCAGGCGATCAGGGGAGGCAGCGGTAGCTCGAATAGGGACAGCAGTCGTTTTGGCCGCGCTCGTACTCGCGGCCGGATGTGGCGGCTCCGGTAGCGGAGCGAAGGCGCCCAAGTTCGTGCCGCGCAGCTTCCCGACTCTGCGGGTCGAGATCGGCGCTGGGGCGGATTCTCTCGATCCCGGTCTTTCCTACACCGCCGAGAGCTGGCAGAGCCTTTGGCATGTCTATCTGAGCCCGTATAGCTATGAGCACGCAAGCGGCGCGGCAGGTTCGCGGATCGTGCCGGCTCTGGCCGAGAAGATGCCGGGTATCTCGGGCGCTGGCCGCGTTTACGAGTTCCGGTTGCGCGAGGGGCTTCGCTACTCAAACGGGAAGTCAGTGCGGGCCAGCGACTTCGCCTATGCGATTCGCAGGCTTTACCTGCTCGACTCGGTGGGAGCGCCGCTCTTCGACGGCATCGTCGGCGCCAACGTCGCTGCCGCACGCCGAGGGCCGATCGCGGGTATCGAGACCGACGACTACTCGAGATCGATCACGGTGCGTCTGAAGCAGCCCAGCGCGAGCTTCATCAACACTCTCGCAAGCCTTTTCGCGGCGCCTGTCCCTCAGAGCACGCCAAGTCGCGACCAGACGCATACTCCGATTCCCTCGACCGGCCCGTACAGGATCTCGCAGGTCAGGTGGCCGAAGGAATTCACGCTGACGCGGAACCGCTACTTCAAGCCGACCGAGACCGTGCCCAAGACCAACCCTGACCGCATTGTCGTGAGCATCGTGAAAGGCGGCAGGGCGGCGCTCGAGCAGCTGGTGGCTGGGGAAGCGGATTACGCCGGCGTACCGATCGCGCTTGCTTCGCTCGAGCAGGCGAAGCGCAAGAACCGGTTGCAGCTTCGCGCCTACACCGACGCCAATACCCAATACTTCTTCATGAACACGAAGCTGCGGCCGTTCAATGACGTCCGCGTCCGTCGGGCTGTCAACTACGCTCTCGATCGCGAGCGACTGGTCGAGATCTTCGGAGGCCAGGCCGTACCGACCGAGAACGTCCTTCCGCCGCTCTATCCGTCGTATCGGAGGCACACGCTCTATCCGTACAACCTCGCCAAGGCGAGAGCGCTGGTGCGCCAAGCCGGGGCAAGAGGAGCGACCGTGACGGTCTTTAGCCCGACGCGGCCTGCGGAAGCGCGCGCGGCCGTCCTCTACCTCAGGCGCCAGCTCGTTGCGATCGGCCTCAAGCCGAGCCCCGCACCGAAGCTGCTACCTCCTGCTCAGTACTGGACGGCCATTGGCCGTAAAAGCGCGCGAGCCCAGATCGGTTACGCGTTCTGGATCCAGAGCCTCCCAAGCCCGCTTGACTGGTTCGAGCCGCTACTGAGCGGTGGCAAGACGAGCCAGCTCGCGAACACGAACTACTCCTTCGCCGACTCTGCAGCTCTGAATGCCGCCATCGATCGCCTGGCGCGCGAGCCGGAGCTCACGGCCGACGTGAACGCGCAGTGGGCCGCACTCGACCTGCGGGCGATGCGCTGGGCTCCGCTCGCTCCGTTCCTGAACATGCGCTCGGTTGACGCTCTCAGTACGCGCATCGATCTCCACTGCTACGTGTCTAACGCTCTCTACGGGCTCGATTACGGCCGCCTTTGCCTTAAGCGGGGGCTCGCAGGTCACTAGATCCGCCTTGGGGGCCTGATCCAGGCCCGGGTATCTCGTTGCCAGGCGCCTCCGAGCGTTCTGCCAGGCAATCCCTGGATAGAGGGAGAGGCCCGCGCTAAAGAGGCTCTCCTCCAAGACCGATACCCAGAATCGTGGACGCTGCAGAGCGACGGGAAATCCTGAGTCGTTATATCGATCACTCACGGCGCTTCGAGGAAGTCGCTCAGCGCCGCGCTGGCGCGACCAGCGGTGAGGTCATTCCCTTCGCCGCGCCGCTACGTGTGGAGCAGGAGCCGACCAGCCGCGAGCTGGAGGTTCTCCAGTTGATCTCGGACGGCCTCGTCAATCGCGAGATCGGCACCCGCCTCTTCCTCTCGGAGGAGACGGTCAAGTCGCACGTTCGCCATCTACTCGCCAAGCTTCAGGCCAGGTCGCGAGCCCACGCCGTCGCCGTCGGCTTCCGGCGCGGGCTCATCACCTAGATCTGCTAGTTTTCCCCAGCCTGTGGATATCCCCCGATAGGGTGATGATCGCAGACCCCGAAAGGTGAAGGATCGAGTTTCCCCTACCAGGACCGGAAAGTCCCGCTAACGGCCGCTATGTTCAGGACTCCTACGACGATACCGACGATCTTCATCATGCGAAGGCGCATTTCAGTCTCCTTGTGTGGAAATGATTGAGGGAACGTCTCCCCGAGTGAGGAAGTGCGGCATCCCCCGTGTCGCGAAGCCTACAACAGTAGGGCCTCGCGCGCCATCGAAACGTCGCAGGCTCTTTTTGTGGATATACGGTGTTGTATTGACCGCGGCAGCGGTCGGTCTCGTATTAGCCGCTTCGATCGCCGGAGTAGGGTTTGGTCCGCTTGTACCGACCGTTGTGATGGCGCTAGCCGCGTTCGTGAGCGAAAAGCAGAGCGTGCGACTTGGTCCCAATCTCGAGGCATCGGTCGGTTTTCTGCCAGGACTATTCGCTGTTGTTGCACTAGGCCCGATATCGGCGATGGTAGTTGTCGGAGTAGGTTTACTGGCGACAATCGGTCGACCATGGGAACGCTGGCTGATCTGGACGAGTTCTCGTTGTTTTGTTTACGGAATAGCCGCGCTAGCGACGATTGATCTAGGTCGCGATAACACTCTCGCTCGTCTCTTCGCCACGGTAGGAATAGCATCGGTAATCGTAATTTCGGGCGAAGCGCTCTCGGGAATGATTATCGTTCACATACGGCGAAGTGCCGATAGCGCCGCAGCCCACTTTCTGGAAATATTACGCGTGTCTGTATCGGTCATGATCGTATACGTGCCTGTAATAGCCGGTCTCGTTTACGTATATACGACAGTTTCTTCGTGGACGGTAGTGTTCTTCATCGGCCCGGCAGTTGCAGCTCAGCTTTTCTACAGGCTCTACCGAAACCAGCAGGACGCAGTCACCGAACTCGGTCGAGCAGTCCGGCAACTCGAGCGAGTAAACCTTTCGTTCGCAACGGCGCTCGTGACAGCCCTAGACGCAAGAGACCACTACACGGCTGGTCATTCGGCCACGGTCGCTGTTTATGCCCGCGATATCGCGAAGCAACTCGGACTGCCGAAAGACACTCAGAAGCGAGCTCATCTATGTGGGTTGCTGCACGATATTGGCAAAATCGGAGTACCGACGGGCGTCCTGGAAAAAGAAGGGCCACTCAAGCGGGTGGAGAGGCAAGCGATTGAAAACCATGCTGGGGTCGGGGCCACAATACTCGGGCGAATAGAGGGATACGAAGAGATCGCAACCGCCGTTCGCCATCATCACGAAAGGTTCGATGGTACGGGCTATCCGGATCAGCAAAGCGGGGAAGGAATAGCCGTTCTAGCGCGTCTCGTAGCGGTTGCGGACGCGTATAGCGCGATGACGTCCGATCGACCGTACAGAACTGCGCTTTATGGAGAAGAAGCGCGAGACCGGCTCGAGCGAGGCGCGGGAACGCAGTTCGATCCCGAGGTCGTGAAGGCGTTTGTTGAAGTTCTCGAACGCGAGAGCGAGTCGTACGCGGCGGGGAGCGATTGGGACTTCGAGGCCGAGATAAGCAAGCTAACCGCTAAAGAGCTTGGGCGTTCGCCGGCGCTTGTCGGCGAGGCCAGCTTAGTCTGAGTAAATGGCGTGGCAAGCGGCTTCGGTGCGGATACGTACGTTGTCGACGACGGCCGTTCGGACGGTTGTGGCGATCCGAGCAGCACCTAACGAGACAGCTTTCTGACGCTTATCCAGAGAGTAGGGATCCCAGCGAGGCGTCTACGAAGAACTAGCTCGAGTCCTCTTGCCCGGACCTTAGTGGACGGTTTTCAAACCTTCCAGAGCCGCTCCACGAGCTGCTTTGCCTCTGTCAGCGACCTTCTTCAGGGCGGAAGGAAGCCGGTAAGCGGAAGCACGGCGGCCACGGCGGTAAACCGAGCCATCAGGGTTCCTGACTGGATAGAGCGAGCGCTGCCTCGTGGGGTGAGCTAAGGCTTCCCGAGACAGGGCGTACAACCTTTGGATCTTATCGCCGTTCTCAAGAGCTGATTCGTACATCTCTTCGGGGAAATTGAGCTCACTCCGAATAGATACATTCCTATTTAACGCACTCGAGGTTTTTCTAGTTCTAGTTATCTCCACGGAACTCATGGCTGGCTCTAGTTTACGACAGGTGTTGTCTTAATAGCAAACGCCTAGTTGTCGGATCAGTAACAATGGAAGAACATATGTTCGTGTAGACTAGAAACATGAGTCGTTCAGGTAAATACGCCAAACCTGGCCCCTACGCTTCAGCTCTCGACCTACCATCGGTCGTCGAACTGCTCGAGCAGATCCAGGGCATGAAGATTCTGACTCGCTTCGTCGCTCGCGACCAGCGGAAGTCGTTGCTTGAGATTGAAACCCAGATTCGTGAGCTCATGGATCTCGTTGATCGCTTCTACGAACTTCTCGGTCTTCGGCATTGGATCTTCCATGAAAGCCTCAATACCGAGAAGATCAAGCCGCTTATAGCTCTTCCGACCGATGAGGCGGAACAGGGATTGATTGAGCTCTATCAAGACCCTGACGGTTTTCGTTTCATGATCATGGGTCTACGCCGATTCCCGCAGATGCGAAGCCGTATGGAACTAATTGATAAGGCTAAGGCCGACTATGAGGCCGGCCGCTTCTACGCCGCTGTCCTCGTCTTGTTGACCGTCATGGACGGCTTTGTCAATGACCTCGATACCAGCCACCGCCGCGGGCTTCATACCCGTGACGCCGAGGAACTAGCAGCCTGGGACAGCATCGTTGGTCACCACCAAGGCTTGACCCAAGCCCATAAAACGTTCACGAAGGGCACTTCAAAGACATCCGACGAGCCAGTGTACGAACTGCATCGCAACGGCATCATCCACGGGATGCTCTTGAACTACGACAACGTGATCGTGGCGACTAAGGCGTGGAATCGCCTATTTGCCGTCGGTGACTGGGCGGCCAGCCTCGAGAAACAGAAGATCGAGCCGAAGCCTGACCCGAGCTGGCGAGAAGTACTCGCTCAAATTGCGGCCAACGAAGATGCTAAAAAGGCACTTGATGCATGGCGCCCGAGCTCGGTTGAAGCCGACAATCCGGCGTTTCTAGATCAGGACGTCTGTCGCCGAGCACTTACTTATCTCGAGGCCTGGACCGAAAAGAACTACGGGAAAATGGCATCGCTGATTTCGCCGAGGCTTGCTGAGGGCACGCTAAAGAAAACCGCGGGCATGGTTCGCGAGGAGTGCTCCTTACACGAGTTGCGCAGCTTCGAACTCAAACGCGCGTCATTTGAGGCGGCAGCGGTCTGCGAGATTGATGTGGATCTAACCTTCGATGCTGAACCGCAACCCGCGCGAATGAGATGGATTCGCGAAACGGTAGATGGCACGCCGGCCACACCAGACGTAGAGGCTGAGTGGTTCCTCTATCTCTGGGGCCCGTGGGCAATGCTAAACCGCGATTAAAGAGCCTACAGGCCTCCGGCCTTTGTTCGCTCAACCTCTATCAGAGGATTGAACCAGTCGACGAGACTCTGCAGGTCACTGAAGCTCCGGGGGATTGGATTGTCGCTGACGAACTTTGCTTCCCAGTACTGATTCCAATAGGCCTCGCCTGATCTCCTAGGGTGGTTACCAAGCCATGACTCATAGAATGAATCATGTATTTCGTAGTGATGGGTGTGGATGAACGGTTTCCAGGTTTCTCGGAGCTGCTCTTCGTCAGCGCCAGGACGGCTGATGATCTCTGTTTGCTCCATGTCGCGCGATTGAGGATCGCCCCAACCGTCTTTGAGTAGCTTGACTGCCTCGACATCAGTCTTTGGGGCGCTGTAACCAAAGATAGTGAACATGAAGCAGTTCTTGAGGTAGTAGCGCGCTGCCTCCCACTCACGTTCGATCAGGCCGCCATCCTGGTAATCCTTCCTCTCGACGGGGAACAACAGCCTCGACGGCTCAAACAGTTCATGGCACTGGCTGCACCGTCGGCCAACCAGGCCGCTTGTGCGGTGTTGTCTGCAGAAACCAGCCAAGACATTGCCATGTAGGAAGAAGAGCTGAGGTAAGTGTCTTCCGACACCAAGCTTCGCCAGCCTGATGCGTGATTGCAGAAGGAATGGATCCCAATTAAACGTAAGGATCACATCTTTTTCGCGTAGCGACAGATTGATAGCGTCGTATAGGTTTGCCGTATCTGGAAGCTGCAGGCCGGAGAAGTAGTGCGAAACCTGATCTTCGATAACCTTGGCCGTCGATGCCATGCTCACGGCCAGCCGTGAATAGGCTGCTTCGAAGTCTTGTCGTGCGAGCTCTTGAAGTGATTCCGGAAACTGATCGATGAGGTTAAGGTCTTGTGCGACATCGCGAAGTAGCGGCACCTGATTACCGTATTTATCGCCCTTTGATAGGGCGGCCTTACTAGTGCCCGCACCAAGCAGAAGCACATGTGGCTTGCCCATAGAAGTATCAGAGACTTCTTGGTCAACAGTCACCTCGAAAGAACGTGAATCAGCCATAACGCTTTTTGTCATTCATAAGTCAATTATAGAATAGATATCGATTAACCGTAACTGAGTGTTCGGCGAGGCGAACTAAATGGACTCAAACCAAAACGGCCTCTGTAACAGAGGCCGAAATGGACATGAAAACTATATAGAAACAGATATGGTGGACCTTAGTGGACGGTTTTCAAACCTTTCTGAGCCGCTCTCCGAGTTGCTCGGAAAGTCACAAAAGCCCTGCTTAAAACGCAAAAACCGCTTCTAGCGTACGACACTTGTACGCACCGTGGCAAGCCCCGATGACTGACGGACCGTCACGCGTAGGGCGGACTAGACCGGGTAGTTACGCGCAGTCTTCATCACAGCATCGTCAGCATCTTTCACCACATCTTCAGTGATGCCACTGATCAACCGGAGGTCGGACGTATCCGTGGCGCCATCAAGCATCAGCTGCTCAAGACTACCAAGGTAATCCATAAAGATAGCAATTCTCTGTCGCCGCAACTGCATCCGATCAGGAATAGAACTGTGTGCTTCAACCTGCTGCGATAACTCACTCAACTTTGCCCATACATCAGGGTCTTCAATGGCGGTGTCTAGCATGCATTGCTCGGCGTATACGAACGTGTGACAAAGTCGCTTCAGGTAATAGCCACCGCTTCGCGAGATGACTACTCGCTCCTGTGGAGCCACAGATTCGGCAGTTGCAGTCCGTATCAGACCATTGTTTTGGAGGAGTCCAAGTACCTCGACTACATCGCGGGCGGAGGCACCACATGACGCGAACAGATCGATACACTCGGAGACAGAGACCTCCAACGTATTTTCGCTCTGAGCCTTGGCGGCTAGATGGCCAAGCAGTCCCAGGCGGAGAAGCCGAGTTCGCTTAGCGCCGGTGCGCGCGTCAAACACGTTGATGCAGTCTGCCCGCGCTTCCTTGTAGTGCTTCCATTGTGCCAACGCAGTCCCCTTGAATACTTCATGGAAGGGGAAATAGTATCGAGTATCGCCATCGATGTAGGACTTTAGGGCCCGATCCGCCTGAATGTGTCCTGATGTGAGGAAGTTATTAATCAGAGTGAGCCCATGTCGGATGTCTAGATCTGACATGGATTCTACGTACTCACCAGCAGGACCTCGCAGAACGCTCCGTTGAACAATCTCAAAGAAGACCCCAAGATCAGGTACTGCTAGTTGCATACCGTTGGCAAGTGTAATCTTGGCCGACTTTCCTTTCAGGATCTTCCGAGAATAGGTAAGACGGCTGGCTAGAACCGGTCGGAATGGTGGGGGATCTAGCCACAGCTTGCGAAGTTCATATGCATTGAAAGCGGCAGAGTTGCGGTGACGTACAAAAGTACGATCACGCAAGCTGACAATCACCTGGGAGTTCAACCGCTTCGAAAGGGCTAGGCCCTCGGCGAACACCCTTGTTTCGAGTTCTTCGTCCTCGTACAGGTCGATGTTGTCGAGCACGATGACGCATAGCTTCTTCTTGGCTAAATAGCTAAAGAGCCGGTCAACATACGGCTCAACAGCATCGAACTCACCCTGAATATGGTCGGTCGTGCGACGATTGAACTCCGCCTTATCGCTATATACTCGGGCGAGCGGTCCTCTGGCCAGGCCAGCAATCA
>Ga0209913_1001217_pt1 | contig 15244 bp, 15 predicted proteins | sample PersoiDNA2013203_FD_185805 | JGI IMG/M metagenome (GOLD analysis project Ga0209913, IMG submission 185805) | Permafrost soil microbial communities from the Arctic, to analyse light accelerated degradation of dissolved organic matter (DOM) -... | ecosystem: Environmental > Terrestrial > Soil >... | reverse complement strand
CAGTAAAAAGTGGACACTGCCAATCCGGGATTGGAAAGCTGCGCTAACCAGGTTCACCATCCAGTTCGGTGAACGTATTTCTATGAATTAAACGAAACCCCGTTTACACAAAAATTCGCACACACCCTTGCAAGGCTACGATAGAGAAACTGCTACATGAATTGACAGCTCTCCCACGGCAGTTACATCGTGAATAGTGCCTGTAGGAACATATAACACATCTCCTGCAATTAAGCGCACCGAGCGGGTTGTTGTTCCATCTTGCATCTCTATCTTATCATTTGGTAGCGACCACTGCTTTGCACCAGCTAGTTGTATCGCTAAAACATCGTGCTGATCAGAATGTGGGCCAAATCTACCAACAGCTTCTTTAGCGGAATAGAGATTTCCACTACATCGACATTGCACTACACTTTCGGCCCAAATGCACAATTCTTGAATTGAGGGAAGAAGTGGTCCAATATTATCGATTACGAGAGTACTATCAGAATTTACCGATGCTACAACCTCGTTATAATTTGCTTGCAAGACCAACTTTCCGTCCTGTATTCCCCTAAAGCGCCGAGGATCATAGAATCGGTCTCCTTTTAAAAGTCGTAATCGAGGGGGCGCCATATGTTCGCTTTCTATGATGTGCCTGAGGTGCTCTAGTCCAATTCGAAAGTCCATACAGTCATGCCAATACGCGGTTTTCCGTTCCTCTATCATATAGGTCAATCTGGCACGGTCTAGCCGCATGTTCCTACCTCATAGTTTTTAATTTGCGCACCGGGTTTCACTATTGATGGTACCGCAGAATCGCAATCTCTCAGAAGCTGAACAACTCCCCAAATTTCGATATCTCCGCGATGGTTCTCAAGCACGCCTCGTACCGTACCTAAAATTTTTGCAATGCCACCTGACTCAACTCGACATGATCCAATGACAGTGCCCTTTAGCTCCAGTACACAGCTCTGTAACACAGTTACGTTTCCTTCAATAGTTCCCATGACTTCAAGTTTGTCGACTATTGTGATGTTCCCTTTATGAAAGCCATTAAGCGTTGCCATATTTTTTATGGTCCATTCGGTGATGGTTAGCTACTTTTTGCGAGATTGTAAATTCAGTTTAGATGAAATGATCTGCAATCCACTGAGGAAAGGCGATATCAGAAGTTGCTAAATATATAGTGCCGTTTGGTTTGATAGTTACTCGTCGGCTCTCTCGATTTGGACGGTGATTGGTTGATAGTTCTCGTTCTAGATCAGAAAAGTTGATGCAACCGCCTCGCATCGAACTCCATTCCTTCAATTTTTTAACATCCCAGAATTCCATAAAGTCCCTGAAGGGGACTGTCGAATCATATTGTTGTATTAAATCCTGCTGTGGAATACTTGTCGCTTTCCGAAATTCAGCGCCTCCTGGATATCGCCGGAAATAAAGAAGAGTATGTGCCGTATCGATTCCTCCAACAAATGGCCGGCTAAGTTCAATCCGGGTTGCCATTGCAGAATGTTCGCGACGAATAACGTCATGTCGGCTTCCATCCGTCAATTGAGAGCTCGAATCGATCCACCGATAACTTCTTGTTATTCCATCGCCGATGGGAATAAGCTTCTCGATACTAAATTTTTCAGGGTGCTTTGTTACGGTGGCACCGGGAGTTAAAACAAAGCTTCCAATTCCAGAGAGCGTCCAGAGATTTTGATTTTCATTCAAAAATGTGAACGTCGTCTGGGCTTCGTCTACCGTTTCACTGGGAAATCCGACGAATCCCATTAGCTGAATATGAATATTTTCGCGATCAAGCGCTGAGAGCAAATTGGGGACCCGTGCAATGTCGACCCCCTTATCGATCAGGCGAAGAATTCGCTCGGAGGCAGACTCTAAGCCGAAGGAAAGGCCAATACAGCCGCTTCGGTGCAACGCATTCGCAAGATTTGCGTCCGATATCTGCTTTTCTAGACGTATCTCTGCACTCCAACTTAAATTGATCTTCGCATGTTCAAGCATTTCACATAACTTCAAAAGATAACTTGGAGAGATTGCATCAACGGCAAAGTATATAACCCGTGCTAACTTGGATAGATTTTGCAGTTCAGTTTCGGCCTCCTCAATTTTCCGCTGTCGACTGGGAGAGGTTGGTGTGCCAAAATTCAATCCATAATCGCAAAAGGTGCATTTGTTCCAGTAACAACCTCGCGTTGGTGAGTACATCAAAACGGGCTCCGGCGACCAATAGATATTTAGATCGTAGATTCCATAGTCGGGGCTACCTATCCCATCAATATTTTCTGAAAATGCGGTTGATTTCTTTGTCAAACAAAATCGGGTGACAATATTTTCATGCAATACATGAGTCTGATTTACCGATTGATGTTCTGTAACTGTTGCTTGCACTAACTTCTGGAAGGCTGATTCTCCTTCTCCAACTACTAATGCCACTTGCTTAGGAAAAATTTTCCATAACTCCTCAATAACCCCTATATTTTTGTACAGATCAGTTAGCTCAGTGCCACCGATGCAAATGTTAAGGTCACTGTTCTTGAGCGTAAGCTCACGAGCTAAATAAATTACATATGGAAGTTGAGAGATATAGTTGCAGGAGATTCCCACAAGCCGTGGCTGTGAGGCAACTAACGCGTCCAAATATCGGTCGAGAAAAGGTTTGAACGGAGCACAAAATGCATCGATAAAATTCGGATTCGAGAGGTCGGAGATCGAGGAGAGACTTCCATAAGGCGACGCGTCAACTTCCCAGAAGGAGATGATTCCTGGCAAAGAAATTGCGGTTACGGCATCGACATAACGTTCAATAACGCGTGCAGCTCCTTTATAAAGAGCAAAATTGTAAAATTCAGTACTATCGGTAAGAACTTTTTTCGCAGAAATTATATTTTGATAATTTATTCCAAGAAGTTTGAGTGAATGCTTATAGCGAATTTCATCCAGTTTTGAAATTTTTTTTTGGTTTTCTATTTTCTTTTTTAGATCTTGACACTCACATGACAAGCGCTGGAAACCCTCCTCACTTGTTAGATAGTTTAATGCACCGACGCTTAAATCTTCAAACTCAACCCTTCCTGTAAAACCATTTTCGCGTAGGCTCCCGACTAAATACGCCGCAAAATGAGGCGGAGTCGTCGGGTCAACAATGGGAGGATTTATTAAGACGACTTCCGACCGTAGCTCTCCGTTCGACGGATATGCTAATGGATCTTGGATCCCATCCTTGGGATTGGCATGCCCCACGGCTTAGCTAGTTATTATTGTTGTTATTGTCAAACCAAAGAAGTTTTCCCAAGGTTTTACTTGCTTCTAAAAGATTAGCAAGGGCATCCTTAGTTTGCTGGGGCGTCAAGGCAAGTAGATCTTTCTTTTCTTGATCTGAAAAATTGCTGCCATATTTCTTAATGGCATTTTCCATTCCATTGGTGACAGCTTCGTCCAGTACCTGTACAAGAGTATCAGTATCAACGGCCATGGTATGAATCCCTTTTTATTGAAGTTTTTTGGTAAGTCGGCAGATTCAGCATAGTAGATATTTTCATACTGTCCAGAAAAAATTGGTCTAGCTCCGAAGAACAAGAAACTAATAAATGCTCTGATAGCATCGGTTGAGAAGTGTGGAATGGGCGTGTGCGAATATTTGTGTAAATGGCGTTTCGTTTAACTATAGTTTCCAATTGCGCATTTAGATGCGTTCAGTATCTTCTTTGTTGTCGATTTAACTGAATGCAAAGCTATTGATGTCTTTAGAATGGATTGATTTTTTGGTTAATTTGACACTTTTTAAAGCGTGCGACTGTCGTGGAGTACTAGGCTGGCGGCCACCTGCTTTGTGGCGGGGAGGAGTGCCCGTACATCGTTGCGGGTGACAACACATGCTTCTCATTATTAACATGATGACAGTGCGTGTTATCACCAGAGCGGCCTGTTGGCCGCTGTCGACAAAAATTGTCTAAACGCAACAAATCAATGTACGAATTTTCTAAGTCTGGATAAGATTCTCTTGTCGTTTTGACAAAATTACAGGGAATTTACAATGAATGCAGCCGTCGAAAAGAAGCCTACTATTACTCTCGAAAAGAAGAATATTACTGGTGAAGCACCAACTGTGCAGACTGGCACAGCCATGCCACCAACAAAAAATAGCGCAGAAAATTTACGCGAAGCTATTCAATCAATCGATGTAGAACGCACTGAACTGGTCAAGAAGACCATTGAAAATATCAAACCCGGCAAGCCATTCGATTCCAGCATCGTCCGCGAAATCAACAAGCTCGAAACGAAGAAGAATCGTCTGATCGTTTCACGCTTTGCGGCACTGTTGCGAAAGAATAGTCAGGAAGTACAAGCCATCGTCCATCAGATCATTGAACTCTGAATTTTCGCCATGGGTGGCCCCGCGCAGCGTTGTGCGTGCCACCCAATCAAAGCAGCAGACGATCATGACTGATAACTCGAAAATAACGCCAATGTTTGTCCTCGGCCAAGTCGTCGCAACACCCGGCGCGTTGGAGGCCTTGACCAAACTCGAAATCGAGCCACTGGAATTAATTCGTCGGCATGTCACTGGCGACTGGGGCGATTTATGTGCGGAGGATAGACATCAAAATCTATTTGCAATCCGATCAGGATTGCGCATATTTTCAAGCTACAAAATAAGTGCGCAAACAAAAATCTGGATCATCACGGAAGCAGACCGTTCGTCAACGACGCTTTTGCTGCCGGATGAATATTGAGCTTTTAATTCTCACTACCTTCAATCGAGCAATCGTTGGTTTCTCAATAGATGAGGCTGGTGACTACATGTTCGACTTGCAGTTATTTGGTGAAAAACCGTAATGGACATTTATGACGTTCGACGTTTCCGGTTAAAGACTTGGCTCGAAGGTCGCAAATTTCCGCCAAAGGAAAAAAGCTATTTTCACCAATTGCTGAATGGCACCGTCTCGTTTGGCGAACTAGCAGCTCATCGAATTGAAGCAGAATATGGCTTGGGTAATGGCTATCTAGATGCAATGGAATGCGTTTCAACCATGGACGAATCAGATCAGGAAAAAATGATTCGTGTGCAATTGATCGGGGCAATTACCAGGAGACTCCATGCAATGCCGCTAGAGAAGATTCGAGCAATCGCGATGTTGATTTGCGTCGCCTCTTGATCCAGTCTGTTGTCTTCTCCTCTTATTGGCATCGCACCGCTGAAGGTGGCGCAGTTGCACTAGCAAATCAACACATCTGACTTCCGCTCTAGCACACTTACGGTCTACAGCATTTTTTGTATTTCTTTCCCGAACCGCAATGACACGGGTCATTCACTCCAGGGGGCCTCTGAGGTACGAACTTCGGTCTACCAAAAACGGTTTTAGAATGTGCTTGCACAGGATGCGATCTGTAAGGATTATCTGGGAGCATGTTCACCAGTATCTGATGTTCATCCATCATCGCCTGCGTTTCCCTACGCTGCTCCTCCGTCATTTCTGGGTTGCCCTCTGCAACCAAAACAGTCTCCGAACTGCTAGAGGAGTTCTTCGTATCAGCTCCCAAGATGACTATCTCGCTATATGCCGGATATTTCAATTGCGCGGCATGCGCATACAACTCCATACATGCCCTGCGCTCGGCTCGATATTGCTGATATGTTTCATGTGCATCCGCCCAAGGAAACAGTAAAAATACATAGATCCGCTTAGGATTCGTCAGCGATGGCATTAATCTTGCGCTTCGGGCGTTTGTCGGTACGCCATGAAATTTCTCAAGAAGCGCCTGACCAAGAAGCGCACGAGATATCCTATTTTCCGACGCCATCGCTCTAATAGCTCTCTCATGCGTCTCTAAGGGATCATCGAGCCCTTCACCTACCGTAGCGCTAAGAATTGCCTCCGAAAATTGGTCCGTCAGTTTCTTCCAAAACCCTGAACTTTTCCGATGTTGAGTGTGATCCGAATATTGGTTGGTATCCAAGAATGCACACCACATTCCCTCTTCAATCGTCGGCAAATAGTCGTCGATGTTTAAAGGAAGAGGCACGTCTGTTTCATAGTGCCCAAAACCATTTTCTTGAGTATTACTGAGATATACGGCGAGGAAATCTTCTTCGCCATAAAAGATTGCCAATCTCTTTTTTCGGATTGCCGCCTCACGCTCATTTAAATAGTTGATGAAGTCCGGCCCCGCATCAAGTTCCGTCAAAAGCAGTTCTATAGCACTTTCATCAAACACATGAGCGAATGTCTTATTCGGATCAAAATCCCCTATCGTAAATGGCTGATCTGCCATTTCTTGTTCTCGCATCGGGGCCATAAAGACAAGTGAACCTGTACTTCTTGCAGCATTTCGTTCGGCATGCGAATCAAAATATGCGCTTGCAGGCTTTATAGAATTTCTACAAATGGCAACTAGATGTATCTTAAATTCGGAGCCATTTAGCTCGAATGGAAAAGGCTGAGTACATTTCGCATCGATGAATAATTCGCCGCTAGAGCGAATATATCGCTCAGCCCCTCGGAGCTGGCTTACAGATTTTGATATGGATTGCTGAAACCAGCGTTTCCACGATAGTCCCACGTCACCACTCTCAGGAAATTTAATATCCTTTTCAGAAAAAAGAAGGATATCTTTACCAAAGACCACGATAAGGTCTGCCACCTCATGTCTGAGCGTATTACCGCCTTTGACCATTTTGCGGTGAACCGACGGATAGCTCCACAGACCAAAAAATGAGAGATCGGCAATTTTCGCCAGCTCACGCTCCCCCGGTGTCATCCCTTTCTCTCTCGAAATAGGCTTCAGCATCGCATTCATTACTCCATCTAGCAGTACTTATTTACTGATCTAACTGACCGGCGACCGGCGTCCCGAATTTGATAGGAAATTCTCTCTTACATCGAAAGATGAGCGCGCAAAGCATTATTGACTGAATTGCTCAAAATTTTTTAGACACTTTTAAGCACCTTAATGAACGATGAGGGAACTATCTGCGCAATGGTTGAATCCAGAAGAATATACTCACACTGATCTGTCGAACAGGTCATCAATCTCATCGACTTCTTGTATTGTTTGAGCAAAGTCTTCATGTCGATATTCAACGCCATCGTAGCTCTCGTAGATCTTATCTAGAGCGGCGCGGAAGTTATATGACTCTAGAATTTTCGCTGCTTGTTGATGTGAATAATCAAGGCCGAAATCACTCAAGCTATCAGTAATGGCCTCGGATATCTTTTCAGCCGCCGTCGAATAATCACCCTCAGCGACATCTGACAGCGCTTCATACATGTCTATGTACGACTCTAGATCATCATTTAGCAGATCCATAACGTGTTCATAGAAGGCATCTAATACCCAGCTCAATCTGCTTGTGCCGTCTGGCAGATCTTTCAGCAGAACAGAAATCGCGTCAAAGTCGTCGGCATCAACAATTGTGTTCCAGCTTTTTGCTACGAATGTAATCGCATCATCTGGCTGCACTATCTTATTCCTGAGAGCCCAGTGAGTAAATTTGACCGAATTAATTTCCCTGAGTGACTTTCCATGGCGCAATGTGTAGTTAGCGGCCTTTGTCAATGAGTCGAATGCCCTGCTATCTGGTTCTGGTGAATATTCCAATACCATCATTGCCAATGAAACTACATACGGCGGCTTCAAGTTCGAAAAGCCTTCCGTCGCGTGATCTTGCAAGAGCTTGGTAGCTACCTCGCCTACTGTTTTAGCCGAACGCGCACCAAATCTCCGCAGACTAACTAGCGTGTTAACGGATTCCGAAGTATTTAAAGAAGTAAAAATCTGAGTCAAAGTTGCGACGTCGGCAGCATATCGCTCCAACACAAAGTCGCCGATAGACGGATTAAATAAATCAAAAACTATTTCATCCTTCGATATCAAGCGCGTGAGGAACGAACCTGTCAGCATCCGTAATGTTGCGTGGAGGTCCATATTCCCAAGCCATTGTTGCCCGCCATGCCCAGATACCAGTCTATGATAAATTTTTGACAAATCTACTTCGTCTAAGCCTCTACCGTTAAAAACGATCAGCAAGACAATTGCTCTGCCTGCATTATCTAATTGCGCTTCAAACGGATGCTTCCATATCAGTCCAGGGTTATTGAGCGAAGTTTCAATGTGCGTCCAATATGTATCAGAATTCATCCCTTTAAGCCGACCTGGATCAGTTATAAAACTGATCAGTCGCGGATTAAAATTTTCATGCTCAATGATTTCTCGGTACCGTTTATTTTTGTAGATTTCATCTGTAAACGCAGGATCCAACGTGGAATGCCATATGTGGTTATAGAGAATCCGGGCTTTGTCCAAATCCTTTAAATCCGTGATTCTCAGTTCATACGAGTTTTCATTGAGATTTGCATTTTCCAGGCTGTCGATCAGAATCATCCCTTGGCTAAGCACCGTGCTTCTGGAAGTCAGAATGAATCGCTTATTTTTATCTGAAGCAATCCTTCTTACGAAACGTTCGATAGCGTTTCCTTCGTGCCCGCGAAGCGCGTCTAGATAGTTTCTACCCAAAAAATCGTCAAAGTAGAAAAGTTGCTTTCTACTTTTGTCGAACACATCTTCAGCCTCCCTTATGTCCTCTGCAATTTGCACATACTGAAAACCATTCCCTGCATATTCGAGCGCTAGACTGTTAGCTAAGGTTGTTTTACCGATGCCTGGATCACCACTAATAATGAGCACACCTTCATTTTCAAGCTTCTTCCGCGCTTCCTCGTGATCGCTTGTGACAACATACGTCGCTGATTGGGCTGCGACTCTATTTAGAGTGTCATCGCTCCTCCCATAGATTGCCGAATTCAATATGTGAGTCAAAACTACCGTCGATTGCAACCATAGTTTGAAGAAACGCTTTTCTACGTCTGGATATTGATTCAAAAGCTGATTCAAATCTTCACGACCAAAAACATCATCGCGGCTCTTGATATGACCATCAAATGCTCTCGTAATTTCGTCTTTAGAATCAGGATCAAACTCCTTTGATGTACAAAAAAAATATCGAGCAGGCTTCAGCTTGTCTACCTTTGGTTTTTCTTCCTTCGCCAGTGCTTTAACTAGACTATCCAGTGAAGTTTTCACCCAGTGTTTGCACTGAATTATCTCCATCTTCCCATCTGCACCCAGATATCTACCGTCAATACCCTTATCTTTTCCTGGCTTGAACCGCTCAAATGTTTTATTGAATTTAAGCCCCAGAAGATCAGAGCAAAGCAGCTCAAACTCCTTGTCATTCAAGGTATCAAAAGTATATGTGTTCATTATTTAAAGTGTTTTTAACTCAAGAAGCAGTCGCCGCTTGATGACGCTGTCAATACTTCATTGTTTAGATTCCAATCCTTAGTATCCAAGATAACATTTACTAAATGCAATTAGTAAATGTTGCTGTATCAGGAGCCGCTATTCCGATGTACGAGCCCAAACCTGCTGGATAGAATGTTTTAAATGTACTGCTCTTATACATTTTCAAAACATACTGAAAGGGATCTGTGAAGGAAGGGAAAGCAAGGGTACTGGACGAACGGGAGTTCAGTCGTGCCATCAATACTGCTCGGAAGTATGCTCACGCTAAACGCAATGTGGCGTTGCTCTACTTGTCATATGGCCTGGGATTAAGAGCCAAAGAAATGGCATCGCTTAAGGTGCGGCACGTTTAGGACGATGCCAATCAGATCGCCGATGAAGTCAACCTCATTGGCGCGATGACCAAGGGCGGAAAATAACGCCACGTCTATCTCACCAATTCAAAGGTCATCGCAGCCATTCGGGACTATCTCGATGAAAGACAAGAAGCCGAAGGCATTTTATTCAATCTCGATGCGCCTCTCTTCAAGTCACAAAAGGGTAGTTCATTTTCACCTAACACCTTGCAGCAACTCTTTCATCGAATTTATGACTTGGCTAGATTACCGGGGGCATCAAGCCATTCCGGTCGTCGCACTTTCGCGACCAATCTGATTGAGAAAGGCGTCGATATCAAAGCTGTTTCAACTTTGATGGGACACTCATCAATAGCCATGACTGCTCAGTATGTTGAGGACAATCCTAAGCGCCTAAAGCTGATCAGCTCTGAAATATTTTGATCGCGCGAGCAGCCCATGCAATATATTTTTATTAATGAAGTCCCTAAGAGACGATTATGAAAAATTGTTCTGGGTGAAATAGCTGGTATTTTCCCGCACATGGTTGATTTAGCTATACAAGTGTATTATTTGTATCATTCAAAAGAAAAACATCATGGCAAAAAATACTTATACAAAGCTTCTTCTTAACCGCGAAAAAATTAATGTCCAGCTACTAGCAGAAGGCGCATCGGAGATTGACACCCGCCTCACTAGCGAGAAAAATCACGAGCATCTAGTTTCGGTTCAATACGAAGAAAAATCGTTTCAATTCAAATTGTTCTTTAACGAAGATGGAACAACAACAATCGGAAGAGCCGCAGGCCAATCCGCAGAAACATTTGAAAAAATTGCTGATGCGATTGCATCGGGTTGCAAGTTTGGCGAAAAAAGATCTTTGGAGTTATCGGCAAAGATCTCGCAAAAATCACTCGATGAAATTTTTAATTATTTGGAGTCCGAAAACGTCACTAGGGGAGACTTGGAGGAAAAGCAAAACTTCGTCCAACAAAAGTGGACTGGTGAGTTCGGCGATTCAATTATCGTAAAACAGTACCAGAATGGGACGGTTCAATTTCAAGGAAAGCACGCGCACACCGCGATGTTATTGACCGACTATTTATGTAATGTACTTTCGTTAGACGAAATAATTAATTCTCAGATCAAGACGTTTGACGTTCCCGTTAAGATCCAAGATATAAAAGATGAACTCGCAGCTCGAGTCCCTTTGATGGACATCCGATTCGGAGATGTCATAAAAAAACAGTTTTCGTCAGCGATTACACTCACAAAAATAAATGTCGAGTTAGAGGACTACGCTTGCATGGCTTTCCCAGCTTTACGGGGCCTTGAAGGGTGTATTAAGCAACTTCTTGGCGAAGCTGGATTCAAACCGATCGGGACAATTATGATTGGCGAATATTTTGTGGATACTTCGGCCGGGTATCAAATGCGTAAGCCGCATGGAGATTCGATAGGCGCAGTCTATCGACAAGTCATCGAATCATTGTATAACCATTATCACAAGCAGAGACACCGCCTTTTTCACATGGATTATCCCGATGTATCTACTCGGGTGATCCAAAAGCCACACGAAGCGCGGGAAATTGTAGACGCCGTACTTTCACTTGTGGAGAATGAGTGCGAGAAGTTACCGCTGAGAAAATGAAAAAACAATTTTTGATTAAAACCGAAGTTCTTCCGGATATTTCCGCCGCAGTATTTGCATCTGGGGTGGTGAGTCCGTTCGAACAGTTGAGTTTGGTCGAAAAGGATTTAAAGCGAAAGAAAGTGCAAGGGTTAGTTGTATTTGATCTGTTGCTTGCGAACGGAACAAAAGCGAACCGATATTTTTCAGCGTTCTTCGACGGGAATCATTTTGAGGCATCCCAGATTCGTAAGCTTTCTCCAGTTACACAAAAACTGCAAGAAGTGTCCGCGATTGTTTACAAAGAAAACATTAAACATATTGACAGCACTTTGTTGTCGGGGGCGATGAAATTCGCTTTGAAGCAGGGAACAGTGTTTTAATGTCCCCACCTCGTGCGGTGCGACGCCGCATGACATAAGCCTGATTACTTCAGTGATTCAGGCCACCATGATTTGAATTGGTTGATGTCAGTACCATGAGGCACGTACCACTTTTTCTCCGTCGCATCCCATTTAGCTCCTTTAGACTTCGCCAGCTCCTTGTCCGAAAATGGAACCATCAAATACATTGAGGCTTTATCACCGCTGAATTTTGAGACAGTGACTGGCGCTGGTTTTTTTCTCGAATGCTTGATCGTAGATATCTGACTTTCAATTGTATCCAGACTCTTAAAGGCCGCGCCGCTTAGTTCTCGCGTTGTGCCATCCTCCAATGTTTCGGTAACAATAACTCCCGTTTCAGTTTTAACGAAGGTTTTGTAGGGCGGGTCAAATGGCGGCGTTTTAGTCATCTTGGGAATCTATCAGTGCGTAAGAATTGGCGGCATGCGGAACGTGCCAGTATTATCACATCAGTTAAGTCAAATCTTGGTTCTACAGTAATGGGAACTAGGTAGTCTATTTATTTAGGGGGGGGGGTACCAAACTTGTTCTGCAACGACTGTATTTTTTCTGACGCATTTTTAGAGAAATACCTTCTGTCAAATATGTTCAAAATACCGGGAAAAACTTCAAACGCGTCTAACAGATCTGTAGCGGCAACGCCATCTGCATGAGTTGCTTCGTTGCCGACCAGTTTTAATGCCTTCAACCAAGTAGCCTCTTCTTTATGTTCCAGGGCCATTAGGTCGATGCATTGATGGAGATTCTTTCCTTTGTACCCTAAGTCTTCGCAAATTTTTTCCATCGCTCGCCGGAGCTTGAAACCAGCGGTTGATATGTCGTTGTGAAAATAATTAAAAGCTTGAAGAAGTTCTTGTGTAATGCGCTCTGGAACACTATTGGAAATTTTGAAGAATGGGATTGAAGGGCAAAAGAACTCATGTTTAATCGAGACTGTTTGAATAGTATTTTTCGCACTACGAAATTTTGCAGAACCGATTCCATTTACGATCTCTCCACATTTTTGGCAATGAAGAGTCGAGGTAAAGATTCCGGGTGTTATTTTTTCTCCACTGAGAACAGGGGCCACAAGCATAAGTGTTTTTAATAGATCGTTTTCGCCAGCCATCCTTTTGAGATTTTTTTGAATTTCAGCAGATGATCTGTTCACAGAAATATGACAGGCGTGCTCGATGCTTTCTGTAATTGATACAGATTCAAGGTCGAGAATTAGAGCCTCTTCAAGGCAATACGGACAAGGTAACTTTGGAATATCACGCGGTGCCACATAGTCGTTTAGACGCAACCATTCATTCTTATTAAGATACATTTTTTTATTTCTTGTTAGTGATACGTCTAGGTGGCTACCTTCATCCGAATACGCATCCCCAATTCGGAACGCCAGAATGTTTAAAAAATGGTTGATTTATTAACCTTTAAAACATTCTATCTCGCAGGAATCGTTTCGTACACAGGCGAAATGGCTCTAGGTATCGAAACATTTTATTTATGTATTTAGTAAACATTCCTGCCTGATCTGCATGGGCATGGACAATGCCGTCACGAAGACCATCGTCGGACGCCGCCAGGGACGTTACTGATGACTAGCCGATATGGTTACATTGGCGCTCACTATTGCCGTAACTGCGTAGTACGGGATAACACATCTCTTTCTCATATATACAATAAAAAGCGTGTGTTATCTCAGATACAGTTTTTTGACGCTGGAAAGACTCCAATGACATACTGACCTGCCTGGGGATTTTCGGTCCATCTGAAATTTGAGAAGATAGCTCCCAGACAAGGAGCGAGCATGAAGAAGAGCCGATACAACGACGAACAAATTGTGCGTATTTTGCGCGAGGCGGCCCCAAGTCCAATAGCCGAGGTAGCCAAACGAAACGGGGTTAGCGAGTAGAGCATCTACGCTTGGCGCAAGCGATTCGGAGAAATGAACACGAATGAGGTCCGGAATCTGAAGAACATGGGGCAGGAAAATGCGATGTTGAAGAAGCTTTTGGCCGAACAGATATGGAGAAGTCCAGTGCGTTTGATTTGTTGTTTGAAACTGTAAAAGTTCAACACTCCCTTGGTTAGGAAAACATGGCTAAAGATCGACATTTCGACAAGCGCGACTGTAGTGCAACCGGAGCTACACAAAAGATCGCTTGCTCTTTGTTTGGTCCGGATTGGGAAGAGATCCGACGTGTACCAACTAAGGATCTCGACGATGTGACCGAGCGTTGCAAGCGTTGTGGCTTGGAACGTCCACAGCCAAAGTGGTGACTATTAGATTGGTCCAAGGAATGTTGATTTGCGCGTGGATTTGACCCAAGTTTGCAATGAGTGAACTTAGTTGTTCGCAATAGACAGAGAGAAAAAAGCATGCATGCAGGAATCGTTACAAAGGCTCGGGATCAAGAAACTGATCAAGAAACACTCAAAGAAAAAAAGGAGCGATTGCGTGCGCAGGCTATTCAAGCGTTTGTCTACGCCGAATCTCCCGGATGGTTAACGGCTGGAATCGTAGCAGTGAGCCTTTGCTACGGTCTGTTAATTTTTTTGGGAAACGGTTATACGGATGACCACGGTAAGAAAAGAGGCGTAGAGATGGCGGTCATGTATCTGCCTTTCATGTTCGCCACCTTTGCGGCAGTTATTGCTGGATTTACCGTCTACGGCAAGAAGGATGTTGAATACGAAGAAGAATTCAATATTGTTTGTTTTAAAGCCGGGGGGCTGATGCTCGGACTGGCCATGCTCGGGCAGGCTTCTGCGCAGCTGTATTCACTTAAGCACAAATTGGTAGGCATTCCGCTTGGTATAGCGATGCTAGTGACATTTGTTGCCATAGCATGGGCGGCACTGAAAAGATGGAATATTAGTAATCCTAGGCCAAGAGGGGATTGGATAATCTTTTTGCGAACAATCATTTTCATTATTACTGCAGCACTAACCTTAATTGCTGCTCCTGCATGGATTCTCTTCTCCCTTAAATAAAAATTTATAGTTATCTGTGTACTGGTTGTTGCAAAGGTAGCAAGAAAATCGTACGACTTGTCATAGCTCGCTTCTTACAACTCCAATGATGCTATGGTGGTATTCCAGTGAGTTTAGCTAAATAGTTCATCAAGATGGATGGTACGCTTTCTCACGAAAGAGCATGCAAGCCAGCACAGCGTAACGTGGCGCTGGCGGCGGAATTATTCATGGTAATGACCACAGTGCAGAGAAGTTCAGAGATAAATGAACGAAGCCAGGAAAAGTTCAGAGATAAATGAATAATCAGTACAAAGATGAATAAATCGTCTCGACCTAACCCATTGATAAATCTAAAAATAGGATTCAGAGATAAAAGAATTCCGACATGAAATTCATGATGGAAATATTTAATTCTTTTTGGAAGGAGAAGCTAATTAAATCAATGATTTAGAGGTTTTAAGTATTTTTTTGATTTGAAATTTAGTTTCCTTTAGGCAATGTTTTTGTCGCCATTTTTTCACGATTTGTGAATTCGGTTTGGAATTTGCTTTCCGCGCAGCATCCTCACCCGCGTCTTGCATGTTGCAAGGGGCTGCTCAGTGGTTTGGGTGAGTGGGAAG
>Ga0209913_1001215_pt1 | contig 15271 bp, 13 predicted proteins | sample PersoiDNA2013203_FD_185805 | JGI IMG/M metagenome (GOLD analysis project Ga0209913, IMG submission 185805) | Permafrost soil microbial communities from the Arctic, to analyse light accelerated degradation of dissolved organic matter (DOM) -... | ecosystem: Environmental > Terrestrial > Soil >... | reverse complement strand
GCCTTTGCTGGCGCAGTGACGGACTGGGGCGGTTGGCACGGTTGGCGTTGTTGCTGGTGACACTGGGCGGAGCAGTGCAAGCGGTGGCGCAGCCGGTGTATGGCGATGCCCGTCCGGACGCACCGGAACTGGCAGCACGTGGGCCGTTACCGGTTGGCGTACGCACCTTGCAGGTGGTCAATCCGGACCAGTTGGATGTACTGCATAGCACGCCAGCGCAGCCGGGACCGCGCTATGCCAGGCCGCTGACGCTGGAAATCTGGTACCCGGCCCGGTTGGCACCAGGGCAGCAGCAACTGACCACGTACACCGATGTGCTGGGCGCGGGGGCGAATGATCGGCAACGACCGAATACGCCGTTCCAGTTTCAGGGCCGTGCGGTGCGCGATGCCGCACCGGCGGTCGCGCCGGCGACGGCATATCCCTTGTTGATCGTCTCGCACGGCTATCCCGGTTCGCGCCTGATGATGAGCTATCTGACCGAAAACCTGGCCTCAAAAGGCTATGTCGTGGTTGCCATCGATCACACCGATTCGACCCGCGCCGACAAAGGCGCTTTCGCCAGCACCCTGCACAATCGTGCACTGGATGATCTGTTTGTGCTCAATCGCATTGCGGCGCTGGCCACGCCTGGCTCAGGCAGTTTTCTGGCCGGGCTGGCGGATGCGGACAATACCGGCTTGATCGGCTACTCAATGGGCGGCTACGGCGTGCTCAACGCCGCCGGCGCTGGCGTCAGTGCAGCCGCGGTCAAGGCCGTGCCGGAGGCGCAACTGGCGCTGCGCCAGAACGGCAATGCCGCTTTCGTCGCCTCGCAGGATACGCGCATCAAGGCAGTAGTCGCGTTTGCACCGTGGGGCCAGCGCTTGCACGTCTGGGATGCCGATGGACTGGCCGGATTGCGCGTGCCGACCCTGTTCGTGGTTGGTAGTCAGGATGATATTTCCGGCTATGAGGATGGCGTCAAGCGGCTGTTCGAGGGCGCAGTCCATGCGCAGCGATATCTGCTGACGTATCAGAATGCGCGCCACAATGTCGCGCCGAATCCCGGACCGGCAGCCGCTGACAGTAATTTCAACGACTTCATGGCCTATGCCGAGCCAGTCTGGGACGTGCATCGCATCAACAATATCAATCAGCATTTCCTGACCGCGTTTTTGGGCCGCTATCTGAAGCAGCAGCCAGACTTGCAAGCGTATCTGGACTTGCTGCCGCAGGCGGCGGATGGCAAATGGTCGCAGGATGCGCAAGGCCGGCAGTTGCCCGATCACAGCTATTGGAAAGGCTTCAGCGCGCGTACTGCCGTTGGTCTGGAATGGCATCAGTTAGCGCCGGCAAGCACGCCATCTTCACCCTAAGCGTTTATCCAGGCATCATGAATCCATTTACTGCAACTACCTCGACCATCTTGCTACAGACGATCGATCATGATCAGGCACCTTGGTGGCGGCGCCCGGTCGTGCTGTTGTCGCTGATCCTGCATGGCTTGCTGCTGCTGGCATTGTGGCAGTTGTCGCGACATGCGCCGCCGCTGGCACCGGCGGCCAAGACGATCGAACTGGTCTTGCAACAGCTCCAAGCACCACCGGCAGCGGAACCACCGCATCCAGCTGTGGTGAGCAAACCGGTCGCAATGGCAGCAGCCAGGCCCGCGCCGCTCAGGCCAGTGTTGCCGCCGCAACATACGGTGGCCGCAGCACCGGAGCAGGCCGAGTTGGCCGCGCCGGCCAAGCCGGAGCTGACGCCAGCACCGGTGCCAGCGCCAGCAACAGATCCGGTCGTTGCCAAACCAGCGGCGCCGACGGCGGCGCGCACGATCGCCATGGAGGGCATTCCCAGCGATTACGTCAATCAGGTCTATAGCCGTATCAATCGCCAAGTGAGCTATCCGCGCGGCGCCAGATTGCGTGGCGAGCAAGGCCGGGTCGGCTATCGGCTGACACTTAGCACCCAGGGCGAACTGCTCAAATTGGACTTGCAGTCGTCCGGCAGCGACGAGCTTGATCGGGCCGCCGCCAAGGCCATCAAGGCCGCTGCACCATTTGGCAAATTGCCGGACCTGGGCGGCGGCAGCTATCTGTTGGCCGGCAGCATCCTGTTTTCACTTAATGCACTTTAAATTTCGGAGTTACGTATGAACGCAACACAACTGGCTGCCCATTTGTCACCGTGGGAATTGTTTGTACAAGCCGATGGCATCGTCAGATCCATCATGATCATCTTGCTGCTGGCCTCGGTGGCTAGTTGGGCGGTATTGTTGGACAAACTGTTGCAGTTTCGCCGTCTGCTCAGACAGGCCGCACGCTGGCTGGAAGCACTGGCGGGCACTTATTCACTGCGGGCATTGTCGGCGGCGTTGACGCAGACGCCGAACGACCCGTTTGCACGTATTTACGCTGCCATTCAGGGCGAGTGGCAAGAGACCCATGCGCAACAACTGCAACACACGGAAGCAGGACGCGACAGCCTCAAGGAACGCATCAATCGCGTCGCGCATATTGCCAATGGCGTTGAAATCGAAAAGCTCCAGCGCGGCTTGTCGGTGCTGGCTACGGTCGGATCGGTGGCGCCGTTTGTCGGTCTGCTGGGGACCGTGTGGGGCATCATGAATGCGTTTCAGGGCATCGCCGCGACCAATAACACGAGTCTGGCAGTGGTCGCGCCGGGCATCGCCGAGGCGCTGTTTGCCACGGCCCTGGGCCTGGTGGCGGCGATACCTGCCGTAGTCGGCTACAACCGTGCCGGTGGCGATTTGAACCGCTATGCCAATCGCCTGCAAACCTTGAGCGGGATTGTCGAAGTGCAGTTGTCGCGACAACTGGAATCGGGCCAGCCGCTTAATGGTGAGCGCGCAACTGAATACACAAATGCGCACACAACGGAGCAGGAAAAAGGACCGGCGGTGCGCTTGGCTGGTCGGGGAGCGTGACATGGGGGCCAAGTTGCAACATCACAGCGGCGGTGCGCTCAATCATGCGCCGGTCAGCGAGATCAACGTCACGCCGCTAGTGGATGTGATGCTGGTGCTGCTGATCGTGTTCATGGTGGCCGCACCGTTGATGGCCAGCGGCGTCAAGGTGGATCTGCCGACCAGCAACGCGCGACCGCTCACAGAGAGTAAAGCGCCGATCGTGGTCAGCATCGACCGCCAGGGACAATTGTTCATCGATAAGAGTGCGGTCGCCGATACCGAACTGCTGGCGCAGCTTGCCAGCGTCGCTGGCGGTGATCTGGAGCATCGCATCTATTTGCGCGGGGATCAGCATTTGCCCTATGGCACCGTGATCGCCACCATGGGCAAACTCAACGATGCTGGCTACAGCAAGATCGCGCTGGTGTCTGAACCGCCAGGCCAGAACTAATCACCTGCAGCAGGTCAGCAACAGGGACGCAGCGGCCAGCAAGGTCTACGGCGATTGTGCACCTAGCGTACATAACGCCGCCAGCGTCCTTGTTGACCAACACTCCTTACTCGCCCACTGCGGCGAAATGACAATTTTGTCATCAAATTGCCATGTCGATGACACTGGTGCCGACATACGATACTGTCATACAGTGGTGTCATTGCTGCCGAGGCATCATACGCATTTCCATCAGGAAACTGCGATCTTCTCCACTTCATCAGGAAACCGTCATGCTGATCAGAATCCGTCCAGACCAGATCGATATCCCGCTGCCCTCGGAAATCACGCCGCAGCACGTCTATGCCGAGCGTCGTGCGTTTCTGGGCAAACTGGCGGCCGGTGCGGCGCTCGGTACTGGTGTGCTAGGCAGCGGCAATGCCTGGGCGCAAGCGCCTGGTGCGCGCAAACTGGCAGCCAAGCTCAATAATGCCTATGCGGTGATGGATAAGCCGACCTCCTATCAGGATGCTACTACCTACAATAATTTTTACGAATTCGGCACCGACAAGGCCGATCCGGCGCGTACCGCCGGTAACTTCAAGACCGATCCCTGGACCGTGAGTATCGAAGGTGAAGTCAGCAAGCCGTTCACGCTCGACCTGGAGGCTTTGCAGAAGCTGGCGCCGCTGGAAGAGCGCGTGTATCGGCTGCGCTGTGTCGAAGGCTGGTCGATGGTGATTCCCTGGATTGGCTATTCCTTGTCGGCCTTGATCAAGAAGGCAGCGCCGACCGGCAATGCCAAGTACATCGAATTCGTCACCCTGGCCGACCGCAAGCAAATGCCGGGCTTGTCCGATCCGATTCTGCAATGGCCCTATACCGAGGGCTTGCGGATGGATGAGGCCAATCATCCCTTGGCCTTACTGACGCTGGGCATGTACGGCGAAGTGTTGCCCAACCAGAACGGTGCGCCGGTGCGCGTTATTTTGCCGTGGAAGTATGGCTTCAAGTCGGCCAAGTCGATCGTCAAGATCCGCTTTCTTAAGGAACAACCGAAAACTGCCTGGAGCGTCTACGCGCCGCAGGAATACGGTTTTTATTCCAACGTCAATCCGAATGTCGACCACCCGCGCTGGTCGCAGGCCACCGAGCGGCGCATCGGTGAGGACGGCTTCTTCGCGCGCAAGCGCAAGACGCTGATGTTCAATGGCTACAACGATGTCGCCGGGCTGTATAGCGGCATGGATTTGAAGCGCTATTTTTAAGGTGTGGCCGATGTCGCTCAAAGATCTTTCCACCACGCAGGTACGTTTATTGCGCAACGTGTTGTTTGTGCTGGCCTTGTTGCCCTTGCTGCGACTGGTGGCGTTTGGTTTTCTGGACAAGCTGGGCGCCAATCCGATTGAATTCATCACGCGCAATACCGGCGACTGGGCGCTGTACTTTTTGGTCATGACGCTGACGGTGACGCCGCTGCGCAAGCTGACCAAGTGGAACTGGCTGGTGCGCCTGCGCCGCATGCTGGGCTTGTATGCGTTCTTTTATGTGTTTCTGCATTTCATGATCTTTTTCTGGCTGGATCACTTTTTTGACGTGCAGGAAATGTGGGCCGATGTTGTCAAGCGACCGTTCATCACCGTCGGCATGCTGACGCTGGTGTTGCTCATTCCGTTGGCCGCTACCAGTACCAACGCCATGGTGCGCCGTCTGGGTGGCAAGCGCTGGCAATGGCTGCATCGCTTGATGTATGTGATCGTGCCGCTGGCGGTATTGCACTTCTGGTGGGTCAAAGCTGGCAAGAACCTGTTGGCGCAACCGATCCTGTTTGCCTGCATCGTCGGGGCACTCTTGTTGGTGCGTCTGTTGTCGCAAAAAAACCGTCAACGGCTGGGACAATTATTGTCGAAACGCAATGCGGTGAATGTCGTCAAGGAATAAGCATGAAAAAACTGACCCTGCCGGGCAAGGCGCTGTTGTTGAGTTTGTTGCTGGCCGGTGCCGGCTGGAGCAATCTGGTTGCGGCGGCCGAATCGGCCTTCAAGATTCCGGCACCTGCCAGTGTAGGTGTGGCCACTACGGGTTCCGCCAACTCCGACACCGTGGTGCTGGCCGGAGGTTGCTTCTGGGGTGTACAGGCGATCTTCCAGCACACACTGGGGGTGACCAGTGCGGTTTCCGGTTACGCTGGCGGCAGCAAGGAAAATGCCCACTATGATCTGGTCGGAAGCGGGACCACTGGTCATGCGGAGGCGGTCAAGGTGACTTTTGATCCGCGCAAGATTTCCTACGGCAAAATCCTGCAGATTTATTTCTCGGTGGCCCACGATCCGACCCAGCTCAATCGGCAGGGGCCGGACAGCGGCAGCCAGTACCGTTCGGCGATCTTTTACCAAAGTGAGCAGCAAAAGAAGATTGCCGCTGATTACATTGCCCAGCTCGATGCCGCCAAGGTCTATCCGGCGCGTATCGTGACGCAGTTGAACGCCTTGCCGGTGACGGCCTTTTATGCCGCCGAAGATTATCATCAGGACTTTGCCACCTTGCATCCACAGCAAGGCTATATCGCCCGTTTTGATTTGCCGAAGCTGGAAAACTTCAAGCAGATGTTTCCTGCCGATTATCGTGCCACCGCATTGACGGTTATGCGCAATTGATGGCCGCTCGCAGTAAGAGCGTCAACAGGTTCTTAGCGGCGTAGCAACATCGTCTTGCCGCTGCGGTTAATGGCCTGCAAGAGGCCTATCAATAACAGAAAACTGAGCAGCAGGCCGCTGGCGTTGAGCAGTACATGCTGGTAGCCGAGCTGTTTGACGTTGATGAACGGGTAGGGATAAAAGCCGGAACCGGCGCCGCGCCACAAGGTAATGCATAAGTGGATTTACGCCATGGACTCTTGCCCTGCCAGGAATGTTCTTGCATCTACGTATCGTTACATCAGCCTTACTGCTGTCAGCGCCAGGCGGTTTTTATCGGTAGGCGCATTTGTGCCATCAAGCCGCCACCGATTGCCGGTCCAAGATGGAGATCGCCGCCGCACGAGCGCGCAATGGCGCAGACGATGGACAAGCCCAGGCCGCTACCGGGGCTGGCGATGCCACGTCGCCAGAACCGTTGCGTTGCGTGAGCACAGGCCTCATCGTCCATGCCAGGGCCGTGGTCAATCACCGAAAAGAGCACGCTGGTGGCGCCACACTGCTGGATGCGCAACGTCACCGGTGTACCGGGTGGTGCGTAACGCAAGGCGTTATCGAGTAAGTTTCGAAGCGCGGAGATCAGCATGGTTTCCTGCAACATGACGGGGCTGGAGATCGACACTGCTTGCAGTTCAATGCGGCACGAAGCTGCCTGACCGGTTTGCGCATCGGTGATCGCCAGTTGTGCCGCCTGCAATGCATCAGCTTGATCGCTGTGTTTCCGTTCGACGCCGCTATCGAGGCGTGCCAGCAGCAGCAATTGATCCAAGGTTCGCTGCAACCGGATCACGCCTTGATCGGCATTGACCAAGGCCTGCTGCATGACTTCAGCACCTGCTGCCGTGGTTGAGGCCAGCAAGGCAACTTGCAAATGGGTTTTTACTGCGGTCAGCGGGGTTCGCAACTCATGGGCGGCGTCATCAGTAAACTGGCGCTCAAAGGTAATGACGGTGTGTACACGCTGCAATAAATGACGGATGGTATCGACCAACGGCCGCAATTCTAACGGTGGGTAGGTTTCCGGCAACGGCGCAGAATCTGTCGGCTGGCGCGCGGCCAGCACGGTGCGCACACGTTCTATCGGCGCCAGCCCGCGACCGATGCCGAACCAGAGCAATATAAAACTGCCCAGCAAGGCCACCGCAAACGGAATGCCTGCGGTCAACGCAACGTCGCGCAACAAGCGTTCCCGTACATCGACTCGATCTGCCGTGGCGATGCGAATTTCGCCATGTTGCAACACATAAGTACGCCACAGCTTGCCGTTCAGTTCTCGTGTGTCATAACCCAGCGCGGCACCGGAAAGTCCCGGACTGCCAGCGGTGCCGGCGATGGTCTGCGCCACTTCACCGCGGATCACACTGATTTCGCAGGCCAGTCCATCGGGCCCGATGATCAGTGGCGTGGGAGCTGTATCATGGCCGGCCGGCATTGCTAGCTCAGAGAGCAGGCCGGAGACCATGTGCGCCGATGTCGCCAGGCGCTCATCCATGGTGGTCTGCAGCTCGCTGCGCAGGTCCAGTACCATCCAGATGGCGACTGCACTCCACAACACGACGAGCGACATACCGATAATGCTCAACAGTCGAAAACGTAAGCTGATGACCCTGGTCTTGACGGCAATGGGTAATTTTTCTGGGACGCACTTGCGCAAGAAAATCATGGCGCCACCTTCCCCATACGAAAACCAGTCCCTCGCACAGTTTCGATCGTTTCACTGCCCAATTTGCGACGCAAATGATGGATGTGGACATTGACAGCGTTGCTTTCCACATCCTGGTCGAACCCATATAGGCTGGCGCGCAGTTGTTCGGCACTGAGTATTTGCCCAGGATACGCAATCAATGCCCGTAACAGCGATAATTCACGACGCGAAAGCTCCACCGGGACGCCACGCAACAATACTTCGCCAGTGGCGTCAGCAATGACCAGTGCACCATGTTCAATGCGATCGACACTGCGCCCGGAAACGCGCCGCAGCAGCGCATGCAGGCGCGCCACCAGTTCTTCTAGGTCGAACGGCTTGATCAGGTAATCATCCGCGCCCGCCTGCAAACCGCTGACTCTGTGTTGCACCGTATCCCTCGCCGTCAGGATCAGAATAGGCAAGGTTCTTCCCTGTTGCCGCCAACGCTGCAAGCAATGCATTCCATCCTCTCCTGGTAAACCAAGATCGAGAATCACCGCTGTGAAATCCCAACTCGACAGCGCCGCCTGCGCCAATGCGCCGGTGCCGACGCGATCAACGGTGAAACCGTGCAGCTTCAATCCAGCGACAATGCCGCTGGCCACCAAATCATCATCTTCGACTAACAATATATGCACATGACATCCTTGAACAACTTCATGCATATATGTTAACCGCAGCTGATGAAGGAAATGTTAACGTGCGCTTAATATTGGCCATCGATACTGAAGTCTCTCCACTACAGACTTCAATGCCATGTTTAAACGACCTATCTTTTTTTCCTTTCTGAATGCGTGGGTATGCATCCTGTTGCTCGCGATTGTCTCGATTGTCGCGTTTCCCGGTTTGGTCAAGGCTGATGATGCCTTTCTTGATGCCGCTGACGCGTTTGCGCTGACCGTCGAGCCGCCGTATTCGACAGGGCAGCAAGCGCGTTTGACTTGGTCGATCGCGCCCGCTTATTACCTCTATCGGGCACGTATCTCGGTGGTCGAAGAACCCTCGAAACGCCCGCTGGAATTGACCTTGCCGTCTGGCGACCAGAAAGATGATCCCAATTTTGGCACGGTCGAGGTTTATCACGGGAGTATGACAACAACGCTCCCGTCCTCCGGTGCCGACAGGGTTACCGTAACCTGGCAGGGTTGTGCCAACGCGGGTCTATGCTATCCGCCCCAGCAACGCACCATTTCGCTCACGCCCGGCCAGGCAAAAAATAGCGTCACTAGCGGCAATGGCGCCGATCCGGTTGATAGCGGCGCGCTGCCTGGCGCCCGCCTTGCCGCTGTCATCGGTAGCGCAACTGGCGACAACAGTGACAGCAAAATCAACCATCTTCTGAATGAAAAGTCGCTGTACTGGACCTTGCCGCTGTTTCTGCTGTTGGGCATTGGTTTGGCGTTTACGCCATGCGTGCTGCCAATGTTGCCGATTGTATCGAGCATCGTGATGGGACAAAACACCAGGCCAAAGCAGGCATTGCTGTTATCGCTGGCGTTCGTGCTGTCGATGGCGCTGGTGTATGCCGGCATGGGCGTGGCTGCCGCCCTGGCGGGCGCCAATTTGCAGGCGGCCTTGCAAAACCGCTGGATGATCCTCGCCTTCGGCGCTTTGTTTGTGCTGCTTGCGTTGCCGATGTTCGGCGTTTTTACGCTGCAGTTGCCTGCATTCCTGCGTGACCGCCTTGATCATGCCAGTCAACGGCAGCAACGCGGCCGCTATTTGGGCGCTGTTGGCATGGGCATGCTGTCGGCGTTGATGGTGGGGCCGTGCATGACCGCGCCTCTGGCCGGTACCTTGCTCTACATCGCGCAAAGCGGCGATGCGTTCAAGGGTGCTCTGCTGTTGCTGAGCATGGGAATCGGTATGGGACTTCCGCTGATCGCTGTGAGCCTGCTGGGTGCGCGGTCACTGCCAAAACCAGGTCTTTGGATGGAGCGCGTCAAAGGTGGGTTCGGCTTTTTGATGCTGGCGGTGGCCATCTGGATGTTCCAACGCGTGTTTTCCGAGTCGCTCATCCTGTTGCTCTGGGGCGTCTGGTTGATCGGCATTGCAATCACCCTGTTGCATCTGCTGCGCAATACAGAGGTCAACCTGTCCGTTGTTAGCCAGATTGCCGTTCAGTGCTTGGCGGTCCTGACGCTGTTATGGGGTGCCGCGGCGATTTTTGGCGCGGCCGCTGGCGGCGGCAATCCGTTGCAGCCATTCGCCATCGCTGCAGATGGCAGTGCATCCAAAGCGCCATCGACGGCCGCACGCTTTACCACCGTGACAACGCAAGACCAGCTCAACACCTTGCTGGCGGAAGCAGCTGCGATCAAACAACCGGTGCTGGTCGATTTTTATGCAGACTGGTGTGTTTCCTGCAGGATCATCGAAAAAAAGGTATTCGGTTCAGCCACGGTATTGCAAGCATTGGAAGGGGACAAGCTGATTCGGGTTGATGTGACCGACAATAATCCGTCGCTACAGGCCTTGATGCGAGAAAAGGCCATACTGGGTCCGCCGACGGTCATGCTGATCGGCGCAGACGGCGTCGAACGGCGCGATGCCAGACTGGTCGGCGAGTTTCAGCCTGCCGATCTACAGCAGCGCTTGCGCCAACGGATGCCAGCATGATCGGTACTGCGCAGATTGGAGCGGCAGCCTTACCTATGGCGATGCTTTTGCTCATTGCCTGTTACGCGGTGGGCAGTTGGCTCGCAGTCCTGCTGGCGAAAAAGCATGGCGTGCAACTGGAGGCACCGCTTCTGCTTTCTCTGCTCTTCGGCTTGCTGGCAGCGCGCTTGACCTTCGTCGTGCAATTCCATGCAGACTATCTGAGAAATCCGCTGGATATCATCGATATCCGCGATGGCGGATGGAATCTTTACGCAGGATGGTGCGCAGCGTGGGGCTGCACGTTGTGGCAGGCGTTTCGGGAACGACGCAAGAGGCGCTATCTGCTGATGTCACTCACGGTGGCGAGTGCAATCTGGTTGTCGGGTGCATTGTTGCTCTCTTCAAGCGCCTCTGAGAAGCCGCAGCTGCCGGTTATTTCGTTGCCAACGTTGAGCGGTGACAACATTGCACTGGAGAGCAGTCAAGGCAAGCCTACCGTGATCAATCTTTGGGCCGCATGGTGTCCGCCTTGCCGACGCGAAATGCCGGTACTGCACGAGGCGCAAATGGCACACCCTGAGATACGTTTCCTCTATCTTAATCAGGGCGAATCTGCCGTAGTCGTGAGGCAATTTCTGCAGCAGCAGCAACTTCCGTTACCGCATGTTTTGCTCGATCGGCAACAGCAAATTGCAGAGATTTTCAAACAACGCGCTTTACCGACCACGCTTTTTTTCGACGGCCAGGGAAAACTGACCGATATGCGCCTCGGTGAACTATCACGCGCAACCTTGGCCCAGTATCTTAACCATCTTTCATTGCCTTGCAAGGAGAATCAATCATGCCCATCTCACTATTTTCAACGCAACGTATTGTCATCGCAATGATGCATGCGAGCGCCATACTGGTGCTCGCATCTGGCAATGCTTTCGCGTTGGAGGACAAGCCGGCGGCCTTGCGCGCCGTCGAAGAACAAGGCGTCACGGTGGTTGGGCCGATGCCGTCGGCAGGTGGCTTAAGGGCATGGGCAGCCTATTCTGGACGCAATCCGATTGCCTTTTATGCAACGCCGGACGGCAAGTTTCTGATTGCCGGAACCATGCTCGACGCTAATGGCAGGGATGTCCATGAGGACGCGCTCGCCAAGACCGTCGCGCCAGTGATGGCCACGAGCACCTTGAGTCAGCTCGAACGCAGTCACTGGGTGCTTGATGGTTCCAGTAAAGCACCGCGCATCGTCTACGTTTTTACTGATCCGGATTGTCCATACTGCAATAAATTCTGGCGCGATGCGCGACCTTGGATTGACAGTGGCAAAGTCCAATTGCGACATATTTTGCTTGGTATCCTGTCGCCCACCAGCGCGGGAAAAGCCGCTGCCATCTTGACCGACAGTCATCCCGCTCGGCGCCTGGAAAGCCATGAGCGAAGCCAAATGGCCGCCCACGCCAAGACATTGGGATCGGGCCGATCCAGCGCCCAGAGCGACAGCGAATTGAAGCCGTTGGCTTCGATCCCTGCTGCGATCGAAGCCCAATTGGCGTCCAATGCACAGATGATGCAATCGTTCGGATTGGCCGGCACGCCCGGCCTGGCATGGCGTGACGCTAATGGAAAAATCCAGATGCGGACGGGTGCACCAGCAGCTTTGCAGGAAATACTGGGACCTAAATAGGGACGCGGATTCCGTGTGCTCGCGTCAATAGTGCGCACAGTGGGATGTTTTCGCGCGAAGTAAAGGCGGCGAAAAATGGCGCGGCATGAGCGTTCCTGCATTGCTGGCTAAAAAGAAAAAAGTGATTGTTATGCGTAAAAAATTTGCACTGAAAATTGCTCACGGCAGCAGCCGTTATCATCGCTGTCGTGGAGAAGAAAAATTGCATCCGCAATGCACGCATAAAACCCAAGGGTGAAGTTCGGACACTGCCATTGATATCGCTCCATTGTTACAAAATACTCGTGAACTTTCTAATCTGTGATCTGCCGAATCGCTGAGATCGTTGCACTGAAGCATGCCGTTAAAACGCAGTCTGCATATGCCTTTCAGCGATCTTATCTGTGACGGCGACGATGCGGCATTTGTTTTTTTTCATGCAGCTCGCGTCGATTTGTTTCAATCGTGCGAGGTACCGTTCAGGTCTTGCACCGTGCATTTTATTTTCAGGAGATACCATGCTTCGCTCAGAAACTCTTTTTGGTAAACGTGATTCCAATTCGCCAAATACCCCCTTCAATGCCAGTAACAATTTGACGCAGCCCGGTGTATCCAGTGTGTCCCGAACCGCTCCCTCAGCGCCTGCTTCGACAACGCCTGCCAGTTCCGGCAGCGGCGAAATGGGCAGCAAGCTCATCGTCGGTCCCAACATCAAACTCAAGGGCGTAGAAATCAATGATTGCGACACGCTGGTGGTGGAAGGCCGTGTTGAGGCGACGATTGATTCGCGCGTGATCCAGATCGCGGAAAAGGGCGCCTTCAAGGGTTCGGCTGAAATCGATCTGGCGGAAATTCGCGGCGACTTCGATGGCGATCTGACCGTGCGCCAAAAACTGGTGATTTATTCTAGCGGCAAAGTGTCTGGCAAAATCCGCTATGGCAAGCTGATCATCGAAGAAGGCGGTCAACTCAGCGGTGATGTCCAGGTAGGTAGTAGCGCTGAGCAGCGCGAACTGTTGCAGGCCAAGACCGCGTAATCGTTTGCCAGCGTCGTGACGGGGCGATCCCGGTTCCAGTCAGGGATGCCATGCCGGCGGCATGGCGCTTGCCGCGTCGCCGCTTGTTGTGGTGCCATGACAGTCAGGCATTGTTTTCTGTAGCATCTCCCGAAACCGCCTGCGGCGGTGCGGGGATTTTGTGTGCGTGCGCCGGGCATGCGACAATAGCGCCTTTTCGCCATTTTGCTGCTTTTCGGAAACCGAAAGGCCAGCCGGCGAGCCTGTTTTTACAAAGTGACCATGGCGCATCCGGAATATATTCTCACCATCTCCTGTCTTGATCAGCGCGGTATCGTGCATCGCGTATCTGGTTTTCTCGCCGATCATGGCTGCAACATCATTGACTCGGCGCAGTTTGGCGACGCGCAGTCCAAGCTGTTTTTCATGCGGGTGCATTTTGCCTCGGAAGACACTGCGCTCAGCGATGCCGTCTTGCGCGCTGATTTTGCTGCGCTTGGTGGTGAACTCAAGATGGATTGGCAATTGCATGACGCCGGCGCCAAGCCGCGCCTGTTGCTGATGGTGTCGAAGATTGGTCATTGCCTCAATGACTTGCTGTTCCGTTACAAGAGTGGCTTGTTGCCGGTCGAGATTCCGGCAATTGTGTCCAATCACACCGATTTTTATCAATTGGCGGCCAGTTACAACATTCCATTCCACCATTTGCCGTTGGCTGCCGGGGCGTCGGAAGAGGCCAAGCTGGTGCAGGAATCGCGGATTCTGGAAATCGTTGAAGCCAACCAGGTCGATCTGGTGGTGTTGGCGCGTTACATGCAGATTCTGTCTCCATCGATGTGCGCGGCGCTCAAGGGCCGCGCGATCAATATCCACCATTCCTTCCTGCCCAGCTTCAAGGGCGCCAAGCCTTACTATCAGGCGCATGATCGGGGTGTCAAACTGATTGGTGCGACGGCCCACTTTGTGACCAGTGATCTGGATGAAGGTCCGATCATCGAGCAAGGGGTCGAGCGCGTCGACCATGCGATGGGACCGGATACCTTGACCGCCATCGGCCGCGATATCGAGTCGGTGGTGTTGGCCAGGGCAGTCAAGTGGTTTACAGAACACCGTATTTTGCTCAATGGCCACAAGACGGTGATTTTCAATTGATTTAATTAACACAATGGCAATGTAGCCGTTGCCTCAGTAACCACGCAAATGCCGGTACAGATCGATTCTGTCACCGGCATTTTTGCTTGGAGGCGTTGCGTGAGGTCGACCTCGTCAATTTGAACGGCTTTTCATTCGATCGGGTGTCGATAGAATGCTGCCGCAGGTGGCGGCGCGTGCGTGATTCAGACATAATGCCTCCAGGGCAATAATCTTGCATTATTTCTAGTTTTTTACGGAAAAAATACATTTTTCCCCTAGTTGATATTTCTACCTAGCCACGAAAGCCTCGCAGCATGAAAAATTGGACAATCAAACAGCGGATACTTGGCAGTTTTGTGGTGATTCTAGTGCTGATGCTGGTCATGGCAGGGGTCGCATCGACCCGTTTGGCCAAGATTGATGCTGAAGCCAGCAGTCTGCGCCAGGATTCCACGCCGGGTTTGTATTACAGCACCATGATCAATGCTGCCTGGTATGAAAATTTGTTGCTGGGGCAGCAAATTGCCCAGGTCGACGAGAGCGAAGCCACCCGCCAGGCCGATATCGCCCTGTTGCGCGCCAATGGCGAGCGCCTGAACCGCTTGCAGGAAGATTACGAAAAATCGATCTTCTCTGCCCGCGACCGTACCCTGTTTGACCAGTTCAAGCAGGCGCGCATGGCGTATCGGGCAATTCAGCAGGAAATCCTGCGCATGGATTTGTCCAGTCCGAATCCAGTCGTCTACAAGATGATCGCCGACCAGTTACGTCCTGCCTGGCGCACAGGTTATGCCCTGACGCAAAAAATGGTGGAAATCAATAAGACGATTGCCGATGATTCCGCCGAGCGCATTACCGATGCCGTCGATCAAGCCAAGACCAGCATGCTCATCGCGGTGGTGGCGGCGCTCATTGCGGCAGTGGTTTGTGGTTATTTCCTGTATCGCGCCATGGCGGTGCCGATGAAACGCTTGATGGACATCCTCGATGTGATGCGCTCCGGCGATTTTTCGCAGCGACTGTATCTGGACCGGCGCGATGAGTTTTCTCATTTGGCAGCCGGCTTCAACCGTATGACCGATGAACTCACGGCCTTGGTGGGGCAGGCGCAAAAATCGTCAGCGCAGGTGTCGACTTCGGTC
>Ga0209913_1001214_pt1 | contig 15276 bp, 16 predicted proteins | sample PersoiDNA2013203_FD_185805 | JGI IMG/M metagenome (GOLD analysis project Ga0209913, IMG submission 185805) | Permafrost soil microbial communities from the Arctic, to analyse light accelerated degradation of dissolved organic matter (DOM) -... | ecosystem: Environmental > Terrestrial > Soil >... | reverse complement strand
CGCGTCGGGCAAGGCCAAGCATGAGTCCGCCACAGACGAGGAGACATTTTGCATACCAATTTCAATCTCGACGAACACGTGGGGCCGGGCACGCGGCGCAACAAAGTGGTGACGGCGCAGGAGGCTGTGCGGCTGGTTCATGACGGCGACACCGTGGCCACCAGTGGCTTCGTGGGCATCGGTTTTGCCGAGGAAATTGCGGTGGCGCTGGAGGCGCGTTTTTTGGATAACCAGCGTGAAACGGGTGTCGGCGTGCCCGGCCAGCTGACACTGGTCTATGCGGCGGGCCAGGGCGATGGCCAGACGCGCGGCCTCAACCACTTTGGACATGCCGGCATGGTGCGCCGCGTGGTGGGCGGGCACTGGGGCCTGGTGCCGGCCCTGCAAAGATTAGCGGTGGACAACGCCATTGAGGCCTACAACCTGCCCCAAGGCGTGATTTCTCATTTGTTTCGCGACATTGCCGCAGGCAAGCCCGGCACGCTGACGCATGTCGGGCTTGACACCTTTGTCGATCCGCGCTTTGGCGGCGGCAAGATCAATGCCCGCACCACCGAGGAGCTGGTGCGCTTGATGGAGATCGATGGCCGCGAATATCTTTTTTACAAGGCGTTTCCGATCTCGGTCGGCATCATCCGCGCCACCACCGCCGACCCCGACGGCAACCTCAGCATGGAGCGCGAAGCGCTCACGCTGGAATCGCTGGCGATTGCCATGGCTGCGCGCAATTCGGGCGGCATCGTCATTGCCCAGGTGGAACGGCTGGCCGAGCGCGGCACCCTGCATCCGCGTCAGGTGCGGGTGCCGGGCGTGCTGGTGGATGCGGTGGTGGTGGCGACCGACCCGGCGCACCACATGCAAACCTTTTCCGAACAGTACAACCCGGCCTATTCGGGCGAAATCCGGGTGCCGATCGACACGCTTCCCATTTTGCCCATGAGTGAGCGCAAGGTGATTGCCCGCCGCGCGGCGCTGGAACTGCGGCCCAACAATGTGGTGAACCTGGGCATTGGCATGCCCGAAGGCGTGGCCGACGTGGCGGCCGAAGAAAAGGTGATTGACCTGATGACGCTCACCGCTGAGCCCGGTGTCATCGGCGGCATTCCGGCCAGCGGCATGAGCTTTGGCGCAGCCGTCAATACCCAGGCGGTAATTGATCAACCCAATCAGTTCGACTTTTATGACGGTGGCGGGCTCGATATCGCGGTGCTGGGCCTGGCGCAGGCCGACGCGCAGGGCAATTTGAACGTCAGCAAGTTTGGTCCCCGTCTGGCCGGGGCGGGCGGCTTTATCAACATCAGCCAGAACGCCAAGACGGTGGTGTTTGTCGGCACTTTCACCGCCGGTGACCTGGACGTGCGCGTGCAAGGCGGGCGACTGCGGGTGGTTCGCGAAGGCACGACGCACAAGTTTGTGGGTGAGGTCGAACATCGCACCTTCAGTGGGCGTGAAGCGCGCCGACGCGGGCAGCGGGTGTTGTATGTGACCGAGCGTTGCGTTTTCCAATTGACTGGCGATGCCCGCGGCGGGGCGCTGGAATTGATCGAGATTGCGCCCGGGATTGACCTGGAGCGCGACGTCCTGGCGCAGATGGATTTCATGCCCATCATCAGTGCGCAACTCAAGCTGATGGATGCCGCCTTGTTTGCCGAGGGCGCCATCGGGCTGCGCGAGCGCCTGCTCGCCACACCGCTGGCACAACGCTTTGAGCTGGACCGGGCGCACCGCGTGCTGTTCATCAATTGTGAAGGACTGGCTATCGACGCCCTGTCCGATATTGCCGAGGTGGAGCGCATGGTGGAAGACTTGCTCGCCCCGGTGGTGACCAGCCCCGCCGAGCGGGTGGCGGTGGTCGTCAATTACGATAGCTTTACTATTCTGCCCACTCTGGTGGACGCGTACTCTGCCATGGTCAAGCGCTTGACCGCGCGCTTTTACAGCCGGGTGACGCGTTACGGCACCGGTGGATTTCTGAAAGCACGACTTGATCGGGACCAGTGAAAACAAAAGATGATGCTGCTCAGGCCGGCGCGATGAAGGGCCTGATCCTGTGCGCTGATGATTTTGCGGTGAATGCCAGCGCCTCAGCAGGCATTGCCAAGCTGGCCGCCATGGGGCGCATCAGCGCCACCAGCGTCATGGTGCTGTCACCGCGCTGGCCGCAGGACGTGGCCTTGCTGCAAAGCTTGCGCGGGCGCATTGACGTCGGTTTGCACCTGGACTGGACCAGTGACTTTGCGTTGGCGGCCGGGCACGGCCTGTCGCTGGGCGCAGCCATGCTCAAAGCGGTGCTCGGCGGTTTTGACCCCAGCGCGGCACGCGTCATCATCGAGCGCCAGCTCGACGCGTTTGAAGCCCAGTGGCAGGCGCCGCCCGACTATGTGGATGGCCACCAGCATGTGCAGCAATTTGCCGGCATTCGCCAGGCGCTGGTGCAGGCTTTGAGCAGCCGTTATGGCGGCGGCAGCGAACACCGTCGCCAGATGCGCAGTGATGAAGGCCAAGACGGCCTGAAACCCTCAACGCCCTATCTGCGCATTTCGCGCGCACCCGCGGGCGCTGCCGATCTGAAAAGCCGCGTGATTGCCGCGATGGGGGCAAATGCTCTTGAAAGGATAGCTGCTTGCGCAGGTGTGACGGGGGCTACAGCCCTATTAGGCATATATGATTTTTCTGGCAGTCAAGCGCGCTATGCCGATCTGATGGCGGGCTGGCTGCGCGCGGCACCGGCCGGCAGCATCATCATGTGCCACCCGGCGCAGGCCGCCGAGTCGGGCGATGTCATTGGCGTGGCGCGGGCGCAGGAGTTTGTTTATTTCAGCAGCACAGATTTTTCATCGGCGCTGTCAAAGGCAAAGGTACAGCTGATTAGGGGCGGTGATGGCCTTCGAGAATAAGCATGCATGGGTTGATTCGCGTCGAAAGAAACGAACGCTTACACGTTACAAAACGGATTGGCAATGAATCGACTGTACCCGTGCGACATTTGACGGGTCAGGGAGAAAAAATTGATTCAATGCACACAACGAGAATCCGAGGTTCTGGTCCTGCTAACGCATGGCTTGAGCAATAAAACAATAGCGGCCCGCTTGGCCATCAGCGCCCACACGGTGCGCGACCACATTTGCTGCCTGCTGCAGCGCAACGGTCTGTCCAACCGTGTTGAACTGGCCATCTTTGCAAGCGGTCATCCTTGGCAGATCGGGGGTGAGTCCGAGCAACCCCCTCCACCAGAACACATTCAACGCAGAGATGGCGGCGCGGCGATCCGCTCGATAGGGCACCCCCTATACCTGTAGCCCGACATCAGTAGGGTTGTCACACAGACAACCCGCGTGAGGCGATGCAAGGTTATCTGGATTGGGAGTACGGTTTGGTGGCGCAGTTGGGGCGCGATGGCACGCATGGGTTTCAGGTGATTTGACCCGCTGCATCAATGGCTCGGGAGATGATCGTGCAGACAGCGGTGTCAGCATCCACGCGGTGGCAATTGCTTTCCCTTGTCAGCCAAACCTGTAAACTGAAGCAACTTTTCACCCCTTGGATTGACATTGATGAAGCCCTCCGAAGCCCTGGAATTGCACCGTTCTGCCATTCGATCCGTCGTCGAAAAAAATGATGCCTGCAACCCGCGCGTGTTTGGATCAGTCCTGCATGGCGACGATACGGAAAACAGTGATATCGATCTATTGGTCGACCCCATAGATGATCGGACATCCCTTGTCAGCCTGGTCAGAATCAAGCGCGAGATCGAGCAAATCCTGGGTGTCAAGGCTGACATACAAACACCGATGTCGCTTCATGAGCGATTTCGGGCCGACATTTTGCGTGAGGCCGTCCCGGTATGAGCAAAGTTCACCAAAAGGTGTCTGGTCGTGTGCAGCACATGCTGGAAGCGGCTCAAAACGCAAGATCAGACATTGGCGACCTTGGAAAAGAACAGTTTTTGACAGATGGCAAGACACAACGCGCCGTGATTGAGAGCATTATTGTCATTGGCGAAGCTGCCAACAAGATCATGGGAATGGATCCAGGCATCGAGAAAACCCACCCCCATCTTTGGCAGCAGTTTCGTGATGCCTACGATATGCGAATTGTGCTGACACACGAGTATTTTCGGGTTGATCCGTTGATCGTCTGGAACACGGTTCAAAACAACTTGCCTGGAATTGAAAAACTGCTGGTCGAATTTGCCGCAGAGTATGCAGACAGGTAGGGCGCTGATCGACGAGGGGTTTAGCCAGCCATGACCTCATCCAACCGCGTACCCGCCGCCATGCGGGAAAAATTCGACACCATCGCGCTGTCTGCGGATGCCTTTTGCGACCAACACCTCAACGACGAATACAAGCAACTGATCCGGCTGGCACTGGCCGCGCTGTGCCGCAAGCGCCCTTCGCCGCTGCTCAAAGGCCAGGATAACTCCTGGGCAGCCGGTGCAGTGCATGCGCTGGGCATGGTCAACTTTCTCTTTGATCCCGCACAAACGCCGCATTGCAAGGCCACCGATATTTGGGTGCACTTTGGTCTGGCACCTGGCACCGGCCAGACGCACTCCAAAAAAATCCGCGATGCCCTCGACATGGGGCAAATGGACCCGCAATGGACCCTGCCCAGCCGGATGGATGCCAACCCGCTGATCTGGATGCTGGAGGTCAATGGTTGCACCGTTGACGCACGGCAATTGCCGCTGGAAGTACAAGACATCGCATATGCCAAAGGGCTGATCCCGTATGTGCCGGGGCGTAAGGCAGAACAGCCATGAGTAAAAAGACAAAAATCCATCATCAACGTGCAAGGCACGGCCATTGCCATCTTGCCGCAACCGAAGGATGGTTTCAATCCTATCGAATTCGATGGATTTGCTTCTAAAACAGTAGCTGCTAACGCAATGAATACGGGGGCTACAGGCCGATTTTGCATAAATAGTCGCGGCAGCGCAGGTGCCGACACTCCTGTGACCCATACCGTCATTCCCGCGCAGGCGGGAATCCAGCGTGTCAAGCGGGGGCTGCGCTAGCCCAATGGGGGTCAGATCCGAATGCCGGGCAGAACCTGCGCGCTGGCCCCAGTGCATCACCAATTTAAGCGCTGACCCCGATTGGCTGGGGCGTGATGTTGCTAAAACTTTAATAGCTACTTGTGCAATGGATACGGGGGCTAGATGCGTATTTTGCATAAATAATAGTCGTCAGCAGCCGTATGGCCCATCTTTGGCCGGTGCGTTGAAGGTGTGCAAGTCGCTGCCGGGCTTCCGCAGTGCGCCCGGCGGTCAGCTGGTGCAAGAGTCCGATGTGTCCGCGCCCGTGCGTGGCGCCCGCCTCGTGTTGGCCGATCTGGAGGGCGTGCGCGCCAACATGAGCGCCTCATGGCTGGCCCAGATGGGCTGGGATGTATGGGTGCTCGATGGCGCCCAGGCTGACGACTTCAATGAGGTCGGCCCGTCGCCGTCACCCGTGCCGGAACCGCAGGGGCCGATCGCTTGGGCATCACCGGCCCAGTTGGCGCAGGCGGTAGCGCGCATCCCCATCGCACAACGGTATGTGCTCACCTGCGGCAGCAGTCTGCTGGCGCGCTACGCCGCCACCGATCTGGCCCGCCTGACGGGTGCGGAGGTGGTGGTGCTGCAAGGTGGCACGCTGGCCTGGATTGAGGCGGGTTTGCCGCTGGAACAGGGCGAAACCCACCTCGCCTCAGCCCGCACGGACCGCTACCGCCGCCCCTACGAAGGCACGGACAACCCGCGTGGAGCGATGCAAGGCTACCTGGATTGGGAGTATGGCCTGGTGGACCAGTTGGGGCGCGATGGCACGCATGGATTTCACGTGATTTGAGCTGCTGTATCAATGGTCCTGGAGATCACCGTGCAGACAGCGGTTTCAGGTTGAATCGGTCGGCGGCCAGATCCTCGAACAATAGGCCCCAGTCTTAAAAGATCATACTCGGTGCAGTCCGCCGCTGGTTCTTTTGCAGCGTAGGCGGCCAATAGAGTTGGCTGCACGACCGGCCGGATCTGCAATCCGGGTTCACAACTTTCTCCAAGCCTGACGATCAATTTTGACCGTCAACTTCCCAGAAAGTTGGCTGGCTTCGGTGGATTGGCCTAGTAGGGGGTTGAAGGTTTTTCGGCACTATGTACGGTCGCACACAGACCTGGCCTTTGTCACTGACTATTATTCCTTTTCATGTTTAAAACATGAAGTTGATGCAATCCGTTTTCTGGCCGTCATCAAGCCATCTATTTACTTTAAAACAGTAAGGAATTATTACCATGACACAACGTACCGCATACATTGAAAAGATGGAACTTCAACTTGATAAGTTGAATAAAAAAATGAGTGGACTTGAAGCCACCGCACAGGAAGCGAAAGAGGAAGCCCGGCAAAAATACAAGGATAATATGAGCACGCTGCGTCAGCAGTCCAAAGCTGCCGTCGCCAAACTCGATGAACTAAAAGCGGCCAGCGTAGATTCCTGGGAAACCATGGTCACCGACATGGAGAAAATGCACGATGCCTTTACACATTCTTTTTTCTCATTATTTCAAACTCCCAGTTCCAGCGATCCTGCGGCCAAGGGTGAAAAAAAAGACAGTTCAAACGTTCACAAGAAGGTCTGAATAGACTAGGTTCTGTTGGCCGCTTTGGGAACAGTGCCGAAGGCCACAAACGGCGTGTGACCGGCATTGAATTTGGCAACCAGAAAGCGGCCTGTCGTGACGGTCGGGTCCCGCTGCACAAGCGACGGTCACGTGAATCGGTACTTGGCATTCAGTTTCACAACTTGTCCGTCAGAAATGTGGCGAGGAATTCAACTGCCTGAACTGCACAGGCCTAGCGAGATCGCGCAAACGCTGATGCGCTGCGTCTTCAAGATCAGGCGGCACGGACTGTTTGGCATTCAAGTAATGATTGGTGAAGACCTCTAAATAGGCTTACGGATAGGCATTTCAACCGCATGAGACCGAGTGTTAATTTTCAAATAGTGGAATTTCACGAGAAATTCCCTGAAATTACGTCGTTTTCGCTGACCTGTTGGGCCGGTTTCGCCCTTTGCAGGGCCTTTGCCCTGTTTGCGGGCGCGCTCATGCCCCGGCTCCCATCAGTTTCCTGCGCACCATCCACAAGTTGGACAGGGCAAACAGCGTGAACAGTTGTGCGGTGTTCTTCTTGAGTCCGCGATAGCGCACCTTGATAAATCCGAACTGGCGCTTGATCACACGAAACGGATGCTCTACCTTGGCACGAACCCCAGCCTTGAGTTTCTCGGCCTGGTCGATCAGTGCGTCAGCCTCGTTCTCTTTATTGAGCGCTTTGCGCTTGCCCGGTCGCATGGCCACGTGCCAGGTGACGTCGGCTTGTGCGTCTGGGCGCTTGTCGATTCCCTGGTACCCGGCATCGCCAAAGGCAACTGTTTCTTGCCCGTGCAGCAAACTGTTGCCCTCGTTGATGTCGTGCACATTGCCTGAGGTGCCGCGCACGGTGTGCACCAAGCCTGAATGGGCATCCGCGCCAATGTGCGCCTTCATGCCAAAGTACATTTGCTCGCCCTTCTTGCTTGAGTGCATCTCGGCGTCTCTTGCGTGGCCTTTGTTCTTGGTCGATGAAGGGGCTGCTATCAGTGTCGCGTCCACAACGGTGCCCGCCTTCAGGAGCAATCCCTTGCGGGTCAGCAATTCATTGACCGTTGCCAGAATCTGCTCTGCAAGTTTGTGTTTTTCCAACCGGTGGCGAAAGCGCAGGATGGTCGACTCATCTGGCAGGCGGGTGTATTCATCGAGTTGCGCAAATTCGTGGTACAGCGGGGTATCTAAGAACGCCTCTTCCATGCCCGGATCTGACAGGGTGAACCATTGCTGCATGAAGTGAATTCGCAGCATGGTCAATAAAGAAAACGGCGGCCGCCCGGTGCGGCCCTCTGGGTAATACGGGGCGATGAGTTCGACCAGCGCCGCCCACGGCACCACTTGTTCCATCTGTTCGAGGAACACTTGCTTGCGGGTTTTCTTGACGTTGGCTTGTTTCATGCTATGTATTTTATAGCAAACAGAGGTTTTATGCAACAAATTTATGGGGGTTATGCAGAGTTTCCCTAAATCTGAAGTACTCGCGAGAAACTGATAGTTCTGATAGTTCTGATAGAACTGATAGAACTGACGAACCTGAATCCGGGCGAGTCACTCTCAGGCGGGCAAAAGCAGCGGGTTTTGTTGGCGCGCGCTTTGTACAAAAAACCCAAGGTGCTGGCGCTGGACGAGGCCACCAGCCATCTGGACATTGCCAACGAACACCGGGTGACGCAGGCGCTGGCGCAGTTGCCGCCGATGCGCATCATCGTGGCGCATCGGCCCGAGACCATTGCCGGGGCGCAACGGGTAGTGAGTTTGCATCAGGGGAAGGTGCAAGAGGTGGTGCGGGCTTGACCGAGTTTGGGGCGGCAGCCCTGACCGCTAAAATTCGCCGGTGAATATTTCCCTGACCGAACGACAAAAATCCTGGCTGACCCTGGGCTCCTTATGGCTGCTGCTGCTGCTGATGGCCGCGCTGCGGCCGCTGGCGGTACCCGATGAGGGCCGCTACGGCGAGGTCGGTCGCTGGATGCTGCAAAGTGGCGACTGGCTGACGCCGCGCCTCAATGGCCTGCCTTTCTTCCACAAGCCGCCATTGCTGTATTGGTTGCAGGCGATGTCGCTCGCCGCCTTCGGCATCAACGAGGTGGCGCTGCGTCTGGTGCCCGCACTCCATGCGGGTTTGATGCTGGTGGCGCTGTACCTGTCGGCTCGGGTGATCGGCACTGAGCACATGGCCCGGCGCGCGGTTCTGATGCTGGGCACCAGCCTGACCTTTCTGGTCGGTGGCCAGTACGTGAACCACGACATGCTGGTGGCGACCTGGATCGGTGTGGCGATCTGGTGCTTTGCCTTTGCCTTCATGGCCGGGGACAACCCCAATGCGCTGCTGGCCCGGCTCGGCTTTGCCGCCTGTGCCCTGGGGATGCTCAGCAAAGGCTTGATCGGCATTGCCTTGCCGGGCATGGTGCTGGTCATCTGGCTGCTCTGGACGCGCCAATTCAAAAAAGTGCTGTACCTGCCCTGGCTCAGCGGCCTGGCCCTGTTTGCCCTGATTGCCTTGCCGTGGTTTGTGCTGGCGCAGCAGAAATACCCGTCATTTTTTGACTACATGTTTGTTGGCCAGCAACTCAACCGCTACACCGCCACGACTTACAACAACCCGCAGCCCTGGTGGTTTTACCTGCTGGCGCTGGTGCTGCTGTTCTTTCCCTGGGTGTTTTTTGCCCTGAACCAGCTCCGCCGGCAGGCCCGCGCACCGGCGCCGGCGGCCGCGCCCCTGCCCCTGGCAACCGCGTGGTGGCGCCTGTGCTGGATCTGGGTCGTGGCCATCATCACCTTCTTCTCAATTCCGAACTCCAAACTGGTGGGCTACGCGCTGCCGGTGATGCCGGCGCTGGCCTTGCTGGCGGCACTGGGCTGGGAGCGCGGCATGGCACACCGGGCGCGCGCCGGCAAGATTTTTGTCGGCCTGTGCCTGCTCAATATCGGCATTGCGCTGGCCTTGATGCTCAAGGTGGCTGACGTCACGCGCACCGGCCGCGCGCAGGACATTGCGCAGGCGCTGGCCTGCGCCGCCCAGCCTTCTGATACCGTTTATGTGTCGGGCAAGTACCCTTACGACCTGCCGTTCTATGCGCAAACGCGCAAACCCATGGTGGTGCTGGAAGACTGGCCCGGGTCGCGGCAACACGCCGGTGACGGCTGGCAGCGCGAGCTGTTTGAAGGCGCTGACTTTGATGCGCAGGCGGCCAAAGTCTTGCAGTCGCCCCAAGTGCTGGCGCCCGCCGGTGCCGTGCCGGGCAACTGGTTTGTGGCGCCAACGGGCAACAAAATGGCCGAGGGCCTGGCGGGCTGGAAACTTTTTTACCAAGGCGCTGGTTGGGTGCTGTACCAGTCGGGCAGTGCCCTAGCGCCGGAAAGCCCAAAAGCGGCTGAGCACAAAGGTCTGCCCGGCTGCAAACACTAGCGCCGCGAACAGGGCCAGAAAGGCGGGCCAACCGAGCGTGCGAAGCAGCAGCATGAAAACAACTTCATTGCTGACAAAGCCCGCCAGCGCTGTCACCGCGAAACGGCCCAGGCTGGTTGCCACGCTGGTGGCCGCATCCTTGAAGCTCAACAGCCGGTGCCCGGCAAAGCTGACAAAAAAGGCGACGCAAAATCCCAGTGCATTGGCCAGCTCGGGCCACATGTGGCTTTGAGTCAGCGCAAACACCGTCATGTGCGTGAGCGCGGCGGTCGCACCGACCGCCAGAAACCAGAAGGTGGACGCTCTCAAAGCAAGGAAGACTGTTGCAGTATCAAAGGCGGATTGCCAGCCTCCAGCGCATACAGAGGCTCAGCCAAGCCACTGCCCGTGCGTTGGCTGATGAGATACGGCGGGCGCTGTTTGACCTCTTCGTAGATGCGTCCCACATACTCCGCCAGCACGCCGATGGAGAGCAGCTGGATGCCGCTGAAGAACATCATGCCGACCACAATCGTGGCGTAGCCCGGAACGGCGTTGCCCGAGACAAAATAATCCCCCACCACCCAAGCGCCGTAGCCCAAAGCAATGGCCGCCAGCACCAGGCCGGTCAGCGTCAAGGCGCGCAAGGGGGCAATGGAAAAAGCCAGAATGCCGGTCAGCGCCAGCGACAGCGAGCCGCGCAGACCAAAGTTGCTTTTGCCGTCAGCGCGCGGCAGCGGCTGGTAGTCAATGGCCGTGCTGTTAAAACCGACCCAGGCATACAGCCCTTTCATGAAGCGGTTGCGCTCAGGCAGGCTTTTCAGGGCATCGACGACCATGCGGTCCATCATCCGAAAGTCGCCTGCGTTGGCCGGAATCTTGACCCGGTTACCAAAGTTAACCATTTTGTAAAACAGCCCGGTCAGACTCGACTGCAGCCCCGACTGGTCGTCACGCGTTTTTCGCACCGCATAGACCACGTCCGAGCCTTGCTGCCATTTCTTGAACATCTCGGGCAGCAGTGACACCGGGTGTTGGCCATCGGCATCCATTAAAACCACCACCTCACCCCGCGCGGCATCAATGCCAGCGGTCAGCGCGGGCTCCTTGCCAAAGTTGCGTGACAGCTTGATGTAAACGATTTCAGGGTGGGCTGCGCACAGGGCTTGCATGACCTGCGTGGTGTCGTCCCGACTGCCATCGTCCACCACGACCAACTCAACGCGCGCGCTCAGGATTGAGAGGGTTGCCAGAATCTGGGGCAGCACCGTGCCCAGGTTGCGCGCCTCGTTGAAGGCGGGGATGACACAGGAGATCGAGGGGGATAGGTGGGAGCGGGACATCATGACCGCATCATGCCAAAAGAAAACCCCGCTTTGGCAAAACGGGCGGGATTTTTTTGCGCTTGGTGTTGCCCGCTTCGAGATGTCATCAAAGCGTCGCCTGGCGCATTCGCTCAGGCTGGGCCTCTGTCCCCGTAAAATCAAAGCATGTTGTCTGTAAAAATAGAATTGCTCGAAGCGCTGCGCCAGGCGCTTGAAAAAATATCCCCCGCCGCGGGGTCCAAGGCTGTCTTTGAGTCGCCCAAAGTCGCCGCCCATGGTGACTTGGCCACGACGGCTGCCATGCAGTTGGCCAAGCCGCTCAAGCTCAACCCGCGCCAGCTGGCGGAAAACCTGCGCGCTGAATTATGGGTGAGCGCACCGTTTGAACGCTGGGTCGAGGCGATTGATATTGCCGGTCCCGGTTTCATCAACATCAAACTCAAGCCCGAGGCCAAGCAGCAAACCGTGCGCGAGGTGTTGTCGCAGGGCAAGCAGTTTGGCAGCCAGCCCAGCACGGGCAAGCGCATGCTGGTGGAATTTGTCTCAGCCAATCCGACCGGCCCCCTGCATGTCGGACACGGCCGTCAGGCCGCCTTGGGCGACGCCATTTGCAATCTGTACCAGACCCAGGGCTGGGCGGTGTACCGTGAGTTTTATTACAACGACGCCGGCGTACAGATTGGCACATTGGCCAGCAGCACCCAGTTGCGCGCCCGCGGCTTCAAGCCGGGCGACCCCGAGTGGCCGAGTGGCGAGAACGCCGCTGCCTACAACGGCGACTACATCGCCGACATTGCCGCTGACTATCTGGCCAAAAAGACGGTTCATTCAGATGACCGCGAGTTCACCGCCTCGGGTGACGTGGAGGCGCTGGACGACATCCGGCTGTTCGCGGTGGCCTATCTGCGCCATGAGCAGGATCTGGACCTGAAAGCGTTCGCCGTTCACTTTGACAACTACTACCTCGAGTCCAGCCTGTACCTGAGTGGCAAGGTCGATGACGTGGTGAAAAAATTGCATGACGCCGGCAAGACCTACGAGCATGACGGCGCCCTCTGGCTCAAGTCCACCGAGTATGGCGACGACAAAGACCGTGTCATGCGCAAGGGCGACGGCAGCTACACCTACTTCGTGCCCGACGTGGCCTATCACATCACCAAGTGGGAGCGCGGCTTCGAGAAGGTGGTCAACATCCAGGGCACCGACCATCACGGCACCATCGCCCGCGTGCGGGCCGGCCTGCAAGCCGCCAACGTGGGTATTCCAGAAGGTTACCCCGACTACGTGTTGCACACCATGGTGCGCGTGGTGCGCGGTGGCGAGGAGGTCAAAATCTCCAAGCGCGCCGGCAGCTACGTGACCCTGCGCGACCTCATTGAGTGGACCAGCAAAGATGCCGTGCGCTTCTTCCTGCTCAGTCGCAAGCCCGACACCGAATACACCTTTGATGTCGATCTGGCCGTGGCCAAAAACAATGACAACCCGGTGTATTACGTGCAGTACGCGCATGCCCGGATTTGCTCGGTGCTGACGGCCTGGGGCGGCGATGCTGCCAGCCTGCAACAAGCCGACCTGACACCTTTGCAAAGCCCGCAAGCACTGGCGCTGCTGCTGCTGCTGGCCAAATACCCCGAGATGCTGACGGCGGCGGCGGCCGGTTTTGCGCCGCATGACGTCACGTTCTATCTGCGCGAGCTCGCTGCCTGTTACCACAGCTATTACGATGCGGAACGTATTCTGGTGGATGATGATCTGATCAAGCGCGCCCGGTTGGCACTGGTCGCGGCCACCGCACAGGTGTTGCACAATGGGCTGGCTGTGCTGGGCGTGAGTGCCCCGCAAAAAATGTAATTCAATAGCCTTGGGGACAGACCTTCAGCTCTGTCCCCAACTGATTAGAAAGCAGAAAGTGCAACGCATGAAACAACAACGCGGTGGAACCATTTTGGGGTTCATCATTGGAGTCGTGGTGGGTCTCGGGGCAGCGCTGGCCGTTGCGGTTTACGTCACCAAGGTTCCCATTCCGTTTATCAACAAGGGCCAAAGTCGCTCGGCGGATCAGGATGCGGCCGAGTCCCAAAAAAACAAGAACTGGGACCCCAACGCGCCCTTGTATGGCAAGAACCCGGCCAAACCGGCAGAGCCCGCCAATTCAGAAACGCAGGCTGGCACCGGCACCGGTGCCGCGCCAGTGCCAGCGCCAGCGCCAGCGCCAGTTGCCAAAAGCACGGAGCTCAAACCAGCCGTGTCTGCCGATCCCCTGGGTGATCTGGCCCAGGCGCGCGCCGCCGCCGCGGTGGCTGAACCGTTCTCTTACTTTATTCAAATTGGGGCCTTCCGTACCGCTGAAGACGCTGAAAGCCAGCGCGCCAGGTTGTCTCTTGGCGGCGTGCAAGCCAAAGTGAGCGAGCGTGAACAGTCAGGCCGGGTCGTGTTTCGGGTACGCGTTGGACCCTTCGGTAAAAAGGAAGAGGCCGACCAGGCGAAGGAAAAACTTGATGCCGCCGGTTACGAAACCGCGCTGGTGCGGGTAGCGCGCTAGCGCACTTTGCGGTCGAGGCGTTGAACTATTGCCGACCCGCCCGGTCCCACTTGCTTTTTTGGAGTGTTTAAAGATGAAACGTCGTGATTTTTCCTTTACCTGTGGCGCAGCGCTGGCTGCCAGTGCATTGGTGCTGCCAACGGCACGGGCTCAGACCACCGCCCCGGCCCAGGTTCAGGGCAAGAAGCCGGAATTGGGCACAGACTATCTGCAGTTGGACAAGCCCGCGGCGGTGGAAGCCCCGGCGGGAAAGATTGAAGTCGTCGAATTTTTCTGGTACAGCTGCCCGCATTGCAACGCTTTTGAGCCGACCTTTGATGCCTGGAGCAAGCGTGTGCCCAAGGATGTGGTGGTGCGGCGGGTGCCGATTGCTTTCCGAGCCGACTTTGCACCGCAGCAGCGCCTGTTCTATGCGTTGGAGGCGATGGGCTTGCTGGATCAACTGCACCGCAAAGTGTTTGCCGCCATCCACAGTGAAAAGCAGAACCTGGCCACGGGCGACGCGATTGTCGATTGGGTTGCCAAACAGGGTGTGGACAAAGCCAAATTCCTGGAGAATTTCAACTCGTTCTCGGTCTCGACCAAGACCAGCCGCGCCACCCAGTTACAAAACGCCTACAAGGTCGAGGGTGTGCCTGCGCTGGGTGTGGGCGGGCGTTTCTACACCGATGGTTCACTGGCCAAGAGCATGGAGCGCTCCCTGCAGGTGGTCGAGTTCCTGATCGCGCAAGTTCGCAGCGGTCGATAAATTAATCGGCTTTAACTCAAAGGGCTGGCGCCTGATCAAAGCGATCAGGGCGCCCGGTGTCTGTGCATGAGGCATGCGTCGGTTCTGCGTGCTTCGATTTCCCTTTCTCAATGTGCGGCATAGGCAAGAAACGGCTTCTGATCGTTACAATGAAAAGACGCGAACTTAATGCAAGATTCATGCCTTTATGAAACTATCACTTTCCACTGTGCTTTTGCTGGCGGCCCTGACGTCGGGCGTAGGCCTGGTTCGGGCTGAAAAAGCCGACCGCAACAAGCCCATGAATGTGGAAGCCGATGCCTTGCGCTATGACGACGCCAAGAAAACCAGCGTGTTTACCGGGCGTGTCGTGTTGACCAAAGGCTCGATTCTGATCCGGGGCGCCCGCATCGAAGTGCGCCAGGACCCCGGCGGCTACCAGTATGGCCTGGTAACGGCGGAGCCCGGCAAACTCGCGTTTTTCCGTCAAAAGCGTGAAGGGCTGGATGAATTTATTGAAGGGCAGGGCGAAAGCATTGAATACGACAGCCGTGCCGACACCGTGAAATTCAACAAACAGGCGCAGTTGCGCCGCTACCTGGGCGCGGCGCTGAACGACGAGATGAGCGGCGGCGTGATTGTTTACAACAACAGCACCGACGTGTT
>Ga0209913_1001212_pt1 | contig 15292 bp, 8 predicted proteins | sample PersoiDNA2013203_FD_185805 | JGI IMG/M metagenome (GOLD analysis project Ga0209913, IMG submission 185805) | Permafrost soil microbial communities from the Arctic, to analyse light accelerated degradation of dissolved organic matter (DOM) -... | ecosystem: Environmental > Terrestrial > Soil >... | reverse complement strand
CTCACTTTTGACGTGTCCATGGAAGGCTCAGGGCGTGTTCACACCCGATGCTCGTCTCCGAGAAAGTATAGCAGGAAACGAGGACCTCACCACGTGCGCCCCCCACCTGTCATTCCCCCCCGAGCATTTCTTTCCAATGCGAGGGGCGCTCTCGGCGCAGGCGGGAATCCATTCCTTGGTCCGTCATTCCCTCTGCGTATTGTCATTCCCGCGAAGGCGGGAATCCAATTCTCGTCCTCCTATCACGTGGATGCACTCGCCTCCCCCTGAAGCATCGCCGTGATCCCTACAAGTTCGTCCACCACTGGAAAAAGGAACGGCTACCTGACTCCCAACAGTCGTGTTTTCGGTGGATCAGTGGTGGTGGAGATAGGGGGGAATCGCGGGTCCTCACGACCTCTTTGGAGCATGCTGAGGCCATCTTGGCAGTGGTTAGCGGAATGCGCTCAACTGTGGTCTCGCAGCGGGGCAACAAGAATGCGCGGAAGGCAGTAGCAGCTTACAGGAACCGTGGTATTCTTGCACCGTTCGAATAGGCGTGATAGAGAAACCATTTCCTGTTCTGAAAGGGAGGACGCATGAGTCTACTCCACCTCTACAAGGGGGTCATGTTCTACAAAGGGGATCCCGACACGCTGACCAACCTCGTGTCGATTCCCGGGGAGGCGTGGTTCCCGCACTACTGGCGTCCAAACAAGACACCGCAGGAGGTAGAAGACAAGGTGCTGTACGACGAGAATTGGGACATCGCCTGCATTATCGAAGATGGACAAGGCCATGCAATGTCTCGCAGGGACTTCCTGTCGCTGTCTCGGCCGTAGCTTCTTTGGACCGGCCACAGGGGAGAAAGCCACGATCGCATCCAACTATTCGATGACTCCCCCGGAGCTAGTGACAGCAATACTACCGGTCGAAGGAGAGGTGCATGTTGCAAGATAACCAAGACGGGCTAAACCCTCACATCACTAATGAGGCACTAGGCCGCCATGTGCGTAGCTTTCAGGTTCAGGCACCAACCGAGGCCCAAGCAGAGGCAGAAGCCACTGCGCGCGCTGAGGCACCGACATCGGCGACTGAAGCGCTATCCCGGATCCGGGCGACAGTTAGAAGCGTGAATCCGCTGCGACTCCTGTCCAGGATTTGCATCCAGTGCGATTTCCATGAAGCGTCAGAAGCCGGTACGTCCGAGTCATATGCGTCTCAGTGGGCGAACTGGAGCGAGGTCGTGGCACGTCTTGTTGGATCAGGCGACTGTGTCGTGTCCTGTTCTGTCGATCCCACGACGGAGACGATTGACACGCTGTCTCGTGACTTCAACGACTACTGGCGAGCCATCACCCTCCTCAATCCTGCAGGAGGATCTGCCGCTGATGGCGACACAGTGGACTCATTGGCTGCCTACTCTCGCGCGCACGCCATGATAGTCAAGCACGATGCTCCTCCATACCAGCTGTACGAGGCAGCGGCACGGCTGTACTCGCCGCGAAACGACTGGCTCAATGAGAAACTCCATTTCACTATCCAAGAAGCGCTGGCAACGATGCATGGAATCTACACTGAAGTGTATTCGCGAATCAACAGTGCGATTGGAAAGACTGCACAGGGATTCGCGCCTCCCATGACCCGGGAGACAGGGGCCAGAGCAGCCCTCTTGACCATATTAGACAAGAACCCCGATCTCGCAGTATTCACCGAGGACGAGATCGTTGCCATTTGTGGCGTCTCACGCGAGGCCTGCACATCCGTGCTCAGAAGGTTCACGTGGCACGTTGAGGACCGTCCCGACGGAAACATATCAGGAGTCACTCCAGGTGCCCTTCAGCTGCCGTTCGAATTCAAGTCTAATCAAATACACCAGCGTCCGCTTATTGAGATTGGCGGAAGGTACGTCTGTCCCGAACTCGTCCTGTTGTTCGAGGCGGTCTTTCTGAGTCTCAATTTCGACCTCATGAACGACAAGGCAGTCCGGGGCACCTATGGGAATGACCGAGGCGCCTGGCTGGAACAATCCGCGGGAGAGTACTTGGCAGGCGTTTATGGCTCCGAGTCTGTCTGTGTGAATCCCTACCGTGACGACGGCAATGAACTCTGCGATGTTCTTGTCTACTACGACAACACCGTCATTGTCGTGTCCTGCAAAGCCAAGATGCTAACCGCTGCCGCAGAGTATGGGAATGGCGTGGCCGAGCTCAAGGATGATCTTCAGAAAAGCATCGGGGACAGCTATGTGCAAGTCGAGGAGGCCCTCGCGTACTTGAAGCGCTCAGGTACCGTGAATATACTCCACCAGAACCAGGAACTGTGGAAGACGGTGGATTCCACGCAACTGGATGCCGTGATCCCCATCTACGTACTGCCCAACACCTATCAGAACCTTACCATCAACGTGAGGGATATCGTGTCAAGTCTAGGGCTCCGAGTTGATTCGGACAACCTGCCGTGGATAGTGTCTGTGTTCGATCTTCAGCACGCGGCCGAGATGCTCGACGAGTCTCCGGGGCTCTTCCTGCACTACCTCGAGTGTCGCCGGCGCATGGCTCTTGGTCGGACGAGGCTCGAAGGAACAGAGATGGACCTTCTCGGCCACTATCTCATAAAGGGCTTGTCCCTCGGGCCTGGTTCCGAATATGGCGACTACGACGTAGTGGCTCTGGGTGATTTCTCAGCCCCGACTGCGTTATACTTGAGGAAGGTGCACGAATTGGGGGGGATTGAGACCTCAAAGCCTCGCTCTGGATTTCCACTCCTGGTTTCAGGACTAGCGCACGAACTAGCCGAGACTGGTGTACCACATCGAACCGTTTCTCTCTTGCGACTACTGGAACTCCCAATTACAGATCAGGCTGTGTTCCTGAATCATGTCACGCAATGTCGCAAGGAGGCACTCGCTACGTCCAAACCCGCTTCTCGCACAATTGGCATCAGGGTCGGCCCTACAATGTTGCAGACAACGTACTGGGCTGGGGTGAGCGGCGCCTCTGTTGCGGTTCGGCAAGCCGAGAAGTGGGCTCAGAAGCGGTGGGGTCTTCACGGATGGCAAACACGGGAATGGGTCTGTCTCGTAGGGGATGCCACCAGCGATGGAAGGGTCGAATCGGTCATCCATGTTCCACCCCACAGCAGATAGCATCTAGCGCTGTCTTCAGCGGTCTCCAGGAAACTCACGACCGAGTCGCGATGCACTATGCTGCCTGAACCGGGTCCTCCGGTTAGTCGAGCGAAAAGTTCGCTCAGGCGCTCTTGGACCTTCTTCGCCAGACGTCCACTCCGATGCATGTTCGCGCCAGACTTCAGTATCATGTGAACGTCTTTCGGTCATGCAAGAGCGTGTGCCTTCTGCCAGAGTGCTTCAGGGGTTTTCGATGCATCGTGTCGCCCCGGTCCTGTTCCCGCAACCAACTTTCATATGGTTCTTTGCTTGACCGTAAACGTTCCTTGTGCTCCTGCCTCACTCAAGATGAAGCAAGGAGCTCAGGAATAGCATCACAGGAACTGTGATGTATCCACAAACACTGGAGCGATCAAATCACTACCTCGTTTTCTGTTCTCTTCGACATTGACGCAGTTGATCAGGTAGATGATCGATGACTTTGCCAGTCTCAATAGGTTGATCGTTTCGCCTAGCATTGTGCCATAGCCAATACTGTCCTTGTCGCTCTCCTTGTCCGAGTCGGCTACCGCCGGATCGTAGATCACTAACGTTCTGTGAGTTGACGCGTCTCTAATGGTCTTCAGGTGTTCATAGCATCCGGAGTTGAAATCCTGGAATATGTCATAAAGGGCATACAAGCTGATGTTCTTTGATTCCAGGACCTTATCTCTGATTTTTCCACCTTCTATCCGTCCGTCTTTCTTCTTTCCGTCTTCTTGCCATATCGACGTGAAATAGACATAGCGTATTGGCAATCCCATGCTGTAGTAATCATTGATGAAGACAGCGATCTTGTCCAGGATGTTGTAGGCTTCTGTGAAAGCAGATTTCAAGAGACCAGAATAGAGATCGAACCGTACATTGTCCGAGCTATTCACGAAAGTCGTTCTCCTGCTGATGTTGTTAAAGTCCTCCCTCTTGAATTGAGATTGGACTAATAGCAGCCTGGCAACGGCATAGTCTTCCTTAATCTGGTTGATGCTCTTCGCGAGTCGATAGAAGGTGTCGTCGTCTTCTATCGGCGTTATCAAGCTAATGAAAATGGGGTCAGTGATTGCCGATTCGCACTGCGTATCATGAACATGGAAATTCAAGAAGAGCTTCTCTTTGGCACAGAAAGCCAAGTAGTACTCTTCGAATGTGGATAGGTTCGTCGTAGAGTAGTTGGGATGTGCAAGTCTCTTTGTTAGGTCTGTCTTGTCCTTGAAGCGGGATGCAATCTCTTGCAGTTCGTCTTCAAACGATTTCCTCGCGCTCAGTCCTCCAATTGCGATCAAGTCCTGGTTATCGATGATTGACTTTATCGCTTGGTATGCTTCGATATAGATCGCTCCTCTGTATCTCCCTGAGATATCAGCAAAGAAGCGCAGGGCTTTCGCCCTGTTCCCGATTGCCATTGAGAAGTGCTCGTCAATTGCTATTGCAGCATCATAAGCATCGAAAGCTTCCACCCCTCGCCCTAACATGTCTAGACAGTTGCCATAGTTGACGAAGACTTGTTTCCTGAAATCGCGCCTGGACTCGTCGCCAGTTCTCAGAGCGTCTCTGAGATGCCCTTTTGCCTTCTGCAAGTTGACGCTTCTCGGGATACTTCTAGTTCCGAGTCTTCTTTCGGTAAGGTAATACAAGGAAGCGTAGCCATTCGCTAGGTTGTAGTGAATGTCGGAGTCGTGTTCTGTGTACATGTGATCTTCCAGATTGCGTTCTCCAATATCCAGAGCTTGCCTAAGAACAGCTTGATCACCTAGACCAGAACCAATGTCGACCAGGAAGCCAAGCTTGTTGAATTGCAGGATGGCATCATGTGGGTCCCGGGCTTCATAGCCTCCGATGCTCTCAAGAGCTTCCTGAAACTTGTCTTGGACGATGAGAGAGCGAATGTGTTCCATTACCTCAACTCTGTTCTTATTGCTTTTGCCACTTGATTGTCTTGACGGTTTCGTAGTTCCTCCTTGATCTCACGGGTTCGTCTGCCGGTATGCGACTCTGCCACGTCTCGGGTTGTCGTTGCCCCATAATATGTATCAAGTCCCGCCAGAATGGAACGTTCTCTCCGGCGCCTACGTCGATCGACGCGAGCGACGGGGGGACGTAAAGGCTACGCAGCTACAAACTGCGCAGGAGACCGTAGATGATCACGAGAGCTAGGAATAGCCAACCTACAAGGGAGAGGATAGTAGAAATATCCAGATGATGTGGTGCTTCGGACTGTGGCTCTGGCTGTTTCTGCAGTGAGTGACCAGCTTCGTCGGCTTCTGAGAGACCGGATTGTCCCTCCTGCGCCATCTCGGCTGACGTCTTGGTGCGGTCCGCGACAACGGTGGTCTCCGCCGAGTCGAATACTCTCCAGGGATTCACCCTGCCCTGTGGAAGAGAGTACTCGCAGACGCCTTGTCCCTTTATCACGAAGAATCTCATCTTGTCTGCCAACTCTAAACCGATTGATTTCCATTGTGATGCAAAGGCCATATCATCAGAGCTTGGTGCGCAATAGACAACGTACCCCTGCACGTCTGGGTGATTGTGAACGTGGAGCACCCACGCGGCCTTCTGCATCGACACTATCAGACTATGCTTCTCGTCTCTCGTGGGTTCGTATGCTACATGTGAAGAGATCCTGTAACCATCTAGAACCTGACCAGTTTCCCCGGCAGCTTCGATCCAGAGTGCCTTCTCAGTGGGATCGCATGGCAGCAAAATCCAGAAGGCTTCTTCGACTGCAAGAGAGCCAATTCGATTGCAGGCTTCCCGCAACTCATTGGTGGCTCGCTCCGCGTCCGACGTCGTCATCAATCCTTGCTTCGACTGCCTGCCTTTCCGAGCCTCCTCCAATTGATCGCGGTTATAAGGAGACATCTGTCGCAGCAGCTCTTCTGGACTATTGGGGACAGGACCCATGAGTCGATGCGCAACGTTTCGCACGTCTTCGTCGCCCTCTGTGAGAGCCAAATAGAGGAGCACTCTCTGATTCTCTGGAGGAAGCTTGTCGAAGAAATCGATAGAACCTGACAATGCCCCGTATCGATACAGGAACTCAGCATCATGCTTCAACACACTGAGCTTGTCCCGCAATTCTTCCAGATAGTAGCTGTTGCTCACGACGCTCCCCAGAGTTATTATCACCTACATCATATACATTAGCCCAAAATAGTGCAGTCCGCCTACTGACTTGGCATTGGTCGTGATAGTTGTGTGACGCCGGAGATGCGGCTGCGGGACTATGGATGAACCTGAATCAGTTGCACGGTGACGTCGTGTTGGGACCCAACGAAAGTGACCTACTATCCATCGTTCCGATTGGATCACGGGAGCCGGTGGAGTTTGAAGGTAGTTCCGTGGAAACGCAGTGTTGATGCGTCGTGGTGGAGATAGGGGCGAACAGGCAGTCCTGCGAGCCATCGGTAGTGGTACTATTCAAACTGGCCTTGAAGGTGGTTGTTGGCGGGGCTCTCTGCTTGCCGAAACTATAGAACGCAGTTCATGGGTGCTCAGGTTCCCGTGAGGGCTGGCAGAGGGCAGGATGACACAAGACGATGACGGGCCATCCGAACGCGTGCAACTCATCGGATATTTCGTCAACACACAGCGGCCAAGGCTTTCTTAGCGGCTGGTTCTTGCTTGCACTCGACTCCTCCAGTTGTGCAGCATTGTGCTACCGATTCTCGCGCTAGCGGTTGTTCCACCTTCCGGTATGAGGAAATGACTTCGCTATTTTGGTGGACGCAACAAGTGCAGCCTATCGGCAAGACTCTGACAATGCTCATTGTCCGGATCCATATTGCTGCCCTTGAGCGTCCATTCGCGCGCCTCATCCTCGCGCCCTGAGCGAAGGAGAAGCCACGCCAGCCGTGAGCAGTCTGTCGCATTGGCTTCTGCCATACGAGGTCTCATGTTGTCTGCAATGTCTCCAGCGATTAGTTTTGCCTCCTCTGCGGAGAACACTTCAGAATTGAGGGCGAGAAGCCGATTCGCCTTGGTGGCGGCCTCGCTGACGATTCCCAACGAGACTGTCGTCAATGCGCATATCTTGCCCTGTGCATGAACCTCTCCCTTCACGTCGCCATTCTTCTGGTAAAGGATGGTGAGCTGCTGCCATCCTTGGAGCTTCTCATCGTCGCTATTGACAGACTGGATGTACTGTCTTACGAGGTCTTCTCTCGTGCTCGTCGATCCATCAGCGAGCCCGAGCTCGTCCATGAGAGCCGTCCGAAGAAGTAGCGTCTTTGGAAACGCTTGAGCGAGAATCTCCATGCATTCTGCATAGTCGTCGAGTCGGCACTTGTGCTGCGCGAGTTGCAGAGACAGGTTCGAGAAGAAGGTTCTGACCAAGGGCTCTAGACCGTGTCGAGTTTGGCCCTCCTGGACGGTCCCGAACATTTGCAGTCGCTTGACATAGACGAGGATTTCGCTCTCCATGGGCTCTGTCTCAAGTTTCTTCTTGCCATAGATACTTGCGGTCATCGGGACGGTGACAAAAACGGTCTTGCCTGGATCAGATTCTTTCGACTCAATCAACGAGGATCCTTTGAGCTCTTCGAGGGCCGCGGCGGCGTCCAGACGGCCTTCCGTCGACGTCGCCGACGGCTGTCTGCCTACAACAGCATCAATGGCCACCTCAGGCACGAGGGACCTCCATTGGGCGAGAGTCAGGAAGACGCGCTTGGCAGCTGGCGTTAGATGGCCATATGTTCTCTCGAAGAGAGCAGTCAAGACATCGGGACGTCTGGAAAGCAGCTGCTCGAGATTGGAGACCGGTTTGCGAGTTCTCGAGATCTCACCGAGCAGCATCTTGATCACGTAAGGATGTCCCTCGGTGTGTTCCCACAACTCATGCGCATAGTTTCCATCTATGAGACCTTCAATGGAGAGATCCATGGCGGTCTGCCGGATCAACTCCCGACACTCCTCCCAGTTCATACCAGAGACTTCGATTGGGTAGTCTGCCTTGAAGTCCCTTATGCGAGTAGTTATGAGGACCTTGTTTGGTGTGCGAACGTGCGCATCTACCCAGGCGAACAGCTCGCTTGTGTCTCGGACGGTCTCGAAGTTGTCGAGTACCAACAGCATGGGAGCACCGAAGCTGCTGCAGGCGAGTTCCTGTTCCATGTATGTGGTGGCAGAGAAGCCTTTGGTAAGCCTCTCAGGCGGTTCCAGATACTCAACTAGCTTCTTGGCGACATCATTGCGTGTCAACACTGCCGGTCGCACTCTCCTTGGCCCGTCTGGGGAAAGGTCGATGTCTCGGGCACTAAGCCAAACAATCGTGCCGAATGCCCCGGACTTCGTCACGTTGTGCAACACGTTGAGTGCCGTTGACGTCTTTCCAATGCCTCCGACTCCAACGAGGGTGACAATCGGGTGGCGATCAGTGTCGACCAACTTTGAAGTAAGATCAGCTTCGAGGGCCTCTCGTCTAACGTAGTTGGGTGAAGCATCCGGCAAATTGGCGAATGACTTGCCAAGAAGGTCGAGCGCCCCGGCACCCTGTGTCTCCGACTGTGGAAGGTTGATAGGAGGAACGTCGTACTCATGCTCTTGGTACGTCATGCTGTCGCCTGTCAGATACGAGATCTGCTCGAACTCGCCCCCACGGTAGTTTCCGTTGGGAATAAAGAAATCGTCCGCGTTTGGACTGGCTTCCAGAAGGTCGAGACAGACGGGACGACCGAACCAAACGTAGACGCCATCAGACAATGATTCGCTGCGTGAGGATTTTAGGTAATCGAACGCCCCCTTCGTGGAAGACAGGGCCATGACCCGGTATTTCAAGGTCAAGTTGCGATGCAGATAAGCCCATTCTCTCTTAAACAGCGCAAAGTTCTGTATGATTACATCGATAGATGAAAGCAAGGTCGGGATGCACTGAGCAAGAGTCTCGGCTGGCTGAGCGCCATGTCCTCGGGTCTTGTTCCGCAGCGTGACGAAGTCGGATATCCATTGCCGCAGTGCCAGTTTCCCACCAAGTCGGTCGTCGGAAAGATCCAATCGCTCCAAGACACTATGAAGGTCGTGAACGGCCTCATACTGCCAGTTCCCGGAAGCCACGTATTGCATTAGTTCACGGCGTTCGTCAGACGCCTCCGGGATCGCATACTGTGCGGCTGGACCACTAAGCGCGTCGTCGAGGACTTCTCGCCACGCACCAATGCCCTCTGCACTGACAAGTCTGTACTTGGCAGCGTAGTCGAGGCGCTCCCTGTTCGGGCCTATGGTCGCAACTGTTCCGAGGACTGTGAGTTTCAGGACGAGCTCACCGTAGTTAAGGCAGTCGATGAAGTACGCTGAATCATCGCCCGCTCCACGGACACGGTTCTGCATGCTATCGAGAATCGTTATGCCCAATTTAACCCTCCTCTGAAACAGAAGACCCTCAAGTGTGGCTGTTTTCAGGTTCTCCCTAGCCCTTTGTGGCAGAATAGGCCCGAACGAGTGGCGTGTCAAGAAGACGTCGGTCTATCCATGGCTCTGAGCTGAACAACTCCCCAGACTCATGGGAATCTTCGTGACATTAGTCGACTTCGCTTCACATCATGTTGGTCCATCTGAGACAGGGGTTGGTCGTCCTCAGTGCGTGGAACCCTCTGATGTGTGCGTTTCCCTGTGCAGTGCTATACTCAAAATGGTTTCCAACCTACTGAGGGAGGCACGATGAATCACAACGGCAACAACATTGAATCCCGCCTGTGGGCAGCAGCCGATGAGCTTCGGGCCAACTCCAAGCTGAAGTCCTCAGAATACGCTGTCCCGGTGTTGGGACTGGTGTTTCTGCGCTATGCCGACCACAAGTTCCAGGCGGCGGCGAAGGAATTGGTCGGTCAAGGTGGTGGACGGCGGAAGGTCGGACCGGTGGACTATCAGGCAAAAGGCGTGCTGTATCTGCCCGACGCGGCTCGTTTCTCGGCGCTGATCCAATTGCCGGAAGGGACCAACATCGGCGCAGCCATCAACGACGCCATGCGCGCCATCGAGGCGGAGAACCCCGACCTCAAGGACGTGCTGCCAAAGACCTACAACCGCTTTGACAACGCCCTGCTCAAGGAATTGCTCAAGGCCATGAATTCCATCCCCACGGACATTGAGGGCGACGCCTTCGGCAAGATCTACGAATACTTCCTTGGCCAATTCGCCATGAGTGAGGGCCAGAAGGGCGGCGAGTTCTTCACTCCCACCCCCATTGTCCAGCTGATCGTCAGTATCATCGAACCATTCCATGGTCTCCTCTTCGACCCAGCTACCGGCTCTGGCGGCATGTTTGTGCAGAGCGGGCGCTTCGTCGAGGAACGCAAAAAGAACCCTAGCGCCGAACTAAGCATCTATGGCCAGGAGAAGGTGGCCGAAACCGTTCGTTTGGCCAAGATGAACCTCGCCGTGCACGGCCTGGCGGGTGACATCAGGGAAGGGAACACGTATTACGAAGACCTGCACCGCTCCACCGGAAAGTTCGACTTCGTCATGGCCAATCCGCCCTTCAACGTGGACCGCGTGGACAAGGACCGACTCAAGGACGACCCGCGCTTTCCCTTCGGCCTGCCCCGCGCCGACAACGCCAACTATCTCTGGATCCAGCTGTTCTACAGCGCCCTCTCCAACACGGGCCGCGCCGGGTTCGTCATGGCCAACTCCGCCGCCGACGCCCGCAACTCGGAACTGGACATCCGCAGGCAACTGATCGAAGCCCGTGCCGTGGATGTGATGGTAGCGGTCGGCCCCAACTTCTTCTACACCGTGGTCTTGCCCTGCACCCTCTGGTTCTTTGATCGAGGCAAGCGCAAGACCGCCCGCGCCGACCACGTGCTCTTCATCGACGCCCGCCACATCTATCGCCAGATCGACCGCGCCCATCGCGACTGGACCCCGGCACAGATCGAGTTCCTTGCCAACATTGCTCGGCTCTACCGTGGCGAGGCCGTGGAGAACCTGCACGACAGCGCTGGACTGCTGACCGAACATTTCGGCAAGAAACCCAAATATGCTGATGTGGCAGGCCTGTGCAAGGTGGCGACACTGGCTGAGATCGAAGCTCAAGGGTGGAGCCTCAACCCCGGCCGCTATGTGGGCGTAGCAGCCCACGCCGAGGATGACTTTGACTTCAAGGAACGGCTGGAGGAGCAGAACGAGGAACTGGAAACCCTCAACAACGAGGCTCGGAAACTGGAAGAGCGGATCGCGGAGAATGTGGTCCAGTTGTTGGAGGAGGACTGATGGGCCTTGGATGGCTGGAATACACTCTGGGCGACCTCTGTAAGTTTAAGTACGGTCACATGCCGCGAAAAACCGATCTATGTGATGATGGGTATCCCGTGTTCAGCGGCTACCACGTTGTTGGACATGCGACAACCTATCATTATGAAGAGCCAGAGATTATCGTCGTAGCGCGTGGTGTGGGGGGAACGGGTGACGTCAAGATGTCCCCGCCAAAATGCTTTCTTACAAACCTCTCGATTGTTGCACAAGTAGTTTCTTCTGAAGTAGACAAGAAGTTCCTCTACTATCGCCTTGCGGGACCAAAACTGTGGGAACTTCGGACAGGTTCTGCACAAGCACAAATTACGATAGACAGACTCCAGCGGTACGAACTCCGCCTACCCCCGCTTCCAACGCAGCGGAAGATCGCGGCGATTCTCTCGGCCTACGACGACCTGATCGAGAACAACCTGCAGCGGATCAAGATTCTGGAGGAGATGACCCAGAACCTCTACCGCGAGTGGTTCGTCAAGTTCCGCTTCCCTGGCCACCAGCATGCCCGCTTCACCGATTCCCCCCTCGGTAGGATTCCGGAGGGTTGGGAAGTAGACACTGTTGAAAGAACGTTTGCCATTTTTGGCGGTGGAACACCCTCAAGAACAGTTCCCGGATATTGGAATGAAGGAACGATCAACTGGTATTCGCCAACTGATCTGACCGCAACAGGTTCTATGTTCATGGACCGTTCTGGCGATAAAATCAGCGAACTGGGTCTGGCAAAGAGTTCGGCACGTTCGTTTCCGCCGTTTTCCGTGATGATGACCAGTCGAGCTACGCTCGGTGTGATCTCAATCAACACTACCGATGCCTGTACGAATCAGGGCTTTATAACCTGTGTTCCGAACGAGCGCTTCCCACTTTATACCCTCTACTACTGGCTCAAGGAGAATGTGGAATATTTCATCAGCCTTGGAACAGGTTCCACTTTCAAGGAAATTACCAAGGGCGTATTCAAAACCATCGAACTGGTAATTCCAGCACCAGTTATTGTTACTCAATTTGAGGGTACGGTGCAGCAGCTCGCCCTTCAGGTATTGAACCTGCAAAGAAAAAACACCACCCTCCGCCGCACCCGTGACCTGCTCCTGCCCCGGCTTATCTCCGGTGAGGTGGACGTGTCGGAACTGGACATCGCAGTTCCCGAGGGAGCCTTAGCATGACAGCCGCTGATCTTGCCATACTACTCCAGGAGGGCGAGGGAGTCACTCTGGAGTACAAGGAAGCGCTGTCCGATTCCTTCGCCCGCGAGCTTGTTGCTTTCGCCAACACCGTTGGCGGCCGGATCCTGCTTGGTGTCCGGGATGATGGTACTGTTCGGGGCATTGCGGACAGCAACAGGTTGCGCGCCCAGATCCAGGACATTGCTCGCCACTGCGATCCGCCGATTCCGGTAGTGCTCGACCGTGCCGATCAAGTGACGGTGGTGACGGTCTCCGAGAGCGATGCAAAGCCAGTGCAATGCAGCGACGGTTTCTTCGTGCGGCAAGGTGCCATGAGTCAGAAACTCTCTCGTGAAGAGATTCGAGGTCTCTTCCAACAGGCTGGGGCCATCCGCTTCGATTCATCCATCTGCCCGCGCTTCCAGTATCCCGATGATTTCGATACAGACAAGTTCAGTGAGTGGCTGCGGAAAAGCACGATCTCCCAAGGCGGCTCAGTGGAGGACATCCTAGTGAACATCGAGGCGGCGGAACGCTCGGGCGGCAAGCTGCTCTTCCGCAACGCAGGGGTGCTTTTCTTTGCCCGTGAGCCGCGTCGGTTCTTCAATCAGGCATATGTTACGTGTCTGTTGTTCAGGGGAACAAGCAAGGTCGATGTTCTGGACCGTAAGGATTTTGCTGGGGGTGTTGTCGCCGATATCGAGGAGAGCCTGCGGTTCATCCAACGCAACACCCGTACGGCCTACAGGATCGAGAAGCTCCAGCGTGAGGAGATCCCAGAGTATCCCATGACTGCTTTGCGCGAGGCCATCACCAATGCTGTCATGCATCGGGACTGGTTCCTGGATGGGGCCAATGTCTTCATTGAGATTTCTGAGGGCCGCATCGAGGTGTCGAGTCCTGGTGGTCTTCCCGGGGGGATGCGCTCCGAGGATCTTGGAAGCAAGAGCGTGCGCCGCAACCCGTTGATCGCTGACCTGTTGCATCGCATCGATTTCATTGAGAAGGCCGGCACGGGCATTCGGCGGATGCGCGATGGTGCCAGAGAGCTGGGGTCTCCAGAACCAGCATTTGCCACGGATGGTTTCTTTACAGCCACATTCCGGCCGATTGCTATTGCCACCGGGCATGAAGAGACTCATGAGGCGGGTGAATCTACCCCGCAAGTCGGGACCAAGTCGGGACCAAGTCGGGACCAAGTTCGAATCCTCGATAAATGCCTACAAGACAGTTCAATAGGCGAGTTGCTGGCACTTGCCGGTCGAACCAATAGGACCAAGTTCAGGGACCAAGTCATCAATCCGCTCATAAGTGCCAGTCTTATTGAGATGACCATTCCCGACAAACCCCGCAGCCCGAAGCAGCGGTATCGCACCACCGCAGCTGGACACAGGGTTCTTGAAGACTCCAAGAAAGGATCGCAATCATGAGCCCCGCCGGCTATACCGAGGACGCCCTGGTCGAAAAACCGACTATCGCCCTGCTGGCGGAACTGGGGTGGCAGACGGTCAATGCTTATAGCGAGTTTGACCATGGGGCGAGCACACTGGGCCGCGAGACTCGGTCTGAGGTCATCCTCACCGCCCGGTTGCGACCGGCCTTGCAGCGACTCAACCCGAATATGCCGCCCGAGGCCATCGACCAAGCCATCGAGCAACTAACCCGTGACCGTTCGCGCATGAGCATGGTGGCCGCCAACCGCGCGATCTACAACCTTATCAAGAACGGAGTACGCGTCTCCACGCCCGATCCCGAGGGGGACGCCGAGACGGTAGAGCTGGTGCGGGTTGTGGATTGGGACGAGGCCGCCAACAATGACCTCCTGTTCTGCTCGCAGTTCTGGGTCACGGGCGAGATGTACACCCGCCGGGCCGACCTGGTGGGTTTTGTCAACGGTCTTCCACTGGTGTTCATCGAACTGAAAGCGGCACACCGCCGCTTAGAGACCTCCTTCACCGGCAATCTTCGTGACTACAAAGACACCATCCCGCAACTGTTCTGGCCAAACGCTCTGATCATCCTCTCCAACGGAAGTGAGAGCCGCGTAGGCAGCGTGACCGCTGGCTGGGAACACTTCGCCGAATGGAAGAAGATCGGCAGCGAGGACGAGCCGGGGCAAGTATCACTGGAGACCATGCTGCGGGGCGTCTGTGAGCCGACACGGCTGCTGGACCTGGTGGAAGACTTTACGCTGTTTCAGGAAGCCCCTGGCGGACTGATCAAACTGATCGCCAAGAACCACCAGTACCTTGGAGTCAACAATGCACTGATAGCGCTTGCTGACGTCCGCCGTAGTCAGGGCAAGCTAGGGGTCTTCTGGCATACACAGGGCAGCGGAAAGAGTGTAGAGATGATGTTTTTCGCTCAGAAGGTACTGCGCAAGATGCCAGGAAACTGGACTTTTGTGGTCGTTACAGACCGGCAGGAACTGGACGGGCAGATCTACAAGAACTTCGCGTCGGCGGGGATCGTGACCGAGGCTCACGCTCAGGCGGAGAGCAGCAGGCATTTGCGGCAGCTGCTCAGTGAAGACCACCGCTACGTGTTCACCCTGATTCACAAGTTCCGCACGGAATACGGTGAACCGCACCCAGTACTCTCCCAGCGCAGCGATATCATTGTCATGGTTGACGAAGCTCATCGTAGCCAGTACGACACGCTGGCGATGAACATGCGGAGAGCTTTGCCCAACGCTGCTTTCCTGGCCTTCACTGGCACGCCGCTGATTGTGGGCGAG
>Ga0209913_1001211_pt1 | contig 15302 bp, 12 predicted proteins | sample PersoiDNA2013203_FD_185805 | JGI IMG/M metagenome (GOLD analysis project Ga0209913, IMG submission 185805) | Permafrost soil microbial communities from the Arctic, to analyse light accelerated degradation of dissolved organic matter (DOM) -... | ecosystem: Environmental > Terrestrial > Soil >... | reverse complement strand
AACGGGCTGAACGGCGCGCTGCGACCTACAGGTCGTAGGCGTCCGGCCGCCGGTTCTGCAGCGACGGGATCTGCGACCGCACCTCGGCGAGCCGCGCCAGATCGAGGTCGGCGACGCAGACGCCGACCCCGTCCTCGACCTGCGCCAGCACCACGCCCCACGGGTCGACGATCATGCTGTGGCCAAAGCACTCGCGCCCCGGCAGATGCTCTGCCACCTGTCCCGGGGCGATGACGAAGCAGCCGTTCTCGACGGCGCGGGCGCGCAGCAGCACTTCCCAGTGGGCCGCGCCCGTGTACGCCGTAAAGGCGGCCGGCACGCAGAGGATCTGGGCGCCGCGCAGCGCCAGGCTGCGGTACAGCTCGGGAAAGCGCAGGTCGTAGCAGATCGTGAGGCCGAGCGTGACCGGCGCCGTGGGCGCCGGTGCTTCGGCCGGGTCCCCGGGCGCCGCCTCGCCGGGGTCGATCTCCGCGGTGACGAGCTCCGCTCCCGGCGTCACGTCGTCCGATTCGCGGTACACGGTCGTGCCGGCGGCGACGTCGAACAGGTGGATCTTGCGATAGACCGCCAGCAGACCGCCGTCCGGGCCGAACAGCGCCGACGTGTTGTACACACGGCCCGGCTCCGGCGAGGGCTCGTAGATCGAGCCCGCGAGCACGAAGATGCCGAGCCGCGCCGCCAGCTGCGCCAGGGCGGCGTTGCTCGGCCCCTCCACTGCTTCCGCGCTCGCGCGGATGCCCTCCCGGCCGCCCTTGTACGCCCACGTCTCCGGCAGAGCGACGAGGCGAGCGCCCGCGGCCGCCGCCTCCTCCACGCGCGCCGTGGCGGCGCGCACGTTGGCGGCCACGTCGCCGCGCGTGTTCATCTGCACGCAGGCGACGCGCAGGCTCATGCGGCGCCGTCCGACATGGCAACGGCCACGAGGCTCAGGATCTCCCACGCGACTGTGGCGGCGAGCGTCGCCGTGAGGTGCGAGCTGTCGAGGTCGGGGAGCACTTCCACGACGTCGGCGCCCACGATCCGCAGACCGCGGCAGGCGCGCAGCAACGCCAGCGCCTGCATCGACGAGGGGCCGCCGCACGCCGGCGTGCCGGTGCCGGGCGCGAAGGCCGGGTCGACGAAGTCGATGTCGAACGTGAGGAACGCCTTGCCGCCGGCGCGCTCCACGGCGGCCGCCACCGCGCCCGTCCCCAGCTGCGCGAGGTCTTCCCAGGGGATCACCGTGAACCCCAGGTCACGCGCATCGTCCAGGTCGCCGGGGCCGTAGAGCCCGCCGCGCATGCCCATCATCGTGGAACGCGCGGCGTCGATCAGGCCCTCCTCGGTGGCGCGGCGCACGACCGTGCCGTGCGTGAACTTCTCCCCGAAGTACTCGTCCCAGGTGTCGCTGTGCGCGTCGAACTGGATGAGGGCGACGGGGCCGTGAGTGGCCGCCGCGGCCCTCAGCTCGGCCAGGAGCACGCTGTGGTCGCCGCCGAACCCGATGGGCACCGCGCCGGCCTCGTGGACCACACGCAGCGCTGCGGACATCTTGTCGTAGGAGCGGTCGGTGAAACCGGGCGCCACGGGGGCGTCGCCGTAGTCGATCGCCGAGAGACGTTCGAACAAGGCCACGCGCTGGGCCATGTTGTAGTCGGGGCGGATCGAGAGCGACCCCTCGCGGATGGCCTTGGGCCCGAAGCGCGCCCCGGCGCGGGAGCTCACGCCGGTGTCGAACGGCAGGCCCACGAACGCCACATCCACACCGTCGAGATGCGTGGTGTGGGGCAGGCGCAGAAACGTGGAGATGCCCGCGAAGCGCGGCGTCTGCAATGGGTCTGCGGGGCCGTACCCCTTCATCTGCGCCTCCTGTGGTCGCGCGTTTCCGTGCTGCGGCTAGTCTACTGGTAAACGTTTCCCGTATGATGGCCGATACGGGGTATGCGGCGCACTCCGCGCGGGACCACGAGCGGGAGGACCATGTCCGGCGAGAAGATCCGGATCCTGGTGATCGACGATGACGTCGAGCTCACAAGAACGGTCTGCGACGCCCTGGAGTCGCAGGGGTACGAGGCCGTGGCTGCCAACAGCGGGGAGCAGGGCCTGGAGCTCGCCTACACGCAGCACCCCCATCTCGTCCTGCTCGACGTCATGATGCCCGGCATGGACGGTTACCAGGTCTGCCGCGAGCTGCAGTTCGGGTACACGAAGGACATCCCCGTCGTGTTCCTCACGGCCAAGACGGAGCTGGCCAACATGATGGAGGCCAACCGCTCCGGCGCATCCGCCTACGTCACCAAGCCGTTTCGCACCGAGCGCCTCCTGCAGACCGTCCGCGACGTGCTGCGCGACGCGTCCGTGTACTACGACGAGATCACCGGCCTGCCGACGCTGGCCAGCGTCCAAGAAGAGGTGCAGCGCCGCCTGTTCGACCACAGCCAGCTCGGCATCCTCTACGTCACTCTGGACGGCGTGCACGCCCTCGAACAGCAGCGGGGCTTCGAGGCCGTGGACGAGGTCTTTCGCGTCATCGGCCGGAGGGTCTCCGAGACGCGCGGCCGCCTCATCCGCAACGAGGACTTCGTCTCCATCTCGAGCCTCGGCAATGCATTCCTCGTCATCCTCGCCCCGGCGCGCGACCACGGCTTCGTGGACGAAGACGACCTGCGCCTCGTCAAGCGCCGCCTCCAGGAACAGCTGCTCGACCTCCTCGACGACGAGCTGGAGAGCAAGCTCCTGGCGCACGTCGACCTCTACGTGGGCTACTCGCGCCTCGGGCAGTCGCCCAAGGTGCGCTTCAAGCGCGCCCTGCTCGAAGCCATCGAGCGCGCCACCCGCGGCATCCAGCAGGAGCGCAGCGAAGTGCAGCACCGCCTGAGCGCGGAGTTGGAGCGCGTGATCAGCGAAGCGCAGATCACCTGCGTCTACCAGCCCATCGTCAGCCTGGGCGACTACACGGTGATCGGCTACGAGCTCCTCGCCCGCGGGCCCCTGCAAAGCGAGCTCCACCGCCCCGACGCCCTCTTCGAGGTCGCGCGCGCCGAGAACCGCGTCTCCGAGCTCGACCGCCTGTGCCGCATGGTGGCGGCGCGCGGCAGCGCAACCCTGCCGGCGGAGTGTCTTCGCTTCATCAACATGGAGCCCATCGACCTCTTCTCACGCTCGCGCGGCGACATTTCCGCGCAGGAGTTCATCGACGCCACGCCCGAGGAGCTGCGCGGCCAGACGGTCATGGAGATCACCGAGAACAGCGTCATCGACGACTTCCCCCACATGCGCCACGTGGTCGACCGGCTGCGCGATCAAGGCTTCCGCATCGCCATCGACGACGCCGGCGCCGGGTACTCCGGCCTGCAGACGATGGTCGAGATCGAGCCCGATTTCATCAAACTCGACATGAGCCTGACGCGTCATCTGGAACGATCGCTGGTGAAGCAGAAGCTGATCGGCACGCTGCGCGACTTCTGCCGGCAGGCCGACATCGCTCTGGTGGCGGAAGGCATCGAGACCCAGGCGCAGCTCGATGCCCTGGTCGCGCTCGGTATCACCTACGGCCAGGGTTTCCTGTTCGCGCATCCGGGCTCGCCCTATCCGCTGCGGCAGACGATCCCGCCGGGCGGTGCGCCCGGAGAGCCCGCCGTGGAGTGAGTCGGACAGTGCCCACAAACCCGGCGTGACAGCGGCACTTGCGCCCACGCTTGCCTCTCGTGGTAGAATCCCGCCCACAATGACGACCACCGACGCCAACAGCCGCAGCACCTCGCGCCCCCGGCGTCGCTGGCTCTGGCGCGCGTAGCGCGCCCATTCTCGACATCCCGCGCGGGCCCTGCCCGCACCCCCGACCACACCACCGTGGTCTTCTCGTCCTCCTATCCAGGGAGTCACCAGACGTGCATCCGCACCGCTATCGTGTTTCGAGAGGAGGTAGATCATGAGCGAGTACAAGAAGAAGTTCGTCCTTGACGAGGAGAGGATCCCCAAGGCCTGGTACAACATCGTCGCCGACCTCCCCACGCCGCCGGCGCCGCCGCTCAACCCTGCGACCCTGCAGCCGGCCGGCCCCGACGACCTGGCGCCGATCTTCCCGCCCAGCATCATCGCCCAGGAGGTCTCGGCCGAGCGCTACATCGAGATCCCCGAGGAGGTCCACCAGATCCTGCGTATGTGGAGGCCCTCGCCGCTGATCCGCGCCACGGGCCTCGAGAAGGCGCTGGATACACCGGCCAAGATCTTCTTCAAATACGAGGGCGTCAGCCCGGCCGGCTCGCACAAGTGCAACACCGCCGTCGCGCAGGCCTACTACAACAAGCTGGACGGCACCACGCGCCTGGCCACCGAGACCGGCGCCGGCCAGTGGGGCAGCGCGCTCAGCATGGCCTGCCAGATGTTCGGCCTCGAGTGCATGGTCTACATGGTCAAGGTGAGCTACCACCAGAAACCGTACCGGCGCAGCATGATGCAGCTCTGGGGCGCCGACGTGATACCCAGCCCCAGCGACCAGACCAACGCCGGGCGCGCCGTGCTGGCGGAGGACCCGGAGTCGCTCGGCAGCCTCGGCATCGCCATCAGCGAGGCCGTGGAGGACGCCGTCACACACCCCGGCTCCAAGTACGCGCTGGGCAGCGTGACCAACCACGTGCTGCTCCACCAGACCATCATCGGCGAGGAGGCGATCCTGCAGTGCCAGGACGCCGACGCCTACCCCGACGTGGTCGTCGGCTGCGTCGGCGGCGGCTCCAGCTTCGGCGGCATCGCCTTCCCCTTCCTGCGCGAGAACCTCGCCGGCAAGACGAACACGCGGTTCGTGGCCGTGGAGCCCACCGCCTGCCCCACGCTCACCAAAGGCAAGTTCGTGTACGACTTCGGCGACGAGGCGCAGAGCACGCCGCTGTTCAAGATGTACACGCTGGGCCACGACTTCATGCCGGCCGGCATCCACGCCGGCGGCCTGCGCTACCACGCCATGGCGCCGCTCATCAGCCACGTGTACGGCCTGGGGTTGATGGACGCGGTCGCCGTGCCGCAGACCAAGGTCTTCGCGGCGGCACAGCTCTTCGTCCAGACGGAGGGCATCGTGCCGGCCCCGGAAAGCGCCCACGCGATCCTCACCGCCATCGACGAGGCCCTTGCAGCCAAGGAGGCCGGTGAGAGCAGGAACATCCTGTTCAACCTCACCGGCCACGGCTTCCTCGACCTCGGAGCCTACGACGCCTACCTCAGCGGCAAGCTCGAGGACTACGACCATCCGGAGGAGGCGATCGCCGCGTCGATCGCGAAGCTGCCGAAGGTGGACTGAGCCGCTCACGACACGGCGTCGTCACCCTCACAGGTGACGATCGACGAGACGACGAAGGGCGGCGGGGCGAAAGCCCCGCCGCCCTTCGCGCGTCAGTCGTCGCGCGCGGCCCCATGTCGTCGCCGCGCGAACCAGCGCGAGTCAGCCCAACGACTGGGCCGCGCGGCGCAGCGTCTCGGCGAGGCTGTCCTGGCTCACGACGAGCTGCGCCACAGCTATCAGCGAGGCAGGAGCGTCGCCGACGGCGATGCGGAGCGCGGCCGCCAGGAGCAGGCTCTCATCGGCCGCGGCGTCCCCGCAGGCCACGATCCTCTCGCCGGGCACGCCGAGGTGCGCGACGACCAGCCTGAGCGCGTCGCCCTTGTCCGCGCCAGCGTGAAGGACGTCGACGATCCCGTCGCCGGCATGCTCCATGCGGAGGCCAGAACCCCAGGTGGTGGCGAGTCCCGGGAACGACTCCGCCACGAGAGCCGGGTCACCGGTCAGCACGATACGGGTGATGCCGGCGGCGGAGAGATCGAGTGCCGCGATCAGAGCCGCAGCGTCGAGCTCGCGACGATCATCACCCTCGTACAACGTCACCGACAAGCCGAGGCCGACGGCCTCGCGGACGATGCCGGTCGCGGCGGCCACGGGGATCGTCAGGTGACTCAGCCACTCGCCCGTGGTCGCGTCGACCACCAGCGCGCCGTGGTAGCACACGTAAGCGAGAGGGTCAGCGCGGAGGGTCGTGGCGGCCTTCATCGCGCCGTGGAGAGGGCGGCCGGTGCAGACGACGAGCCGTGCGCCGCGCGCGTCCAGGTCCCCGAGCACCTCGACGATCCCGGGCGCCGGCGACCCGTCCGCGGTCAGCAGGGTGCCGTCAAGGTCGCAGGCCAGGAGCGCCTTGATCTGCGACCGATCGGTCACTGCGCCAAGCCGGGCTTGCCCGCGCCCGCGGCCGGAACGCTGCCGTCAAGGATGGCAGACAGCGGCCGGCCCGCCAGTGACTCGATGCGGGCGGCGATGACGCGCGCGGCCTCGAGCCGCGCGCGCGCCGCGTCCAGCGCCTCGGGATCGCCCGCGAACAGGGCTTCGGCGCGCTCGCGTTTGCCATCGAGGTCGACCGTCCCGCTGCCCACCGTCAGCTTGTCGGCGAGATACAGCACCTCGCGCTCGCCGGGCAGGTCGGGAGGCGGCCCCGGCAGCTGCATGTGGAAGCGCGCCGCGGCGGCGACGCGCGGGTAGCCCTCGGCGTCGAGCACGTCGGCGCCCGCCTCGGCGTGCGCGGGAGCCGCGCGGGCGACGTCGTGGAGGAGGGCCGCCGCCTCGAGCAGCTTCAGATCGAGACACACGCCGGAGGTCCGTAGCGCCGCCCCGAGACGGTGCGCGACGTCCGCGACCGCCGCCGAGTGGGCGACCACGGGCGCTGGCGTCCCGAGACGCGCAAGGAGCTCGCGGCACGCGGCCGGCTCGGGGATGCGCTCGCGGGCGGCCAGCCCCGCGAGACGCGCGTAGGCGCTGGCATCGTCCATGTCGAGCAACACGTTGGGATCGTCGACCTGCACGTCGCAGGCCCCGGCCTCCCCGCGCGTGAGCAGTTCCTTGAGGCCGCCCTTCGGCTCCTCAGCGAGGATCGCGGCCCGCAGCGCCGCGGCCACCAGCGGAGGATGCCCACGCTCGGCGTCGTGGACGGGATAGGCGACGCCCGCCTCCGGCTCTTCCACGCTGCGGGCCAGGAGGCCCAGCGTCTCGCTGCGGACAAGCGCGCAGTCCACGGGATGGACGAAGAAGGCGCGCACATCCCGGGGCAGAGCGCGCACCCCGCAACGGATCGACGAGTACATGCCGTCTTCGTAATCGTGGTTGACCACGTAGCGCACGCCGTGCGCGTCGAGGAGTGGCGCGACGCGCTCGGCGCCGAACCCGAGCACGACGACGGCCTCGAGCCCCACGTCGCGGTAGGCGCCTGCGACCCTGAGCACCGCGGGAACGCCGTCCAGCGGGAGCAGAGGCTTGAGCTCCCGCGTGCGTGACGACAGCCCCGCCGCCAGGATGACCGCGGGAAGAGCGGCGGCGTTCACCCCACCATCGCCGCCCGTACGCGAATGAGCTCGGCGGTGATGCTGACGGCCAGCTCCGCCGGGGTCTCCGCCGCGATGGCGATGCCGATCGGCGAGAAGACCCGCTCCAGGTCGGCGGAGGAGAAACCGTCCGCCGTCAGAGCCCTGAAGATCTTCTCGCGCTTGGAGGCGCTGCCCATGAGGCCGATGTAGCCCGCCTCCGTGCGCAGCGCCTGCTCCAGCACCGAGAAGTCGTGGGCGTGCCCGCGCGTGACGATGACGACGAAGCTGCGCGGCGTGATGGTCAGTCCCGCGAAGGCATCGTCGAAGGTCTCGAGTCGGACCACGCGGGAGGCGGTCGGGAAGCGTTCCGCGGCGGCGAACTCGGGGCGATCGTCGAGGACCACGACGTCGAACCCGACGACGGCGGCCACCGGCGCCAGCGCCTGGGCGACGTGCCCGGCGCCGCAGATCACAGCCGTCGTCGGCGGCAGCAGCGCCTCGACGGACACCGACCTGCCGTCCGGAAGCTCGGCCGATCCATGGACGGCGATCTTGCCGGCCAGCGCGTGCAGCTCCGCCGGCGCGCACGGAAGCTCACCGAGGGGCTCGGCGCCGTCCTGGAGCAGGCGGTAGCTCACAGCGGTGGGCCCAGGTTCCGCGGCGAAGAACGTGTAGAGCCACGCCGCGCGCCCATCCGCTCGCGCCCCCGAGAGTGCCCCGAGCAGAGTGCGCAGGCCGACATCGCCGGCAGGAACGAAGGCGACGAGCACGGCCGCATGCCCCCCGCAGATCATGGTCGGCCCCGAGACCGACTGCCCCGTGAGCTCCACGGCGCTCACGTGCGACCGGCCGGCGGCGATGGCCTCCGCCGCCTCCCGCATCATCGTCGCTTCGAGCAGCCCGCCGCCGATGGTCCCGGCGATGGAGCCGTCTCGCCGCACGAGCATCTGCGCCCCCGCGGCCCTCGGCGTGGAGCCCTGCTGCGCGACGAGCGTGACCAGGGCGAACGGCTCGCCGTTCTCAAGCAGGCTCAGCGCCTCGTGCAGGATCTCACGCATGGGTCAGCCGACCGCCGGCAGCCGCACCGTGAACTCCGCCCCGCCCTCCGGGCGATCGGCGGCCTCGATGACGCCGCCCTGGGCCTCGACGAGACCGCGGGCGATGGCGAGACCGAGGCCGACGCCCTGCGTGCCCCGCGCCGCCTGCGAGCGGTAGAAGCGGTCGAAGATGAAGGGCAGGTCGATGGGATCGATGCCGGGACCGCTGTCGGCGACCGTCAGGGTCGCCCAGGGGCCGCCGGACGCTGACGCGCCGGCCGGGCCGTCGCCGGAGGCGACGGCCAGCACCGCGCGGCCGCCCTCCGGCGTGAACTTGAGGGCGTTGTCGAGCAGGTTGGCGGCGACCTGCAGCAGGCGCTCGCGGTCGCCCTTCACCGTGGCCGGCGCCAGGTCGCCGTCGAGCGCCACGCCTTTCGCGGCATAGACCGTCTCGGCGCGCGCGACGGCGTCGCGCCCCACGTCGGCCAGGTCGAGCTTCTCGTGCTCCACGCTCACGTCTTCGCTCTCCAGTTCGTTGAGGCTGCGGAGGGCGCCGAGCAGGCGCCCCAGGCGCTCGACCTCGACGCCGATCACGCGCAGGTTCTCCGGCGTCGCCGGCAGCACGCCGTCCTCGAGGGCCTCGATGCGCGACTGGATGGTCGCCAGCGGCGTGCGCAGCTCGTGCGAAAGGTCGGCGGTCATGTCGCGGCGCCACTGCTCGTCGCGCGCCAGGCGGTCGGCCATGGCGTTGAACGCGGCGGCCAGCGCGCCCACCTCGTCGTCGGCGCGCGGCGACACGCGCACCGCGAGGTTGCCTCCGGCGACGTCCTCGGCCGCGTCCGTGAGCTCCTCGAGCGGCCCAGTGATCCGGCGGCTGACGAACAGGCTGATGAGGAAGGCGAACACGGCCGCCACGAGCGCCGCGATCACGAGGTTGCGGGTGAGCGCGGTCTGGTACGCCGACTCGGCGGCGGCCCGCGCGTTGCGCAGCGCGTAGACCTCGGCCGTGCCGACCTTCTGTCCGTCGGCCACCACCGGGTAACTCTGCACCTCGAGCTGGTCGCGGCTCAGCGATGTGGCCTGCGGGGCGGGCGTAGCGCCGGACGTGGCGCCGCCCATCATCCCGTTGCCGCCGCCCATCATGCCCCCGCCCAGGTGTCGGCCCTGCACGGTGAAGAGAAGCTGCCCCCGGGGCGAGTACACGGCGACGTCGACGTTGTTGAGACCGGCGATCTGACTGAGCGCGTAGATCGCCGCGGCGTCCCAGCCGTCGGGAGCCTTGTAGGTCTGGGTGAGGATGTTCACGACCGCCTCGTTGCGGGAGCGCTGCACCTCGCTCAGGTAGCTGTCGAAGCGGCGGCCTCCCGCCACGAACACGATCGCGGCCACCACGGCGATGGCCAGCAACGCGACGAACGCGTGAGTCAAAGCCAGGCGCAGCCGCAGACCGCGCTTCACTTCTGCTCCTCGGCGAACGCGTAGCCGCGGCCGTAGACCGTGAGGATCAGTCGCGGATCGCGCGCGTCTTCGCCCAGCTTGCGGCGCAGGTTCTTGACGTGCGCGTCGATGGTGCGCTCGTACCCCTCGAACTGGTAGCCCTGCACCTTGTCGACGAGCTCGAAGCGCGTGTACACGCGCCCGGGGAAGCGGGCGAGCGTCTGCAGCAGCCGGAACTCCGATTCGGTGAGGTCGACGGGCGCGCCGTCCAAGGTGGCACGCCGGCGGGCGCTGTCGACGACCAGCCGCTCGCCGGCGCGCTCCAACACGTCGGCCTGAGGTTCGTCGTCGCTGCGCGCGCGGCGCAGCAGCGCCCGAACGCGCGCCGTGAGCTCGCGCGGGCTGAACGGCTTGGTGAGGTAGTCGTCGGCGCCGAGCTGCAGGCCCTTCACCAGATCCTCCTCACCGTCCTTGGCGGTGAGCATGATGATGGGCACGTCGGAGGCGGCGCGGATGCGGCGGCACACGTCCTCCCCGGCCATGCGGGGAAGCCCGAGGTCGAGCACGACAAGGTCCGGGCGGCGACGGGCGAAGTCGGCGAGAGCGTCCTCGCCCGTCGCCGCCCGCACGACCATGTGCCCCTCGCGCTCCAAGTAGCTCTGCACCACCTCGGCGATGCGTGCCTCGTCCTCGACCACAAGGATGCGGGTGGGGGGACTCATGGGTCCATCTTACCCGCTGTCTGATAGGATGCCCGCACGCCCAAGGAGGTCCGCCGTGCCCAACCTCAAGGTGTATCGAGCCGCCTGGGTCGTGGCGCTCATCCTCGTCGTGATCTCGCTCTTCACGCTGGGCAGGCCCGACACCCCCAAACTCAGCCTCGAGCCCGTGTCGTTCGACGGCGAGCAGGCGGCCGCCGACCTTCGCACCATCGTCACCGATTACCCCCAGCGCGTCGCCGGCACTGACCCCGACAATCGGCTGGCCCTTTGGGTCGTCCAGCAGTTCAAGCAGGCCGGCCTCGAGACGCACATCGACAGCTTCGCGGCGACGATCGACGGCAAAGATGCCGCCCTGCAGAACATCTGGGCGCTCTCCAAGGGCGACGCCGCGGGCACGATCCTCGTGATCGCCAATCGCGACGTCCCCGCGGTGGCCACGCAGGGAGCCAACGACAACGCCTCCGGGGTCGCCGCGCTGCTCGGGCTGGCGCGGTCGTTCACGGTGACCGCGCACGACCACTCCATCATCTTCGTCTGCACCAGCGGCGACGCCTACGGCGCGTTGGGGGCGCGGCGCTTCGCGGAGGATCACGAGATCGATGACCTGTACGCCGTGATCGCGCTTCGCGAGGTGGCGACGCGAGACCCCGCGGGCATCGGCCTCGACGGCTGGAGCCCCGCGGCCAAGGTGGCTCCGCCCTGGCTCTGGCTGCTCACGGCCCCGGCGGCCCGCGTGAACGCCAACATGGAGGCGCTGCTGCCCACGGCGCCGGCCCAGGTGCTGCGCCTGGCGGTGCCCACCAGCTCCGGCAGCCAGGGACCTTTTGTCGCGCGGGGCGTCCCGGGCATCACCGTCTCGGCCGCGGGTGCCGTAGCGCCGCCGCAGAGCGACACGCTCGACAACGTCTCCACGGAGACGCTCACCAAGGTCGGCAGCACGGTGCAGGCGATGATCATGGCGATCGACGGCACGACGAGCCCGGGGGCTCGCAGCAGCGGCACGATCTTCCTCACGCGCAGCCGCACGCTGCCCGGCGGCGCCCTCGCCCTGATCCTGGCTGCGTTTCTCCTACCGCTGGCAGGCGTGGCCGTCGACCTGTTCGCGCATTGCCAGCGGGCGCGCGTCAAGCTCCGCCCCGCGGTGGTGCGCTCGGCGCTGCACCTGGCGCCGTGGCTCGTGCTGCTCGCCATCGTCTATCTGGCCAACCTGCTGGGCCAGCTTCCCCGCAGCCCGGGCGCCGTCTTCCCGCCCGGGTCCCACGTCGTCGACAACCCGCGATACCTGCGCGTGGTGATCCTCCTGGCTCTGCTCGTCCTGGCCTACGGTTACGCGGTGGCCGTCGCGCGACGCCTCGAACGGCGCGTGGCCACCGATCCGCGGGCGACGATCTTCATCGCCCACGCGTTCCTGGTCCTGGTGGCCCTCCTGGCGCTGCTCATCAACCCCTATTCCGTGTTGCTGGTGCTGCCCGCCGCCATCATCTGGCCCCTGGCGAAGCCCGGCGGCTGGGCGCGCTCGGTCCTGCCGGCCTATGTGGGGCTGATCATGATCCCGGTCGTGCTGGTCTACTACGCGACGCTGCTCGGGATCGGATCGAAGGTCTGGTGGTACTTCTTCCTGCTGCTCGAGAACCGCACCATTCCCGCGTCGGCGGTGCTGCTGGGCGTGCTGTTCCTCTCCACCGCGGGCATCCTGGCGCACACCATGCACGAGCGGGGTCTGGCGCCGGGCGCGCTCACCTGGCCGGCCATCGACCGGCGGAACCCGGGCCGCATGAGCGACGAGGAGTGGGCGGCCGGTCTCGGGCTGGAGTCACCGCGCGAGCGGCGCAGGGCCAGCCGGCAGCGCAAGCGACGACCGCGGCGGCCTGACAAGCGGTGATCCGCACGGACGACGGGGGCGGGCGCCTGCGGCGCCCGCCCCCGTCGTCGTCAACGGATCTGTGTGACTCCGTGTCTCAGTATTCTTCCTGCGACAGCGACTCGTCGATGGTGCTCTCGAGCTCGCCGTCCAGTTTGACGTCGTCGCCCTTGGGCAACGGCTTCTCGCCACTGTCTCGCGACAGCAGGGCCGACTCGCCGCTCATCATGGCGTCGAACGCCTTGGCCTTGAGACGGGCGCGCGTCTCTTCGATCCGGCGGCGCATCTCGGCTTGATTGATGGCGCCGCCTGCGCGCGCCGAGGGCTCTTCTTCGGCGGCGGGCTCCTCGACGACAGGTTCGTCGGCGACGGGCTCCTCGGCCGGGGCCTCCTCGACAGCGACGACCTCGATCTCCTCGACCTCCGCGACGGCCTCCGCCGGCGCCTCTTCGGCAACGGCCGCTACGGGGCCCGAAGTGATGTCGGCGACGAGACCCTCGGCAGCCTCACTCACCGGAGCTTCCTCGGCGATGGATTCTTCGGACACAGGCGTCTCTGCCGCAGGCTCCTCGGCGACAGGCGCTTCGGTCTGCGGTTGCTCCACAGCGGGAGACTCCTCCTTATCGTAGGCGAGCTCCCAGGCGCGTGGCTCCTCCGCCGGCGCCTCGACCACCACGTCGGGCTCGGCCGAGGCGACGGGCTCCTGGTACTCGGCGCCTTCCACCACCGGCTCCTCGACGACGGCATCCTCGGCCGCGGGTTCCTCGACAGCGGCCTCTTCGGCCACGACGGGCGCGAACGGCTGGGCGATGTCCGTCTCGACGGCGGCGCGAGTCTCCTCGATGCGCGCCCGCAGATCCTCGGACGTCGCCTCTTCGGCGACCTCGGGCTCTGCCGCGGCGACCTCTTCGACGACGACGACTTCTTCGACGATCGCGGGCTCCTCGAAGGCCGGCTCCACGATGGTCGGTTCTGCCACCCCGGTGGCCGTGCCGGCGTCCCAGAGGCGCTCACCATCGGGCTCGGGGAACTCGACGGGCGCCGCCGGCAAGAGCTTGCCGGTCGCACCGCCGATCAACCGCTCGCGCAGCTCGCGGCCGCTCTTGGGGGTGAACAGCACGGCGACCGCCGCCCCGATAGAGAGCCCGAGCAGGATCTTCATGAGCCGCTTCATCGCTGCCTCCTTGACCGGTGCCCAGCGTCTCGCCAGCCGCACGGGCGCGCGGAGCCGACTGTGTATACTTCGGAAGAATGGAGCTTAGACTTTACCAGTGTACAGCCCCGTATACGGTCTGGCGCGATTCAGTCCTGCACACGGAGGTCACGCCAGCCGCTGCATCGTGACGCGATCGTCCTGCCCGACGCTGACCAGGACCACCCATTTCACGCCGTAGCGCTCCGTGATCTCGGCCGCCGTCTCGCCGAGCGCCGCGCTCACGTCCTTCCCCAGGAAGGCCATGAGGGGCATCATCGGCCGATGCTCGATCTGCACGCGTACGCCTTCCTCGGACTGTTTCAGGAGGATGGGCTCCGAGCTCAGCAGCCGCAGCTGCTCCATGCCGGCCGGCGTCAGCTCGATGACGCCGCGGGCGCCGACGACGATGCGCGAGGACACATCGAGATCCTGCTTGACGTGCCGTGCGTACCACCACACCACGGCCAAGGCGATGAGCGCCACGAAAAGGAATGCCAGGACGACGATGTAGGCTCTACCCATCCCTCTTCCCCTGGTCCACTTGGTCTGCCTCCCCGGCCGCCGCCCGCCGCTTGTCTTCTTCGAGGCGGGCCGCCATCTCGCGTTCCACCCCGCGTATCGGCACGTAGTAGCGGCGGCCTAAGAGCTTGTCGGGCAGATACTGCTGCTCCACCCAGCCACCGTGGCCGTGCGGATACTGGTAGCCGACACCGTGGCCGAGCGCCTTCGCCCCCCGGTAGCTGGCGTCGCGCAGGTGCGGCGGCGGCGACTGGTTGCCCTCGCGCTTGACGTCGTCGAGCGCCGCGTCCACGGCCTTGTACGCGGCGTTGCTCTTGGGCGCGAGGGCCAGGTAGGCCGCAGCCTGGCTGAGGTTGATGCGGCACTCGGGCAGGCCCACGAACTCGACCGCGCGCGAGGCGGCGACGGCCACCTGCAGCGCCTGCGGGTCGGCGTTGCCCACGTCCTCGCTGGCGAACACGATCATGCGCCGGGCGATGAACTTAGGGTCCTCGCCGCCGGCCAGCATCGAGGCCATGTAGTAGACGGCCGCGTCGGGGTCGCTCCCCCGCATGGACTTGATGAAGGCCGAGATCGTGTCGTAGTGCGAGTCCTCGCGGTCGTAGGAGACGGGGCTCTTCTGGGCGGCGTCGCGGAGATCGTCCACGGTGAGGGTGACGGGCGCCGGACCGACGCCGCGGCCGCCCGCCGCGGACCCGCCCCCCGCGGGCCGGGCGGCCGCGGCGCGCGACCTCCATGCCGTCTCCAGGGCGTTGAGCGCCACGCGCGCGTCGCCGCGCGCGATCTGCGCGAGGAAGGGGAGGCCGCCCTCGGCGAGCGTCACACCTTTGTCGCCCAGACCGCGCGCCGCGTCGCCGAGCGCAGTCTGCACGACCTGCTCGACGAGCTCTGGCGGCAGCGGCTCGAACCGATACATCTGGCAGCGCGAGATGAGCGCCGAGTTGACCTCAAAGTAGGGGTTCTCGGTGGTCGCGCCGATGAGCGTCACGACGGCGTCTTCGATGGCCGGCAGGAGAGCGTCCTGCTGGGCCTTGTTGAAGCGATGGATCTCGTCGATGAAAAGGATGGTGCGCGCCGCGCTGAGGGCGCGCGCTTCGCGCGCGCCCTGGATCGCGGCGCGCACGTCCGCGGTGCCCGAGCTGACCGCCGAGAGCTGCACCAGCCGGGCGCCGGTCTCGGTGGCGATGAGCCGCGCCAGCGTGGTCTTGCCG
>Ga0209913_1001210_pt1 | contig 15309 bp, 11 predicted proteins | sample PersoiDNA2013203_FD_185805 | JGI IMG/M metagenome (GOLD analysis project Ga0209913, IMG submission 185805) | Permafrost soil microbial communities from the Arctic, to analyse light accelerated degradation of dissolved organic matter (DOM) -... | ecosystem: Environmental > Terrestrial > Soil >... | reverse complement strand
GATGCCGTCGGCCTGCTCCCAGTCGAGCTTCACGATCACGAGGCTGGCGATCACCCCGAGGCTCACCATGACATCACTGAGCGTGTGGCTGGCGTCGGCGACGAGCACCTCGCTGCCAAGACGGCGCCCCGCGCGCCGCTCCCAGGTGGTGACCAGGATGTTGACCGCAAGCGTCCCGATCATCACGACGAAGGACACTGCGGTGACCTCCGTGGGGATGCCCCGGCCGAACAGGCTGTCGATGGCGCCCTTGCCGACGGTGTAGCCGGCGAAGACCAGGAGCACCCCGATCAGCGCCGCCGCGAACGTCTCGTACTTGGCGTGGCCGTAGGGGTGGTCATCATCTGCCGGGCGCGACGCGAACCACATGCCCACGAGGCCGATGACGTTGGAGGCGCCGTCGAACATGGAGTGGAAGCCGTCGGCCTCCATGGCCGCGGAATGACTGACGAGACCGTACACGAGCTTCGCGGCGGCCACGGCCAAGTTGAGGAACAGCACGCCCCAGAGGACGGTGCGGATGCTGCGATAGCGATCGGTCGTGGAAGCCACGGGGCTCCTCGGTCGGTCGGTCGGAGAAGCTACGGCCGCGGCACGAGCCCGACGCGCTCGCGGACCTTGGCGAGCGTGCGCGCGGCGATGGCTTCGCCGCGCTCGGCGCCGGTCTTGAGCACCTCGAGCGTGAAGCTCTTGTCCGCCTCGAGCTCGCGGATGCGCGCCTGGATGGGCGCGAGGGCGTTTGCGACGACCTCGCCGAGGTCGGCCTTGAGGTCGGCGTAGCCCTTGCCCTCGTAGCGCCGCACGATCTCGTCCACCGGCTCGCCGGCGAGCGCGCTATAGATGTCGAGCAGGTTGGTGAGCGCGGGTTTGTCGGGGCCGCCGCGCACCTCGCTGCCCGAGTCGGTGACAGCCCGCCGGATCTTCCTGCGGATGACGTCCGGCGAGTCCATGACGGCCACGTAGCTGTTCTCCGAGCCGGCGCTCTTGCTCATCTTCATCGCGGGGTCGTCCAGGCTCATCACGCGGGCGCCTTCGGTGCGAATGATGGGCTCGGGCACCACGAACGCCTTGCCGAAGGCGTTGTTGAAGCGTTCGGCCACGTCGCGGGTGAGCTCCACGTGCTGCTTCTGGTCCTCGCCGACCGGCACGGCGTCGGCGCGGTAGAGCAGGATGTCCGCGGCCATGAGCACGGGATAGTCGAACAGGCCGACGGCGATGCTCTCGCCCTCGGCGCCGGCCGTCTTGTCCTTGTACTGCGTCATGCGCCGCAGCTCGCCCATGTAGGTGATGGTGTTGAGGATCCACATGAGCTCGGTGTGGGCGGGCACGTGGCTTTGCACGAAGACGATGGAGCGCTCGGGGTCGACGCCGCTGGCCAGGAAGAGGTTCACCAGGTCGATGGTGTTGCGCCGCAGCTCTGCCCGCTGCTGCCTCACGGTGATGGCGTGCAGGTCCACGGCGCAGTACACGCAGTCGTGCGTCTCCTGCATGGCCACCCAGTTCTTGACCGCGCCGAGGTAGTTGCCGAGGTGCAGGGTGCCGGAGGGCTGGATGCCGCTGAACACGCGCGGCCGGCGCTCCGGCCTGGAAGCCTCGTTCGTCGCTGGCATGTCGGCGGCTGCGCTCACGGAAATGGAGTCTACCGAAGCGCGAGCGGGCGGGCTACCGCGGCGCGTCGGCCCGCCCCGCGGCGCTCTCTGTCTCGCCGCCGCGGCGCTCCTGCTCCATCCGCGATATCGTCCCGTCCAGAGCGGCCCCGCGGCGTTGCGCGTCGCGGTCGCCGGGGCCGCTGCGCTGCCGCGTCATGAAGCGGATGAAGTAGTAGAGCCAGAGGGCGAAGATCCACAGCAGCTCGATGATGAGGAGCCACACGGGCCAGACGGCGACCCCGAGGAGCGCCTGGCCGAGGACCACCTGGAGCACGACGAAGACGCCGAGCGCCACGACGGCCCCGCGGAAGTAGCGACGCGCGGGGCCGTCGTCCCAACCGCGCGCGACGCGCGTGAAGGCGAGCGCGGCGAGGCCGACGTAGAGGGCCGCCAAGGCGGCCTGCGCCGGCCACGACGTCAGGAAGTCCCTGAGCGCCCGCGCGGCCTCCGCGTTGGGGTCCCCGGCGATCGCCAGCAGAACTGTGGCCACGTGCATGTCGGCGCTCCTTACCTGTCGCGGGTCTTCTGGCCGCCACTCTACACCGTGTCCCCGGAGGCGCGACCCGCGTTCGTCTTCCCCCTGCCGGCGGTCGCGCCGGACTGATCCGCACCGAACTGATCCGCCTCGGGCCCGGCCGGCCGTGGCGTACCGGCGCCGCTCGCCGCGTGCGGACCGGCAGGTACGCAGGCTCCGCGGGCGAACACAATGGGCGAGGGCCGGCGCCGCGGCCCCGGCAGCTCGTCGGCGAGGTACCGCCATCAGCAACCTCAGCGTGAACCTGCGGCTCAGGACCATGGAGGACTTCTTCACGGCCCCCAACCTCGATCCACTCTCGGACTGGTTCGAGGTGTACAGCCTCACGTCGGGCATCGAGTTCGTGGTCGACGAGGTCGGCGACGGGCCTCGCGTAAGCCATGTGGACGTGACCCTCCGCGACAGAAGCAGGGTGCGCGTCGAGGCGATCCCTCCTGAGGCCGACCCCACGACCTGAGGCCGCCCGGCGCACGCGTTCCGCGCGCATGGGATGGGACTCCCCGACGGCCCAACGTTGCGGCCCCAGCAAGGCGGTGCTACCCTGCAGGCAACCAAGGACGCCCGGCAGATGGCCGCGTGAGAGTCCGCGACGCTTCGGCGTCGACGGACGCCGAAGGGGCAAGGTGGGCGCCAGAAGTGCCGCCGAAACTCTCAGGTAACCGGAACGCGGCCGGACGGGCCCCTGAAGCACGCGAGCGCCCCCGCGCCCGCCCGCGGACAGGGTGATGGCGACATCGCTCTGTCCTTCGACATTTATGGGGGAGCCGCGTGACGGCAAGGGAATGGATGATCGTGAACCCCGGCGGTTCACACCGCGTGGTCGTCACCAAGGAGCTGCCGGGCGCACGCTGGCTGCAGCTCCTCAGCGCCGCGGACTGCCGCGTCGAGGTGTCCCAGAGCACCGAGATCCTCAGCGAGGCCGAGCTCCGGGCGGCCTTCGGCGACCACTGCGACGCCGCCATCGGGCAGCTCACCGAGAGCTGGTCGGCGGAGACGCTCGGCGCCCTCCGCGCCGCCGGCGCGGCCATCTACAGCCAGTACGCCGTCGGCTACGACAACGTCGACGTGGCGGCCGCCACGCGCCTCGGCCTGCCGGTGGGCAACACGCCCGGCGTGCTCACCGAGACCACGGCGCAGCTCGCGGTCGCCCTCACCTTCGCTGCCGCGCGGCGCATCGCCGAGGGCGACCGCGTGATGCGCGCCGGCGCCTACCACGGCTGGCTGCCAAGCATGCTGCTCGGCGCCCTGATCTACCGGGCGACGCTTGGCATCGTCGGCGCCGGCCGCGTCGGCGGCGCCTACGCCCGCATGATGGTCGAGGGCCACAAGATGGACCTCGTCTACTACGACGTGCGCCTCAACGCGGAGCTCGAGGCGTACATCGCCGACTACGCCGCCTTCCTCGTGGCCCACGGCGAGCAGCCCGTGACCTGCCGCCGCGTCGGGGCCCTCCCTGAGCTGCTCGGCGCCTGCGACGTGGTCAGCATCCACGCGGCGCTCACTGAGGAGACGCAGCACCTCATCGGCGCCCCCGAGCTGGCGGCCATGAAGGAGGAGGCCGTGCTCGTCAACTCCAGCCGCGGCGCGCTCGTCGACGAGGCCGCCCTGGCCCGGCACTGCCGCGCGCACCCGCGCTTCCGCGCCGGCCTCGACGTCTACGAGAACGAGCCCGCCATGGCGCCCGGCCTCGCTGAGCTCGACAACGTCGTCCTCGCCCCGCATCTCGGCTCCGCCACCACCTGGACCCGCGAGGGCATGGCGACCCTGGCGGCCGCCAACGTCGCCGCGATCCTGAAGGGCTGGCCGGTGTGGAGCGCGGCCCGCAGCCTCGAGGACGTTCTTCCGTTCCTCGGGGACCAGGAGCCGCCGCACGCCGCCCCGAGCATCGTCAACGCCGACGACCTGGGCCTGCCGCGCCTCGCCGCGCAGGCTCCGACCAAGGAGGACCAGCAGTGACCATCTCAGCGCCGCCCATCGCCGAACGCATCAGCCGCCTCGGCACAGAGACGGCCTTCGCCGTCTCCGCCGAGGCCAACGAGTGGAAGAGCCAGGGACACACGGTCTACCCGTTCCACCTCGGCGACATGGACCTGCCCACGCCGGAGAACATCGTCGAGGCCTCCTTCAGGGCGCTGCGCGACGGCAAGAACGGCTACTGCCCGAACGCCGGCATCCCGGCCCTGCGCGAGGCGCTGGCCGCAGACGTCGGCGCCTCGCACGGCCTCGAGCTGGGGCCGCAGAACGTGGCCATCGAGCCCGGCGGCAAGCCCGTGATCGGCAAGTTCATCCTCGCCCTCATGAACCCCGGCGACGAGGTCCTCTACCCCAACCCCGGCTACCCGATCTACGAGAGCCAGATCGAGTTCCACGGCGGCGTGGCGCTGCCCTACGGCTACGTCGAGGGCGCCGAGAACTTCGAGCTCGACTTCGAGGCCCTGGAAGCCCGGGTGAGCCCGCGCACGCGCATCCTCATCTTCAACAACCTGCAGAACCCCACCGGCGCCGAGAGCAGCCCGGCCGAGCTCGAACGCGTCGCCGAGTTCGCTCTTCGCCACGACCTCGCCGTGCTCTGCGACGAGGCCTACTGGGACATCCGCTACTCAGGGCAGAGCCGCTCGCTGGCTTCGCTGCCCGGCATGGCCGCGCGCAGCGTCATCCTCTACACCTTCAGCAAGAAGTTCGCGATGACGGGCTGGCGGCTCGGCGCAGCCGTGGGGCCAGCCGCCATCGTCGACGTCATCGCCAAGCTCAACGTCAACGACGAGTCGTGCTCGAACCACTTCATCCAGTACGGCGCTCTCGAAGGGCTCAGCGGCGACCAGTCGGGGCCGCGGGAGATCGTGCGCGTCCTCAGGGAGCGCCGCGACGCCTGCGTCGAGCTGCTGGGCCAGATCCCTGGCGTCTCCTGCTTCACGCCCGAGGCGACCTTCTACCTGTTCCCCAACGTCAGCGAGCTCATGGAGCGCAAGGGCTACGCCTCCTACGACGAGCTGCGGCGCGCGGCGCTCGAGGAGACGGGCGTCAGCTTCTGCACCCGTCTCCACTTCGGCCGCGCGCTGCCCGGCGAGAAGGACGCCTACGTGCGCTTCGCCTACTCCGGCATCACCGTGCCCCTCATCGAAGAGGGCCTCGGCAAGCTGAAGGCGTGGGCAGAGGCGTGAGCGAGCAGGCGCAGCCCGCGAGCGAGCTCAATCGCACCCCGTTCCACGATCGTCACGTGGCGCTCGGCGCCCGCATGGTCGACTTCGGCGGCTGGGACATGCCGGTGCAGTACCCCACGGGCATCATCGCCGAGCATCTGGCCACGCGCAGCGGGGCGGGCCTCTTCGACGTCAGTCACATGGGGCGCTTCGTCCTCCGCGGCCCCGGCGCCGTGCCCTTCCTCCAGCACGTGCTCACCAACAACGCCGAGGCGCTCGATCCGCTGCAGGCCCAGTACACCATCGTGCCCACGCCCACGGGCGGCGCCGTGGACGATGCCTACCTCTACCGCTTCGAGGAGGCCGCGTACCTTCTGGTGGTCAATGCCGCCAACCGGGTGAAGGACTGGGAACACTTCCACGACCACCTCCCCGGGTTCCCCGACGTGGAGCTCACCGACGAGACCGGCAAGATCGCGATGCTGGCCCTGCAGGGCAAGGAGGCGCGGGACATCCTCGCCGGGCTCATCGAGACCGGCGGCCTGCCCGAGCCTTTCCGCAACGAGCTCAGCATCGCGACCCTGCGCGTGCCCGATCCGGACGGCGGCAAGCCGCTCGCCGTCGAGACGCGCATCGGCCGCACCGGCTACACCGGCGAGCCCATCTGCTTCGAGCTCTTCGTCGACGCGGAGCAGGGGCCGGCCCTCTGGGACGCGCTCGTCGCCGGGGGCGCCGCGCCCGTCGGTCTCGGCGCCCGCGACACGCTGCGTCTCGAGGCCGGGCTTCCGCTCTACGGCCACGAGCTGGGCCTCGACCCCGAGGGCAACGAGATCCCCATCATGAGCTGCCCGCTGGCCACGTTCGCGATCAGCTTCAGCCCGCGCAAGGGCGAGTTCGTCGGCCGCGCCGCGCTGGAGCGCCAGCACGCGGCCTACGCGCGCATCATCAGCCGCGACTACTCCCTCATCGCCGACCTGTCGCGGCTCACACGGCCCGTGGCCGTGACCGGCCGCGGCATCGCTCGCGAGGGCGCCCCGGTGTCTCGCCCCGACGACGGCGACTTCCTCGGCTGGGTGACCAGCGGCACCGCAGTCCCCTACTGGGGCGTCGAGGGCGAGGGGCTCTGCTCCACGCAGACCGAGGACCACCAGCTGCGCTCCATCACCCTCGCCTACCTGGACAGCCGCGTGCTCGAGGACGACGAGGTGGAGGTCGACGTGCGCGGCAAGCGCGTCCCCGGGCTCGTGGTGCCCTACCACATGCGTAGCGACGCCCCGCCGTGCGCCCGCGCCATCGTGTGGGACCACACGCCGCAGCTCGGCGAACTGGAGGGTGGAGAGGCTGGCGAAAAGGCCTTGCGGCTGCTCGCCGGCGCCATCGGCAACCACGTCTGGCGACAGGACCAGTGCATCGACCTCATCCCCTCGGAGATGACGGCCTCGCCTATGGCGCGGCTGCTCTCGATCATGGACCCCTCGTTCCGCTACGCCGAGCACAAGAAGACCGAGGCCTTCTACGACCTCGAGGTCTTCTACTATCAGGGCGCCGGCTTCATCCACGAAGTCGAGCGCCTGCTCGCCAACGAGATGCGCGCTTACCTGGGCTGTCCCGAGGTCGAGACCCGCGTGATCAGCGGCCAGATGGCCAACACGGCCGTGTTCAGCGCCTTCGTCGACTACCTCAACCGCGCCGACCGCAAGGCGGAGCCGCGCCGCATCGGCAAGGTCGTCAACAACCACATCGCCAGGGGCGGCCACCTCAGCGCCCAGCCCATGGGCGCCCTGCGCGACTACGTGGCCCGCGACCCGCGCACCGAGATGCCGGCCGTGGTGGACATCCCGGTGCTGGCCGAGAATCCGTACAAGGCCGACGTACCGGCGCTCCTCGATCTCATCGAGAAGGAGCGCCCGGAGCTCATCATCCTTGGCAAGAGCATGGTGCTGCACCCCGAGCCCGTGTACGAGGTCCGCACCTTCCTCGACGCCGCCGGCATCGACGCCGTGCTGATGTACGACATGGCGCACGTCCTCGGCCTCGTGGGCCCGCAGTTCCAGCAGCCCTTCAACGAGGGCGCCGACATCGTCACGGGCTCGACGCACAAGACGTTCTTCGGCACCCAGCGCGGACTCATCGGCGGGCGCTGGCAGGAGCCGGAGGAGAAGTGGGACCTCTGGGAGGCCATCGAGCGACGCGCCTTCCCCGGCTCGGTGAGCAACCACCATCTCGGCACCCTGATGGGCCTGCTCATGGCGGCCTTCGAGATGAACCACTTCAAGGACGCCTACCAGCAGGCCGTGATCCGCAACGCCAAGGCCTTCGCCGTCGCGCTCGAGGAGGCCGGGCTGGACGTCGCCGGCGACCCGGCCGTCGACTACACCGAGACGCACCAGGTGATCGTCAACGTGGGCTACGGCCGCGGCGCGGAGCTCGCGGGCCGCCTGGAGGACAACAACATCATCTGCAACTACCAGGCGACGCCGGACGAAGAGGGCTTCACCGCATCCGGCGCCCTGCGCCTTGGGGTCAGCGAGATGACGCGCTTCGGCATGGAGCCCGCGGACTTCGCCGAGGTGGCCGCGCTGATCGCGGGGGTCGTCAACGACGGCGCCGCCGTGTCGGCGAACGTGGCCGTTCTGCGCTCGCGGTTCACCGAGCTCAGGTACTGCTTCGAGGGCCCCGACTTCGACCCGCTCGTGCAGCGGCTGCACGAGCTGATCTGAATGTGGCGGTGGACGTGGATGACACCCCATCGTCAACCGGCACGGTGACGATGTGAGCTCTCTGCACGACCCGCCGGCCTTACTGCGAACGTTGTTCGACGCGGCGGTGGTGGCGGCGGACCCGGCCCGGCTGCTGCCGGGCCGCCTGCCGCCGCCGCCCGCCGGCCGCACGGTCGTCCTCGGCGCCGGCAAGGCCGCGGCCAGCATGGCCGCGGCCGTCGAGCGCGAGTGGCATGGCCCGCTCGAGGGCCTGGTCGTTACGCGCTACGGCCACGACGTGCCCTGCGCGCGCATCGAGGTCGTGGAGGCCGCGCACCCCGTGCCGGATGCGGCCGGCCGCGCCGCGGCTGGCCGCATCCTCGAGCTGGCGGAAGGCCTCTCGGCGGACGACCTGCTGATCTGCCTCATCTCCGGCGGCGGCTCGGCGCTCCTCGCCCTGCCGACGCCGGGCGTCACGCTCGAGGACAAGCAGGTCGTGAATAAGGCGCTGCTGCACAGCGGCGCGACGATCGCCGAGATGAACTGCGTGCGCAAGCACCTCTCGGCCATCAAGGGCGGCCGCCTGGCGGCCGCCGCACACCCGGCGCGAGTCGCCACCTATCTGATCAGCGACGTCCCCGGCGACGACCCGTCGGTGATCGCCTCCGGGCCCACCGTGCCCGACCCCACGACGTACGACGAGGCGCTCGAGGTGCTCGCCCGCTACGGCATCGACGGCCCCGCGGCGGTGCTGGAGCACCTGCGCGCCGGAGTGGCCGGAGCGGCTGGGCCCGCCGGCCCGGCATGCACGGCTACGCCCGTAGCCTCGCACGGCGCGCCGGCCGAGACCCCCAAGCCCGATGACCCGGCGTTCGCCGCCGACGAGATCGTGATGCTGGCGACGGCCGCGGCCGCCCTGGAGGCGGCGGCCGGCTGCGCCCGCGCCGCCGGCGTCACCCCGCTCGTCCTCGGCGACGACCTTGAGGGCGAGGCCCGCGACCTCGGCGGCGCTCACGCCGCCCTGGCCATCGCCTGCGCAAAGGGCGGCGAGACGGCCCTCGTCGCGCTCCGCGAGGCGGTCGCCCGCGGCGCCGCGCACCTCGCCGATCCCATCTTCTTCGTGCCGCAGGCGCCGCTCGCCCTGCTCTCGGGCGGCGAGACCACCGTCACGGTCCACGGCTCCGGCCGCGGCGGCCGCGACACCGAGTACCTTCTCGGCCTGGCGCTCGCGCTTGACGGCCACCCGGCGATCAGCGCCCTCGCCGGCGACACCGACGGCATCGACGGCAGCGAGGACAACGCCGGGGCGCTCGTGACGCCGGACACGCTCGCGCGGGGCCGGAAGGCCGGCGTGGACCCGGTCGCCGCCTTGGCCGCGAACGACGCCTACGGCCTCTTCGCGGCCCTCGGCGACCTTCTCGTCACCGGCCCGACGCGCACCAACGTGAACGACTTCCGCGCGGTCCTCGTCCTCTGAGCACCGAGAGGCTCCGGGGTCCCTCGCCGGGCTCCGTCTGAGACGGCGCCGCCGCGGGTAAGCAGATTCCGTCCCCAGCGAGGTGGCCCATGGATCGTGACGTGCTCGAGTGCAGCCTGGATTTCGCGAAGCTTGCCGACCCGATGAAGGACGTGCTCACCTGCGAGCACGGCCGCATGCGTTTCGGTGGCATCGACGTGGCCGGCATGGCCGAGACGACGCCGACGCCGTTCTTCCTCTTCAGCGCCACACAGATCGACCGCAACATCGCGACGCTCCGGGATACCTTCTGCAAGCACCATCCCAAGACACGCGTCTTCTACGCCAGCAAGGCCTGCTCCAACCTCTGGTTCCTCGACCGCGTGCGGCGCAGCGGCATCGACATCGAGGTGAACTCCGGAGGCGAACTGTGGAAGGCCCGCAAGGCGGGCTTTCAGCCGCAGCAGATCGGCTTCAACGGCAACGCCAAGACGCGCGCCGAGATCGCCGCCGCCCTGCAGCCCCCCATCGAGGCCATTATCGTGGATTCGGTGTTCGAGCTCCGCCGCGTCGCCGACGTGGCCGCGGACCTGGGCGTGCAGGCGCGCGTCGCGTTGCGCGTCGACCTCAACGTGGCCAGCGAGACGCACCCGGGCCTGCGCACCAGTAAGGGGGCCAAGGCCGGCATCGACGTCAGCGAGGCCCTCGCCGCGTTCGGTCTCGCCGCCCAGCTGCCCAACATCGAGCTGGTCGGCATGCACTACCACATCGGCTCGCAGATCACGCGCGTCGAGCCCTACCTCGAGGCGCTCGACCTCGCGCTCGCGCTCCTCGACCGTGTCGAGACCGCTCACGACATCCGCCTCGAGCATCTCAACATCGGCGGCGGCTTCGCGATCCCGTACTACGACCGCACCGCCGACGAGCCCGACACGTACTTCGTGGCGCCGCACACACTGGACGGGTACGCGGCGGGCATCGGCGAGCGCCTGCAGAAAGCGCGCCCCGATCTGCAGCTGTACCTGGAACCCGGACGCGCCATCGCCGGCAACACGGCGATCCTGGTGAGCCGCGTGGAGGCCGAGAAGACGAAGCTGGTCGAGGCCGCGGACGGCCGTGTCATGCGCGCGGACTGGATCATGGTCGACGCCGGCTTCAACACGGTCCTCGAGCACTCCAGCTACCACTGGTACTACCGCGCCGTGGTCGCGAACCACTGCGGCAAGCCTCCCGTGAGGCCGTTCCGCATCGGCGGGCCGTTGTGCGACGGCGGCGACGTGTACACCGGCGACCCCGGGTCCGAGTATCGCTACCTGCCCACCTGCACCAAGGTCGGAGACGTCATCGCCTTCTTCGACGTGGGCGCCTACTCGCTCGAGTGCATGAGCGCTTACAACGGCCGCGATCAGGCCGCCGCCTACATGGTCACCGAGAGCGGTCTGCGGCGGATCGCGGCGCGGCGCACGGTGGAGGACTTCGTCGCCAACGAGCGCTTCGTCGAGGACGCGGCGGCCGAGTAGCCTCGCGCCTCGGCGCGACCCGTCAGGCGTTCGGCGCCCACGGCGAAGATTCTTCGGCCGGCGCGGCGCCTCCCGTGCCTCCTCCCGATTGAACCGTAGCACTCCGAAGGATATCCTGCGGGTTGATTGACTAGACGGAGGTTCTGCGGCCACACTGGCCCCAGAGCGCATCACTGTGGAGGCCTCATGGACGCTCTCGACCGCGAGATTCTCATCGCCCTTCAGCAGGATGGGCGCCAGACCAACGCTCACCTGGCCGAGCGGCTCGGCCTCTCGGCTTCGGCGATGCACGAGCGCGTGCGCCGCCTCGAGCGCGACGGCCTCGTCCGTGGCTTCCATGCCGACGTGGCCCCCGAGGGTCTCGGCGTTGGCCTCCAGGCGTTCGTCACGGCGGAGCTCAACACCCACAGCCGCGACTTCATCGAGGGCTTCGAGAAGGGCGTCCTCAGCCTCCGGGAGGCGCGCGCCTGCTACCACGTCACCGGCCGCTTCGACTATCTGCTCCACGTCGCCGTGCGCGACCTCGCGCACCTGGGGCGGCTGATCAAGACCGACATCGCCGCGATCCCCGGCGTGGCCAAGCTCGAGACCCTGCTCGTCCTCACGGAAGTGAAGGCCGACGCGGGCTGGCCCGCCTTCGACGACGACTGATCAACGACGGATGGGAGACTCACGATGACCGAGCGTGCCGCCCTGCGCGAGAAGCTGCGCATCAAGCCAGCCGACCTGGAGGCCGTGAGCGCCGTCCTCTCGAGCCCCGACAACCGCCTCGTCGGCGATCTCCTCGACCTCGTTGAGAAGTACGGCGGGGTGGATGCCATCAACCGTCAGGCCGACGAGGCCAGCCGGCTCGAGACGCGGATCGCGCGCCTGCAAGACGAAGGCTCGCCGTTCCTGCCCGGCATCGAGTGGCTCGCAGAGCAGCGCGACGCCGGCGCTTTCGTGACGCTGCCGGAGTACCGGCGCAGCGTCATCGGCTCCGCGGCCGATGCCATGACTTTCGACGAGGCGCGCGCCGTGACCCTCGAGATCAGCGCCCTGCAGTACTTCCCCTGGCTCATCGACCAGGCGCGTCAGGCCATCGAGCGGCGCGAGCTCATGCCCGGCCGCTACATCCGCGTGCGCAACATCGCCGAGCAGTCCGCTCCGCGCGAGGACATCCTCGCCGTGGCGGCCGCCATGCAGATCATCGGCGCCACGCACGTCGAGACGCTCGACACGAACGGCATCGACGGCTCCAACGTCCACCTGGGCGGCCCGGACACCATCACCGGCTACTTCGGCGGCATCGGTGAGCCCAACGACTACCCGCTGAAATGGGCCGACGAGCGCCTTGGCATCCTTACTAAGTATGGCCTTCGACAGGTACTCAACATCAACAGCGGCACGATCCTCGTGGCGCTCCTGATGCACAAGCTCGGGATCAGGAATGAATTCAAGGTGTCTGTGTTCATGGGCGTCGACAACCCGTGGTCGGTGCTCTGGCTGCTGATGGGCGCCCGCCTGCTGGCCGGCGACGACGGCTCCACGAGCCTCGCCGGCCTCAACCTGTCGAACTCTGTCGAGGTCGACACCCTGCTCGCCGACGCCGAGGTGCGGCATGCGCTCGGCTTCGATGAGGGCGTGCGCTTCGAACATCACGTCACCGAGACCTTCAAGTCCATCGTGCGCCAGCCGTACGACCGCCGCGCCGACGTGGTCGCCGCGGCGGCCACCGTGCCCAACATCTCCGCCAAGCACGAGGGCGGCGACCCCGCGGTGGAGGCGACGCGCGAGCATCCCAGCGACATCCTCGACTACTTCATCCCCAAAGAGCAGGTTGTCGCCGACGGCCTCATGCCGCTGCTCGAGCAGAACTACCTCGACAAGCACGCCGCCCTGAACGAGACGGCGGCGGCGCTCACCAGGGCCGGCATCGGCGTCAAGGCCGCCGCTCTGCTGCACGCCGCGACCGACAAGACGGCCGGCGTCGCGGTCTGACGACTCGCCCGGGAGAGGAGCCCCCGCCATGATGCCCGAAGCCATGAAGTGCCTTCTGCGCGAGAGCCTGCCGGCCCCGGCATGGGAGCGCAACCTGAGCGAGGAGGGCGGCAGGCGATACCTGGAGCTGCGCCGCGACGACGAGCCCGCGCTGCGCGCTCTCGGCCTGAACCCCGACGACCTCGGCCCCCACCTGGCCGCCTGCATGTGGGACGAGGACGGCGATCTGGAGGTCGGCGGCTTCCTCGTGGTGGACAACCTGGACGTCGGCACGCCGTCCATGGGCGGCATCCGCCTGGGGCCCGATATCGTGCCCAAGGTCATCCACGACCTGGCGCGTGGCATGACGCTCAAGAACGCCGCCGCCGGGCTGCCATACGGCGGCGGCAAGTCGGGCATCGTCGCGAGCCGCGACCTGGCGCGGGCTGAGCACGACGACGTCGTGCGCGGCTTCGCGCGCCTGCTCACCCGCTACCGCGACATCTACAACCCCGGGCCCGACGTGGGCACCGACGATGCGGACATGCGCACGGTGGCGACCGAGAACGGGCTCGACGCCGTCGTGTCCAAGCCCAGGGAGATGGGCGGCGTCTGCATCGACGAGTTCGGCAGCGCGGCCGGCGGCGTCGTGATCGCCCTCGAGACGGCGCTGGAGGAGCTGCCCAAGCTGCGCCGCCTTCCCCAGTTCCGCGACCTACAGGTGCCGGCGCCGGGCGAGACCACGGTGCTGATCCAGGGCTTCGGCGCCGTCGGCGCCAATGCCGCCATGATCATGCAGGGCTGGCCTGAGGGGCGGCGCCCGCGCGTGGTCGGCATCAGTGACGCCGACGGCTGCCTCACGTGCAACGACGGGCTGCCGGTGCCGGAGCTGTTCGAGCACTGGCGTTCCGGCCGCCGGGCCGTACTGCCTTACGCGCTCGAGCACGGCCTCGGCAAGGGACCGCTCGACACCGCCACGTACTCCAGCAGCGCCGACGACCTCCTGCGCGAATCGGCCTTCGCGCTTATCCCCGCCTCGCCGGTCTTCGACTACCTCGGGCTCGACGACGAGGGCAAGCACTCGTGCACGGTCGACCGCATGGGCGGCTGGCGCGTCATCGTCGAGGGGGCCAACACGTACTCGCCGGCCCCGGAGGTACGCTTCCGGCGGGCGACCATGGAGACCGCCGTCTACGCCCGGCGCGGCGTGCTCATTCTGCAGGACTACCTCGTGAACACTGGCGGCGTGATCTTCGCGGCCCAGGAACGCCTCGTGCCGACGCCGCGGGAGCTGCGCATCCCCGAAGACCGGCTCGGCAACGCCGACGCGGTCGCCGAGTGGCTGTGTGACAACGCCGTCGCGTTTCGCGACCTCTGCGTACAGCGCGCCGAGGCCGGCGAGAAGTGGCGCCGCGAGGCCATCAGCCGCAACGTCCGCGAAGAGGTCGGCCTGCTCGCCGCGGAGCCGGGGCTGCTGCCGTCGGCCGCGGCGGAGCGGCTCAGCCTGGCGCGCCTGCGCGCTGGGCAGAGCGCCGCCTCCGCGGCCTGAGTACAGCACCCGCCGTCGGCAGAGGCCACGCCCGCACGGAGCGCGGATCGGCCACGGCCCGGACGCCTGCATCCTCATGCTTCCCGCCCCAGCTGCCGATGTCGGTCGAGGAAGCTCCTGCGAGCCGATACGCCCGCAGCGATAGGTGACGAGGGAGAGCAGCGTTGTCGGTCCACCAGCTCGCCGCACTACGTACGGAAGCGCGCCTCTCCACGCGCGCGGACGCCGCGCTACTGCCGGATCCCGGCGACGTCTCCCGCCTCAGTGGGCACGACGTCGCGATGGGCTGGATCCTGGCGGCCATGATCGCCTTCGGCGTGGGTGTCGGTGTCGTGTTCCCCTTCCTGGTGACCCCCTTGATGAATCTGAAACCAGGGCAGGAGGGCGTGTTTCGCAGCGCCTGTATCGCAGCCGGTTTCTGCGTGGGTGGCTTCGCCTACGGCGTCGCTCGCTTCACGCTGTTCCGGGCCAACCAGCGGCTGGCTCGCATCGCCGCGTACGACGGCCTCACCGGCATGTTCAATCAGCGACAGTTCGCCCGCTCTCTGGGTGTCGAACTGGTGCGCGCGGAGCGTTTGGGTCAACCGGCGAGCCTGATCATCACCGATCTGGATCGGTTCAAGAGCGTGAACGACACCCACGGCCACGCCGTCGGCGATGATGTACTGGCCGCGGTAGCGCATGACGTCGTGTCGTGCGTCCGGGCCTTCGACGTGCCCTGCCGCATCGGGGGCGAGGAGTTCGCCGTGATCCTCCCGCAGACCGGCAAGGACGAGGCCGTGGCCGTGGCCGAACACATCCG
>Ga0209913_1001209_pt1 | contig 15312 bp, 14 predicted proteins | sample PersoiDNA2013203_FD_185805 | JGI IMG/M metagenome (GOLD analysis project Ga0209913, IMG submission 185805) | Permafrost soil microbial communities from the Arctic, to analyse light accelerated degradation of dissolved organic matter (DOM) -... | ecosystem: Environmental > Terrestrial > Soil >... | reverse complement strand
TGCTGGCCTTGTCCACATTGATGCTGGCCGCTTGCCAGGGCAATACCGAGAAGTTCGTCAACACCGATGTCACTGGCCTGGAATATGCAAAAGACTTTGCGCTGACCGACCACAACGGCAAACCGCGTACGCTGGCTGACTTCAAGGGCAAGGCGGTCGTGATGTTCTTCGGTTACACGCAATGCCCGGATGTCTGCCCGACCACGATGGCCGAGATGGCCAATGTGATGAAGGAGCTTGGTCCACAAGCCGACAAGGTGCAGGTATTGTTCGTCACCGTCGATCCGGCGCGCGATACGCCACAGATTCTGTCGCAGTACGTGCCGGCTTTCGACAAGCGCTTCCTCGGTTTGTACGGCGATGAAGCTGCCACCGCCAAGGTCGCCAAGGAATTCAAGGTGTTCTTCCAGAAAGTGCCGGGCAAGACGCCGGGCAGCTACACCATGGATCACACTGCCGGCAGCTATGTCTTCGATCCGCAGGGCCACATCCGTCTGTTCGTCAAGCATGGTCAGGGCGCTGAGCCCATCGTGCATGATTTGAAATTGCTGTTGTCGTAAGCGATGCCGTATTGAATGTCGCGAAGGCGGCAGGCAAAACACGCAGGCAAAAGAAAAGGCGCTCAAAGAGCGCCTTTTTCATTACTACTGATTACTTTGCAGATCAGGAAAACGCTTGCAGCGCGCCCTTCATCTTCTTCAGGGCAACCGCTTCGATCTGACGAATGCGTTCGGCAGAGACGCCGAATTCATCAGCCAGTTCGTGCAATGTAGCGCCGCTGCCGTCGTCGTTTGCCAACCAGCGTGCTTCCACGATGCGGCGCGAACGATCATCCAGCTTGCTCAATGCAGCTTCCAGGCCTTCCGATTGCAGACGGTCGTATTGCTTGGCTTCCATCACGCGGGTCGGTTCGCTGTTGTCCGAGGACAGGTAAGCGATCGGTGCGAATTTGTCGTCTTCATCGTCGGTCGGCGCTTCCAGTGCGACGTCGCGACCGGACAGACGGGTTTCCATCTCGATGACTTCTTCACGCTTCACGTCCAGCGTCTTGGCCAGCGCGTCGACTTGCGCCGGCGTCATGGCGTCCAGACCTTCCTTGTGGCTGCGCAGATTAAAGAACAGTTTGCGTTGGGCCTTGGTGGTCGCCACTTTGACCAGACGCCAGTTCTTCAGGATGTACTCGTGCATCTCGGCCTTGATCCAGTGCATCGCGTACGACACGAGACGCACGTTTTGATCCGGATCGAAGCGTTTGACCGCTTTCATCAGGCCGATATTGCCTTCCTGGATCAGGTCGGCGTGCGGCAGGCCGTAGCCCAGATAGCCGCGGGCGATCGAGACCACCAGGCGCAAGTGCGACAGCACCAGTTTTTGCGCTGCAGCGAGGTCATTCTTGTCGCGCAGACTTTGCGCCAGCGAAACTTCTTCAGCCTGCGTCAGCATAGGCAGACGATTGACGGCCGAAATGTAGGCGTCAATATTGCCCAGGCTGCCGGAGAAGCCGAGCGCAAGCGCATTGGTCTCGACGGGCATAAGTGCAGTAGCTGATTTCATTGATTCTCCTTGGTTCCTAAATGAGGAAGCGATGCATAAATTAAGCAATGCTTTAAAGCTGGAGTATTTCTATCAACTATTCTAGCACTCCTTCCAAGGGAGTGCTAATAACGAATTTGGAAGGAAGGAATAGCTAATTTCTATGGTTGCTTTTAATGCAATTGGCTTTCATCGCAAGAATTAGAGGGGATTTGAGGGCCAAAGTTGCTTCTTTCAAGAAGAAAGCTGTAACAATTTTTGCAAAGCAACAATGAACAAAGGCTGTCATTTTTATCGAAAAATGACAGCCTTGATGAAGTTGGCGCGCCGAAGCGACGAGGAGTTTGGTCAGGTCAGCCGGGACAGATGCCGCTTGACCGACAACATGGCGCCAAACAGGCCGAGCAGGGCGCTGGCGCCAAGCAGGAAGGCAATGGCTTCGACGCTTGGCGCCGCCAGACGGAACTCCGAAGCATAGAGACGGGCGAAATCGGTGATGGCCAGATTCAGTGGCTGCAATGCCAGTACCACCAGTCCCAGCGCCAGACCGCCGGCGCACAGGCCCAGCAAAGCGCCGGTGTAATAGAACGGGCGATGGATGAAGGCGTTGGTGGCGCCCAGCAGGCGCGAGACCTCAATTTCTTCATATTGGGTCATGACCTGCAGACGGATGGTGTTGAACACCACCGCGACCACGACCGCACCCAGTGTGATACCGAGGAACAGCAACACCAGCCGCAGGATGCGCAGCAGTGCCGCCAGGCGCTTGACCCATGCCGAATCGATCTGGACGGTGTCGACCCCGGGCATGGCTTTGAGCTTCTGGGCGATGTCATCGACACGGCTGGCGTCCATGGCATTCTGGAATCCCGAGAGTTTCAGGACATAACTGTCCGGCAAAGGATTCGAGCCCAGCGTCGCCAGTACGTCATTGAGGCCGGTCTTGCTCTTGAGCGAGTCGAAGGCTTTTTCGCGCGGCGTGAATTCGACCTTGGCCGTGCTGCCGCTGCTTTGCAGGATGCTATTGATGGTGCTGCTCAGCGCCGTAGCCTTGTCGCGCGAGACGTCCATTTTCAGGAAGATGCTGATTTCCGGCTCGACGGCGAGCTGCTCAGAGACCGGTCGTACGTTTTCCAGCACGGTCAGGCCGGCGAAGGGCAATGCCAGTGCAATCGAAACCACCAGGACATTGAGTACGAAATTGCCCGGCGAACGCAGCAGATGGCTGAAAGCATCGGCGAAGGCGAAGAAATGTTGACGCAGCCAGTTCATTGAGAAATCTCCACCGGATGGCTGACGCCGTTGTGCCAGCCGTCAACGATACGGCCGCGGTCCAGATAGACGATGCGGTCGGCGCCGGTCAGGTATTGCTCGTCATGCGTCGAGATCAGGCAGGTCACGCCGACGCCGTGGAAGGACTTGAGCGCGGCAAGCACCTTGTTGGCGTTGTCGCGGTCAAGATTGGCGGTTGGTTCATCCGCCAGGATGATTTGCGGGCGGTTGACGATGGCGCGGGCAATCGCCACGCGCTGCTGTTCGCCGCCGGAGAGTTCTTGCGGGCCCGACGCAGCCTTGTCGAGCAGGTCGACCTTGTCCAGCGCAGCGCGGGCACGTTTCTCGGCGTCCGAACGGGCGGCGCCCGTCACGATCAGCGGTAGCATGACGTTGGACAGGATGCTGCGGTCTTGCAAGAGGCGTTGCTGCTGGAAAATCAGGCCGAGGTTGCGGCGCAGATACGGCATGCCGGAAGGCTTGATGGTATTGATGCTCTGGCCGTTGACGCTGAGCGTGCCGCTACTCGGGCGTTCCATGGCGGCGATCATTTTCAGCAAGGTGGATTTACCTGCGCCGGAGGGGCCGGCAAGGAACAGCAATTCACCTTTTTGCACCGACAGCGTGATGTCGCGCAAGGCGAACACATCGCGCGAGTATTGTTTGGAGACCTTGGCGAATTCAATCATCGTCGGTTGTTTGATCTTTTCTTTTTTGGCGTATTTCAGCTTTGTATATCGATTAACTTATTTGTTAACTTAACAACGCATCCACGAATTCTTCGGCGTCGAAAGCTTGCAGGTCGTCGATTTGTTCGCCCACGCCGATGAAATACAGCGGCACCGGACGGGTCTTGGCGATCGCCGCCAGAATGCCGCCCTTGGCGGTGCCGTCCAGCTTGGTCACGATCAGCCCGGTCAGGCCGAGCGCATCGTCGAAAGCCTTGACCTGCGCCAACGCATTTTGGCCGGTATTGCCGTCAATGACCAGCAGTACTTCGTGCGGCGCGGTGTCCATGGCCTTGCCGATGACGCGTTTGATCTTCTTCAGCTCGTCCATCAGGTGTAATTGCGTCGGCAGGCGGCCGGCGGTATCGACCATGACGACATTGGTGCCGCGCGCCGTGGCCGAATGTACGGCGTCGTAGGCGACTGCGGCCGGATCGCCGGATTCCTGCGAAATCACGGTAATGTTGTTGCGCTCGCCCCAGATCGTCAGCTGTTCGCGCGCGGCGGCGCGGAAAGTGTCGCCGGCGGCCAGCAGTACCGATTGGTCATGCGCCTGCAAATGCTTGGCCAGCTTGCCGATCGTGGTGGTCTTGCCGGCGCCGTTGACGCCCGCGATCATCATCACCAGCGGTTGATGGCGGCCCAGCACCAGCGGTTTCTGCAACGGGCGCAGCATATCGATCAGCAGCGTACGCAGGGCCTGACGCACCTGGTCGGCTTCGGTCAGTTTTTCGTCCCTGACTTTTTTCTTGAGCGAATCGAGCAGGAATTGCGTAGCTTCGACCCCGGCGTCCGAGACCAGCAGGGCCGACTCCAGCTCTTCATAGAGATCGTCGCCGATCTTGGCGCCGACGAACAGCGTGGTCAGGTTGCTGGAGGTTTTGGACAGACCGCTCTTGAGACGGGCCAGCCAGGAGCGCTTGGCTTCCGGCGATGGCTGCGCCGCTTCGACGATTTCTTCAGCAACAGGCGCGGACACTGGCGCGGGTGTTTCAGGTGTCGTCACGACAACAACAGGAGCAGAGGCAGATGCAGGTGCAGGCGCGGCTTCTTTGGCGACGACGGGTTCTGGCTGGGGCTTTTTCTTGAAGAAACTAAACATCGGATGCTGGGCTGATTCGTCGAATGTGGCTGCGGTGTCGGATGAGGGTGCGTTTCCCTGGTTTCCCGGAGGGAAAAGCGCGATGAACAAGGTACAATTGGCCAGCCTTATGCCCGGATACTGCCGTCCGGGCCGTCCTTGGCCAGCCCCCGCATTCTATCAGAGCACAGCGAATGAAATTGAAGATCAGCGCAATCCTGTCGACCGGTTTGTTATTTGGCTGCCTGGCCGCCCTGGGACCCGCCGCTCTGGCCCAGTCCGCACCTTCCGTTGCCTCGGAGTTCATGCTCAAAAACGGCATGAAAGTGATTGTGAAAGAAGATCATCGCGCGCCGACGGCTGTGCAAATGGTCTGGTACAAGGTCGGCTCCATTGATGAGACCAACGGCACCACCGGCATCGCCCACGCGCTTGAGCACATGATGTTCAAGGGCACCAAAAAGCACAAGACCGGCGAATTCAGCCGTCTGGTCGCCGAACTGGGCGGCCGTGAGAACGCCTTCACCAATCGCGATTACACCGCCTATTTTCAGCAGGTCGAGCACACCCGCCTGGAAGCAGTCATGGCGCTGGAAGCCGACCGCATGCGCAATTTGCAATTCGACAAGAACGAGTTCGCCAAGGAAATTCGTGTCGTCATGGAAGAGCGCCGCTGGCGCACCGACGACCAGCCGCAAGGCTTGATGAGTGAAGCGCTGCACGCCGCAGCCTTCGTCGCGCATCCCTATCATCATCCGGTGGTCGGCTGGATGGACGACCTGCAGAACATGACCATCGCCGATATCGAGGCCTGGTATCGCCGCTGGTACGCACCCAACAACGCCACGCTGGTAGTGAGCGGCGACGTCAGCACCGACAAGGTGGTGGCGATGGCCGAGAAGTATTTTGGCAGCATCCCGGCCAAAACCATCGTGCGCGGCAAGCCGCAAAATGAACCTGAACAACACGGCCTGCGCCGCGTCACCGTCAAGGCACCGGCCGAGAATCCTTACGTGATCCTGGCCTTCAAGGTACCAAGCTTGCGCGACGTCGAAAAGGATCAGGAAGCCTATGCACTGGACGTATTGTCGGCAGTCCTCGACGGCTACGACAATGCACGTCTGAATGACAAGCTGGTGCGTACCGACAAGGTCGCCAACAGCGTCGGCGCGGGTTACGACGACATCACGCGCGGCCCGACCCTGTTCACGCTGGAAGGCAGTCCGGCCGCCGGCACCACCACCGCGCAGCTGGAAGCGCTGCTGCGTGCCGAAATTACGCGTATCGCGAAAGATGGCGTATCGGAGCAAGAGCTGCAGCGCGTGAAGACACAACTGATCGCTTCGCAAATTTACAAGCGCGATTCGATCTTCGGCCAGGCCATGGAAATCGGTGTGATGGAAATGTCGGGCCTGTCGCACAAGAACATCGATCGCATCGTCGACAAGCTGAAAACCGTGACGCCGCAACAAGTGCAGGCTGTCGCGCAAAAGTATTTCACCGACGACAAGCTGACCGTGGCCACGCTGGAACCTTTGCCCTTGTCCGGCAAGAAGCTGGGGCCGCCACCGGGCCCACTGCGGTGAGCAGCTCAGTAGTTTGATTGAATGACGATATTTGTCCCAAAACCTGACCGAGCGTTGCACTCTTACGGAGGAAAAACATGCCAGTGATCGTCGTTGCGAACCCCAAAGGCGGCGTAGGTAAAAGTACTCTCTCCACCAACCTGGCCGGTTACTTCGCCAGCCGCGGACATGGCGTGCTGCTGGGCGATATTGATCGCCAGCAATCGGCGCGTGCCTGGCTCAACATCCGGCCACCGGCAGCGACGCAGATCGCCACCTGGGATATCAGCGAAGACTATATCGCCAAGCCGCCCAAAGGCACTACCCACGTGGTGCTGGATACCCCGGCCGGCTTGCATGGATGGCGTCTGAATGATGTTCTCAAAATGGCGGACAAGGTGATCGTGCCTCTGCAGCCATCGATTTTCGACATTCTCGCCACGCAGGATTTCTTGCGTCGTCTGGCGGAAGAGAAATCCGTCCGGCAAGGGGAGATCGATGTCGGCATTGTCGGCATGCGGGTCGATGCACGGACGCGTTCGGCCGATCAGTTGCATCGCTTCATTGAAGGCCTGAACCTGCCGGTGCTGAGCTATCTGCGCGATACGCAGAACTACGTGCAACTGGCAGCGCACGGCCTGACACTGTGGGACATCGCGCCTTCACGCGTGCAGCGTGATATCGAGCAATGGCAGCCGATCATCGACTGGGTCGAAGGCAAACCGATTCCTGCACCCGCCGTGTCGGCGATCACCATGCCGCCGCAGTCATGACGGTTTTCACGATTTGTATGTTTATTCAGTCAGCAACAAGATGAAAAAATATTGCTTGGTTTGTTCGCTTCTGCTCGCCTGTTTTGCTACGCAGGCGCAGGCCGCTTTGCAGATTCAGTCATGGTCCTTGCCCAACGGCGCGCGCGTGCTGTTTGTCGAGAACCATGCGATTCCCATGCTTGATCTCAGTGTCGAATTCGATGCCGGCACGCGCCGTGATCCGCTTGGCAAATCCGGTTTGGCATCGTTGACCAATGCCATGCTGACGCGCGGTGCTTCTGCCGCCGCTGATGCACCGGCCCTGTCGGAGGCGCAGATTCTGGATGGTTTCGCCGATGTGGCGGCACAGCGCGGCGGTGGCGCCAGCCTGGATCGCGCCGGTGTCACCTTGCGCATGTTGTCGAGTGCCGCCGAGCGTGACGCCGCATTGGGTTTGCTGGCGCGGACTCTGGCGCAGCCGAGTTTCCCGGCGGACTTGTTCGCGCGCGATCAGGCGCGCACCATCGCTGACGTCAAGGAATCGCAAACCAAGGCGGAAGACATCGCCGCCAAAGCGTTCTGGGCTGCACTGTATGGCGAACATCCTTATGCACGTCAGGAAAGTGAGGCTTCGGTCGCCGGCATCACACGCGACGATCTGGTGAATTTCCATCGTGCGCATTACGTCGCCAACCGCGCCGTCATTGCCATGATCGGTGACGTCACGCGTGCGCAGGCTGACCAGATTGCACAACGCCTGACCCAGCAATTGCCGCAAGGCGCAGTGCTGCCGGCCTTGCCCGAAGTACTTGTCGGCAAAGCGACAGAACAGCGTATCGCGCATCCCGCATCGCAGTCGCATATCCTGATCGGCATGCCGGTGCTGGTGCGCGGCGATCCGGATTTCTTTGCGCTGACGGTCGGTAATTACATCCTCGGCGGCGGCGGGTTCGTGTCGCGCTTGACCAATGAAGTACGGGAGAAGCGCGCGCTCAGCTACAGCGTCTACAGTTATTTCTCGCCACTGGCGCAAAAGGGCCCGTTCCAGATCGGCTTGCAGACCAAGCAGGAGCAAACCAACGAAGCGCTTGGTGTGGTGCGCAGCACGCTGGCGACTTATTTGCGAGACGGCCCGACGGCGGTCGAGCTGAAAGCGGCCAAGGACAACCTTGTTGGCGGCTTCGCCTTGCGTATCGACAACAATCGCAAGATTCTCGACAACCTGGCGGTGATCGGTTACTACGGTTTACCGTTGGATTATCTTGACACCTGGACAGCCAATATCGGCAAAGTAACCATTGCGCAGATTCGCGATGCCTTCAAGCGTAAAATTGCGCCCGATCAATTGACGACTGTCGTGGTAGGCGAGGCAAATTAAAATATGAGCAAGACTGTAAGAAAACATGGCGCAGCAGTGCATAGCCGCAGCGCACATCAGGTCCGGATTATCGGCGGGCAGTGGAAGCGTACGCCGCTCCCGGTGCTGGAAGCGGAGGGCCTGCGGCCGACGCCGGATCGTGTCCGTGAAACTGTATTCAACTGGGTAACGCATCTGATCGACGGCAACTGGGAGCAGGTGAGTTGTCTTGACTTGTTCGCCGGCTCCGGCGCGCTTGGCTTCGAGGCCGCCAGCCGTGGCGCGCCGCGCGTCGTGATGGTTGAAAACCACACACCGGCGGTGCGTCAGCTGGAAGCGAATAAAGAAAAACTGCAGGCCTCGCAAGTCGAGATTCAGCGCGGCGACGCCTTGGCGCTATTGCAGGGATTGAGCACGCGCACCACAACTGCCAACGGATTTAATCTTATTTTTGTCGATCCGCCGTATCATCAAAACTGGTTGGCGAAAATCATGCCGATATGCGAGCAACTGTTGGCGGCCAAGGGTCTGATGTATGTTGAATCAGAGCATTCACTGGAGGGCGATGCACTCCCGGACTGGATGGCGCCGTGGGAAGTTGTTCGGGCCGATAAGGCAGGCGTGGTGTTTTATCACTTATTGCAGCGCAAAAACATCGGTTAATTCAGGCATAATGCGCGTTCTGATTGCTTAGCTGGTGAGGAGAGACCCTGATGGTAACAGCTGTTTATCCGGGAACATTCGATCCGTTGACACGTGGCCATGAAGATCTGGTAAGACGCGCATCGGGATTGTTTGACAAGTTGGTCGTAGGTGTAGCGGACAGCAAAAACAAGAAGCCGTTTTTCTCCCTCGAGGAGCGCCTGTCGATAGCAAATGAAGTATTGGGACATTACCCAAATGTCCAGGTGGAAAGTTTTTCCGGCCTGCTCAAGGATTTCGTGCGGCAAAACAATGCGCGCGTGATCGTGCGCGGCTTGCGTGCGGTATCGGACTTCGAATATGAATTCCAGATGGCCGGCATGAATCGTTATCTGTTGCCTGACGTGGAAACCTTGTTTCTGACCCCGTCGGACCAATATCAATTCATATCGGGCACGATTGTGCGCGAAATTGCCCTGTTGGGCGGCGACGTATCGAAGTTTGTATTTCCCTCAGTCGAAAAGTGGCTGAAGGAAAAGATGGCGAAGATGGATCTGTAGCTGATTTGCAGTTGCCTTGTCTGCATCCTTTGCGGACAAGGCAGGCTGGTTGAAGCTTGGTTGAAAAGAGAGCGGAGTAATTTATGGCACTGATGATCACTGATGATTGCATTAACTGCGACGTCTGCGAGCCTGAGTGCCCGAACGAAGCGATCTACATGGGGCCGCAGATCTATGAAATCGACCCCAACAAATGCACCGAATGCGTCGGCCATTTCGATGAGCCGCAATGCCAGCAAGTTTGTCCGGTTGCCTGCATCCCCTTCGATCCCGCCTGGCGCGAATCCAAGGAACAACTGATGGTCAAGTACGAAACCCTGCAAGCCGGGGCCAAGGCCTGATCGGTTTCTGCACGTACCTTACGTCGCCCGCACGGCGGCTCTTCCTCTGTATCAGCCACCTCTGCGTGGCGTCATAAGAAAATCCTGCTTGCTTATAGGCAGTCCGTATTTCTGCTGCGCTGTCCTGGCGCGGTATCATCATCGTTCGCCATTTCTTTTGCCGTTTTGCGGCTGATTCCTGTGCGCGCCCAACCGGTTGCGCATGAACGGTCGCCCTGCCGAGAAAACAGCCATGCCCAATCATCAGCGCCTACGCCATTTCATCACCTCGTTTGCCGCCTTGCTGGAGCGAGAGCCCAGCGAAGCCGGCATCATTCGCGAGGGTTCATCGCTTCTGCGCGAACTGGTCGCCGTCGACGATTGGTTGCCGGAAGCTTACGCCCAGCCGGATCCCGAGCGTTATCGCCAATATCTCTTGCACGTCGACTCGGCGCAGCGGTTTTCGGTGGTGAGTTTTGTCTGGGGGCCGGGCCAGCAAACGCCGGTGCACGACCATACCGTGTGGGGGCTGATCGGCATGCTGCGCGGTTCTGAGTATTCGCAATCCTATCGGCGGCAGAACGACAATGAGAATGGCAATGCGGGTGCGCTCCTGCCTTTCGGAGAACCGATACAATTGACTCCCGGCATGGTGGAAGCGGTGTCGCCGCATGTGGAAGGGCTCGACGACATCCATCGCGTCCGTAATGCCTACGACGACAAGGTGTCGATCAGTATCCACGTGTATGGCGCCAATATCGGCGCAGTACATCGATCGGTGTACCAGCCGGACGGCACGCGCAAGGAATTCATTTCGGGTTATTCGAACACGACCTTACCTAATATTTGGGATCTGTCCCTGGAGACGAAAACAAGATGAGCAGCATCGTTCAGACTAGCATTCCCACCCGCAGCTTCCAGCAAGTCCGTGAAGATCTTTTGGCGCGCCGCGAGATCGCACTGGTCGACGTTCGCGAAGAAGCGCCGCACGCCGAAGCGCATCCGCTGTTCGCCGCCAATCTGCCGTTCTCGCATCTGGAGCTGCTGGCCTATGCGCGCATTCCGCGTCGCGACACCGCCATCGTCGTGCTCGATGACGGCGAAGGTCTGGCGCAACAATCCGCCGCTCGTTTCATCGCACTCGGCTACAGCAACGTCAGGCTCCTTGAGGGCGGCGTCAGCGGCTGGAGGGCGGCAGGTGGCGAGCTGTTTCAGGACGTCAACGTGCCCAGCAAATCCTTCGGCGAACTGGTGGAAAGCAAGCGCCATACGCCGTCCTTGTCGGCGCAAGAGGTCAAGGCTCTGCTCGACGCAAAAGAAGACGTGGTTGTGCTGGACGCGCGCCGTTTCGATGAATACCAGAACATGAATATTCCGACCTCGGTCAGTGTGCCGGGTGCCGAGCTGGTGTTGCGCGTGCGTGAACTGGCGCCGGATCCCAACACCCGCGTCATCGTCAATTGCGCCGGCCGCACGCGCAGTATCATCGGCACGCAATCGCTGGTCAACGCCGGTATTCCGAATCAGGTGCATGCGCTGCGCAACGGCACCATCGGCTGGACGCTGGCGGGACAAAAGCTGGAGCACGGCAACAGCCGTCAGTTCCCGGTCGACGTCACTGCGCAAACGCGTGCCCAGGCAGCCGGTGATGCACGCGCGGTTGCGGATCGCGCAGGTGTCAAACGACTCGATCAAGCGGGCTTGCAAGTCTTCCGTGCGGACACTACGCGCACCACCTATCAGTTCGACGTACGCACGCCGCAGGAATATGAGGCTGGGCATTTGCCGGGATTTCTCAGTGCGCCCGGCGGGCAACTGGTGCAGGAAACCGAGTCCAACGCCACCGTGCGTGGCGCTCGTATCGTACTGGCCGACGACGATGGCGTACGCGCCAATATGACCGCATCGTGGCTGGCGCAGATGGCGTGGGAAGTGTACGTACTCGACGGCGTGACGGCGCAGCAATTGTCTGAGCAAGGCCCAGTCAAACGTGAGTTGCCACCCGCGCCGCAGTCGGAAAAAATCTCGCCGCAGACCCTCGCGACCTGGCTGGAGCGCAAGGACGGCACTGTCGTCGTCGATTTCGCCACCAGCGCCAACTACGTCAAACAACATATTCCCGGCGCCTGGTTCGCCTTGCGTTCGCAATTGCCGCAGGCGCTGGCCAGCTTGCCGTCCGCTGAGCGTTACGTCGTTACGTGTGGCAGCAGCTTGCTGGCCGCCTATGTGATCGGCGATCTGGCCGCGCTGACCGACAAGCCGGTGTTCTTGCTGGATGGCGGTGACAACGGCTGGAAGGCCGCGGGCTTGCCGATCGAGACTGGCGAAAGTGCACTGGCTTCACCGCGCATCGACCGCTATCGCCGGCCTTATGAAGGCACCGACAATCCGGCCTCGGCCATGCAGGCTTACCTCGATTGGGAATTCGGCCTGGTCGAGCAGCTTGGCCGGGACGGCACGCATGGGTTCTACGTGATATAGAGTATTTCTGTAGAGTAAATCGAGAACAGCGCGACCCGATTACAATGACGGTCGCGTTTTCTTTTCTGCAGGACTCCATGCAACCTATTCCGCCGCGGGCCGTCGGTGCTTTGCTCGTCAACACGACCATCTGGGGCTTGTCCTGGATCGCCTTCAAATCCTTGCAGCAGCAGGGCATCCATCCGATCTGGTCGACTGCGATCATTTTTTCGTTCTGCACGATCTGGCTGTTGCTGCTCAAACGCAAGTCCATCGCCGAGCTGCGCAAGCATCCCGAGCTGCTGTACGTCGCTGTTGCCTCCGGCGTCAATAATATCGCCTTCAACGGCGCGGTGGCCTTTGGTGATGTGGTGCGCGTGGTGTTGCTGTTTTATCTGATGCCGATCTGGGCCGTGATTCTGGCGCGTCTGGTGCTGCACGAACCGATCACCCGGCCTGCGGTGCTGCGGATTGCACTGGGGCTGCTGGGTGCGCTGATCGTGTTGTACCAGCCATCCATCGGCGTGCCTTTGCCGCACGATCTGGCGGACTGGGTGGCCTTGCTCGGCGGGCTGAGCTTCGCCTTCAGCAATGTGATGCTGCGCCGTTTGCATGGCGTGGCCGACGGTGCGCGCTCGATTGCGATGCTGGGTGGCGGCGCAGTGTTGTCGCTGGTGTTGGGTGCCGCACTCGCGGTGACGGGTGTGATTACGTGGCCGGCTTCCATCGGCGCACCATCGGTGCCGACGCTTGCCTTGTGGTCGGTACTGTTCATGATTTCCAACCTGTGCCTGCAATATGGCGTGGCGCGTTTGCCGGTCAATATCACGGCGGTGGTGATGCTGGTGGAAATCATCGTTGCCGCAGCGTCGGCGTGGTGGATGGGGGCGGCGGAATTGCGCGTGCAGGATTTCATCGGCGGCGCCTTGATCATTGCCACGCCATGGTTGATCCGCGACAAGCGAGCGCTGCCGTCAGGGCACTGACACTTCTTTAGTCTGCCAGCACGACGCGGTTGCGGCCGCTTTCCTTGGCGCGGTAGAGCGCTTCGTCGGCGCGCGCGACCAGCTTCTGGCGCGCGATATCGGCCGGGACGCTGCGATCCGGCGGCATTTGTGCAGCAGCGCCGATGGAGACGGTGATCTGCAAGGCGTCGTCGGCACCGGCAATCAGGATCGCTTGCTGCGCCACGCTGGCGCGAATGCGTTCGGCGATGCGGGCGGCATCTTGTATCGTTGCCTGCGTCAGCAGCACGATGAATTCTTCGCCGCCGTAGCGGCCGAGCGAGTCGCTCAAACGCAATTCTTTCTTGATGCGTGTCGCCACTTCGCGCAATACGTCGTCGCCACTTTGATGGCCGAACTTGTCGTTGACGCGCTTGAAATGATCGATGTCGATGAACAGGCAGGACAGGGCGGAACGCTCGCGCTGAGCGCGGCCGATTTCTTCCTGCATGCGTTGTTCGATGTAGCGGCGGTTATTGACGCCGGTGAGCGGGTCGGTCAGGCCGATGTGTTTCAGGCGCTCGTTGTTGATGACGTTTTCGAGGCAGATGGCGACAACCGAGGCCAGGCGCTCGATGAAGTCGGTTGCCAGGTTGCCGGTAAAACGTCCTTCGTGGGCGCTGCCCAGCGCCAGGCAGCCGATCGGATTCTGATGGCGCATGAGGGGCAGCACAGCCACGCTGGCGGGCTGATAACTCGGAAACAAGGGCTTGTGCAGCGCCGCGTTGTAGGCGCCCAGCGTCGGCTTATCCTGTGGCAGCGGCGTGCTGCCTTCGACGTGGAACAATAAATTGGGATATTCATCCAGGCCGATCTGCAGGTCTTGCAGGATGCGCCGGATATCGAAATCGTGATCGATCAGGGTGAGGGTGACGATTTCCAGATTGAAGGTGTTCGGCATCAGCAGCGATACCGTTTCAATCAGGTCTCGGAATTCGCCGGAGCCGATCAGGCGCAGGTCGAATGCCTGGTGACGCTGCATGATCTGCTGGTTGATGCGCGCCTGTTCCAGGAGATCCTGCATCTCAGCATGCAACTGCTGATTCTCTTCAATCAGTGCTTGAGTGTCGACAGCGCTTTTCATCTTTGATCCGGTCTTGCAGCCGTTCTTTTTTCCCTAACGTGGTGCATCTCGCCCCACGTTCCCTGTTGCCCGCGGCGCCGTATTGAGTCGGCGTCACGAGGGCGAACAAGCTTACCATTACTGCGCTGCGGATGGCGACAGGCCGGTAAAAAATCGTTCGCCCATTTCTTCCAGTCCGAGCGATTGCAGGACTTCCTGCAGGCGTTCGGTCGGGCGTTTGCGCGGCAGGTCTTTGTAGCGGGCGATGATCAGTTCGTTCTTCATCGAGTGCTCCCAGCCGACCAGTTCGGTGACGCTGACCTGATAGCCGTGTGCTTCCAGTTGCAAGCAACGCAACACATTGGTGACCTGGCTGCCGAATTCACGCGTATGCAGCGGATGGCGCCACAGTTCGGTCAGGGAAGTGCGGCCCAGTGACTGGCCCTTGTTGCGGTTGAGCACCGAGGCAACTTCTGCCTGACAGCAAGGCACCAGCACCATGAATTGTGCGCGTTTTTTCAGAGCGAAGTGGATGGCGTCATCGGTGGCGGTGTCGCAAGCGTGGAGTGCGGTCACGACATCGATCTGCTCCGGCAGGGCGGAGGATTCGATCGAATCGGCTACCGACAGATTGAGAAACGACATGCCGGGGAAGCCGAGGCGTTTTGCCAGCTCGGTCGACTTCTGCACCAGTTCTTCACGCGTCTCGATGCCGTAGATGCGCGAGGCGCCTTCCAGCGATTTGAAGAACAGGTCATACAGGATGAAGCCGAGATAGGACTTGCCCGCGCCATGATCGACCACGCTGATGTCGGGATGCTGGCTGCGGATTTCCTGCAGCAACGGTTCGATGAATTGATACAGATGGTAGACCTGCTTCAACTTGCGGCGGCTGTCCTGATTCAGCTTGCCGTCGCGCGTCAGAATGTGCAGTTCCTTGAGCAGCTCAATCGACTGGCCGGGACGGATTTCCGG
>Ga0209913_1001208_pt1 | contig 15317 bp, 10 predicted proteins | sample PersoiDNA2013203_FD_185805 | JGI IMG/M metagenome (GOLD analysis project Ga0209913, IMG submission 185805) | Permafrost soil microbial communities from the Arctic, to analyse light accelerated degradation of dissolved organic matter (DOM) -... | ecosystem: Environmental > Terrestrial > Soil >... | reverse complement strand
GGATCGTTGCGCAAATCGAGCACCAGGCCTTTCATGGCGGGGCTTTGCCGGTAAAGGGCGCGGATGCGCTCGACCAGATCGTCGACTGTCGGTTCCTGGAACTGGGCCACGCGCACATAGCCGTAGCCGGGCTCGATCAGGCGCGCCTTGACGCTGTGCTGGACGATTTCCGCCCGCGTGACGGTGATCGCCAGCGGCGTCAGCAAGTGTTCGCGCACGATCGTCAGCACGACACGGCTGCCCGGCTCGCCGTGCATGCGGTTGATGGCCTCCTCCATGCCCAGGGTGGAGACGGCCACGCCGTCGATCCTGGTGATCAGGTCGCCCGGCTTGATGCCGGCGCGCCAGGCGGGCGCATCTTCCAGCGGCGTGACGATGCGCAGATTGCCATCCTCGCTGGGAGAAATCTCCACACCCAGGCCCACGAAACGCCCTTCGGTGCCTTCGCGCAGCTCGCGGAACGCCGCCTTGTCCAGGTAGGCCGAATGGGGATCGAGCGAGCCCACCATGCCGTTGATGGCATCGGTGAGCAGCTTCCTGTCGTCGACCGGTTCGACGTACTCGCGCTTGATGACCCCATACACGTCGGCCAGCTGGCGCAGTTCATCGATTGGCATGGTGGGCTCGACCGATTTTTGCGCCAGGGCCGACAGCTGCATCACGACCAGCACGCCGATCACCAGGCCGAGGCCGATCAGGCAGGCTTGTCGGAAAGTGGAACGGCGCGAGGAACGGCGGGAAGGCGTGCTGGATGCTTCCATGGAAGGGAGTGGCTCAATGGTCGCGCGAGTGCGCGCCCTGTCCGCCGAGTATAAGAGACTTTGCGTTTCAGCGCCGGCGTGCGTTCAGTACCTGTTCGAACAGGGCCAGTTGACCGTTGGTGGTGTCGTCCCAGCTGTAGCCTTCGGCGTAGCGGCGGGTGGCGGCGTGGTCGGGGTAGGTGGCGCGCAGGCGGGCCACCGCATCGGCCAGGCCGGCGGGTGAGCGCTCGTCCATCAGGATGCCGGCCGCGGGCGCCGTCACCACTTCCGGCGTGCCCCAGACCCGGGTCGCGACCACGGGTGTGCCGCAAGCCATCGATTCGAGCAGCACATTGGCCCAGCCTTCGCGGCTGGAGGCCAGCACCATCGCATCGGCTGCGGCATAAAAGCGGTGCAGTTCCGTATTGGGCACGGAGCCGAGAAAGCGCACCCGTTCGCTCACGCCCAGTTCGGCGGCCAGCGCTTCCAGTTTGGCGCGGTCGGGTCCGGCGCCGGCGATCCACAAGCTGGTGTCCGGCATCAGGGTGAGGGCCTGGATGGTCAGATCGTGCCCCTTGACCGGGGCCAGGTTGCCCACCGAAATCAAGGTAAAACCCTTCATGCCCAGCTCGGCGCGCAGGGCGGCGCGGTCGCCCGGCTGGAAGCGCACCAGGTCGACGCCATTGCGCAGCGAATGAATTTTATGGGGATCGGCGCCCAGTTCCGTCAGCCCCGTTTTGAGGGCATTGCAGACGGTGATCATGGCGTCGGCGCGCGCGGCCGCTTCGACGATCAGGCGGCGTGCCGTGCGGTGCTGGGGAATCAGGGTGATGTCGGAACCCCGCGCCGTGATCACCACGGGCTTGTTGAAATAGCGCCCCAGCGCGGCGGCGGCGACCCCGTCCGGATAAAAATAATGGGCGTCGATCAGGTCGAAATCATTGCCCTGGTCGAGCATGCGCGCAATCACGGGTTTGACGCCTTGGGCCAGCAGGGCAGGGGCGACATTCATGCCGATTTTCGGAATCAGGGCGTAGCGGGGATGGGCCACGTTCAGGCCGTTGCGGGTCTCCTCGCGGGGCACCCGGGCGAAATTGGCGTAGCTGCCGAAGCGGGGATGGGTCGACGGGAACCAGGGCACGGGCGCCACCACCTGGGCGCTGGCCTTGCCGCTTGCCACCAGGTAGCGCAGCCGGGTTTCCACGAAGATGCCGTGATTGGGACGTATGCTATTCGGGAACAAGGTGCTGAAGGTCAAGAGCTTCATGAAGGGCCGGCGCGGACAGTCTTGCAGTTAGGAAAATTTTAACGCATTCTACCGCAGCGCGGACGCTGCCCCCGTCACACCAGGGCTGCAGCATGCCGATGGTATAATCCGCCGTTCCTTATTCGGCCCGCTTTGCGTCCCCTACCATGAAAAAAGTCCTCATCCTCGGTGTCAACGGCTTCATTGGTCACCACCTCTCCAAGCGCATCCTGGAAACGACCGACTGGCATGTGTACGGGATGGACATGCAGTCCGAGCGTATCGCCAGCCTGCTCGAGAACGATGCCTACAAATCGCGCCTGCATTTTTTTGAAGGCGACATCACCATCAACAAGGAGTGGGTCGAGTACCACGTCAAGAAGTGCGACGTGATCCTGCCCCTGGTCGCCATCGCCACGCCTTCGACCTACGTCAAGGATCCCCTGCGCGTATTCGAACTGGACTTCGAGGCGAATCTGCCGATCGTGCGTTCGGCCGCCAAGTATGGCAAGCACCTGGTGTTCCCGTCCACTTCCGAGGTGTACGGCATGAGCGGCGACGAGGAATTCGATCCCGAGAATTCCCCCCTGGTGTACGGCCCCATCAACAAGCCCCGCTGGATCTACGCCTGCTCCAAGCAGCTGATGGACCGCGTCATCTGGGGTTATGGCATGGAAGGCCTGAACTTTACCTTGTTCCGTCCGTTCAACTGGATCGGCGCCGGCCTCGACTCCATCCACACCCCGAAAGAGGGTTCCTCGCGCGTGCTGACCCAGTTCCTGGGCCACATCGTGCGCGGTGAAAACATTCAATTGGTCGACGGCGGCGCCCAGAAGCGCTCGTTCACCTACGTCGACGACGGCATCGACGCCCTGGTGCGCATCATCGCCAACGAAGGCGGCGTGGCCAGCGGCAAGATCTACAACATCGGCAACCCCAGCAACAATTACTCGATCCGCGAACTGGCCCACATGATGCTGGAGCTGTCGGCCGAATACCCGGAATACGCGACCTCGGCCAAGCAGGTGCAGATCGTGGAAACCACCTCGGGCGCCTACTACGGCACCGGTTACCAGGACGTGCAGAACCGGGTGCCGAAGATTGAAAACACGATCAATGAGCTGGGCTGGAAACCCCGGTTCACCATGCGCGACGCCCTGGTCGGCATTTTCGATTCGTACAAGAACGACTTGCCGGGCGCCCAGCAGCTGAACAACTAAGCGTTCATGCTTTGCACATAAAACCGGCCGCGTGCCGGTTTTTTTGTGATCGTCGTCCTTGCGGCCGCCGGCTCCTGAACGGCAGGGACTGGCACTTGCTGCCTGTCCCGGGGTGGGACCGCGGCGCTTGCAGACAATGTTGAAGTGACTTGGCTGCGACCAGCTTACGCCGGCAGGTAGGCCGCGAGAAATTCGGCCGGCATGCGCTTCGGCTTGCCGCTGCCCAGTTCGATGCACACCAGGTCCCAGTGGCCCCGCATGACGGGGGCGCCGTCGCTGTCGCGCAGCAGCTGGAAGCGGCGCCGCATGCCCAGCTTGCCGTCGCCGGCCTCCAGCCAGGTGCCCAGGGTCAAGGCTTCGCCCGTAAAGGTGGGCAGCAGGTAGTCGTAGGCGGCGCTGCGGATCGCCATGGCGCGGTCGAGCCGGCGGTAATCGTCGATCGACAGGCCCAGCTGGTGCGAATGGGCCCAGGCCGCCTGTTCGCACCATTGCACGTAGACGGCATTGTTGGTGTGGTTCAAGCCATCGATATCGGCTGGCTGGGGCGTGACGGCGAGGCGGAAGGGAGAAAAGGCATCCCGGTCGGACATGGTGCGCTTTCTGCTTTGTATTGATGAAACCCGAAGGGCCAGACGATATTGTAGGGGCAAGCTTGCGCAGACCGCTGGCGCGGCGGCGTTGCTTACTGTACCGCCATGTATCGGCCCAGAAGCAGCCGTAAGAATTTGTAATTTTAAAAGAACTTGTCGGAATGCCAGCCTATAGTGTCATTGCGTTATCCCTCCCCACCGACAAAGTGGTTTGCCCACGGCACTTACCGTGGGCTTTTTTACGCCCGGAGCTTCTGATGCCCATGCACCTGTCCCGCCTTTCCCGCCGCATTTTGTTCGCCACCTTGCTGCTCGGCAGCGCCAGCGCCTTCGCCACCCCCGTCATGGAGATGCGCGCCGAAGACCTGGTGCCCATGGCGATCCAGTTCCGCCAGGAATTGAAACTGACGCCCAACCAACAGACCTTGTGGCAGCAGGTGGAAACGAGAAGCAAGGCGATCCTGCGCGAACGGGTGGGCCGGCGCGAGAAATTGCAAGCGGCCCTGCTCAGCGGGGCGACCCAGCCCAAGGTCGAGTTGCGCGAACTGAACACGGCGCTCGAGGCCGAACAGACCCTCGAGGCCAACGAAGACAAGCAATTGCGCGAGCTGTGGCTGCAAGTCAATGATGCCCTCGACGACAACCAGCGCCAGCAAGTGGCGGCGATGGTGGGCGAGCAATTGATGCGCGTGACGCCCACTGAAACCCACGCGGCGCCCAAAGCCGAGGAACGGGGCCAGCGCAAAGGCGGCGGCAAACGGGGCGGCATGGGCGGCATGGGCGGCGCTGCGGGCGGCTAAAACCTGCCATATACATATCAAGTCATGATGTTCTTGCAGGGGGCGATATGCTACATTTATCGTCCGGTTGCCCGATCGGCAGACCGCCGGCCACTTCTCCCTGCCCCATGAGGACATTGCATTGAAACCATTTCTGCTCAGTACCCTTACCTTGAGCCTGGCGAGCGCCTTCGCCTTTGCGGCCGAGCCGTCCATCCCCGCCCATCCCATTTCCGGTATCGACAAACAATACATCGATCCCACCGTGCGCGCCCAGGATGATTTTTTTACTTACCTGAACGGCGAGTGGCTGAAGACGGCGCAAATTCCTGCCGATAAATCGAGCTGGGGCACGTTTGCGAAAATGCGCGACGACCTCAATCCCCAGCTGCGCGACATCATCGAAAAAGCCCGCGCCGCGAAAAATCCGGCAGGCAGCGAAGCGCAGAAAATCGGCGACCTGTACGGCAGCTACATGGATGAAGCGCGCTTGAACGAGCTGGGCTACAAGCCCCTGTCGGGCGAACTGCAGCGCATCCGCATGGTCAAGGACAAGAACGCCTTGCCGGCCCTGATGGCCCATCTGGCCCAGATCGGCGTGACCACGCCGTACGGCATGTACGTGGGCCAGGACGCGCGCAAATCGACCGTCTACGCCGTGAGCATCAGCCAGAGCGGCCTGGGCTTGCCGGACCGCGACTATTACCTCAAGAAGGACGACGCCAAGCTGGCCGAAGCCTTGAGCAAGTACGAACTGTTTGTCGGTAACATGCTGGGCAAGGTGGGCGAACCAGACGCCGCCGCCAAGGCCAAGGCCGTCGTCGCGCTGGAAACCGCCCTGGCCCAGGTCCAGTGGACCAAGGTCGAGAACCGCGACCCCGTCAAGCGCTACAACAAGATGGATTTCAAGGAGCTGGCGGCACTGACCCCCGGCTACGACTGGCAAGCCGCCATGGCCAGCGCAGGCGTTGCCGGCAAGACCGACTACGTCATCGTGGGCCAGCCCAGCTACATCAAGGCCATGAGCCAGATCCTGGCCGACACCGACCTGGCCACCGTCAAGACCTATCTGACCTGGCAGCTGGTGCGTGCCTACGCCCCCTATCTGTCGACGGACTTTTACGACGCCAACTTCGCCTTTTACGGTACCGTTCTGTCGGGGACCAAGGAAAACCAGCCGCGCTGGAAAAATGGCGTGGGCACCGTTGAAAACGTGCTGGGCGAAGCGGTCGGCCACATTTACGTGAACCAGTATTTCCCCGCCGAGCGCAAGGCCCGCATGGAGCAATTGGTCGCCAACGTGCTGGCCGCCTACAAGCAAAGCATCGACACGCTCGACTGGATGAGCCCGGAAACGAAGCGCGAAGCGCAAGCCAAGCTGGCCAAGTTCACCCCGAAGATCGGCTACCCGAACAAGTGGCGCGACTACTCGGCCCTGACCATCAAGCCGCACGATTTGGCCGGCAACATGATGCGTGCGCGCACCTTTGCCTACAACCGCGGCATCAACAAGCTGGGCAAACCCATCGACCGCGACGAGTGGGGCATGACGCCGCAAACGGTGAACGCCTATTACAACTCGTCGATGAACGAGATCGTGTTCCCCGCCTCCATCCTGCAGCCGCCGTTCTTCGACATGCGCGCCGACGACGCCGTCAACTATGGCGCCATCGGCGCCGTGATCGGCCATGAGATCAGCCACGGCTTCGATGACAAGGGCAGCATGTCGGACGGCGACGGCAATCTGCGCGACTGGTGGACCAAGGAAGACCGGGCCCGCTTCCAGGCCAAGGCCGACGCCCTGGTGGCCCAGTACAACGGCTACAGCCCCCTGCCTGGCTACAACGTCAACGGCGCCCTGACCCTGGGTGAAAACATCGGCGACAACTCCGGCGTGGCGATTGCATATAAAGCCTATAAATTGTCGCTGAACGGCCAACCGGCTCCCGTCATCGACGGTCTGTCGGGCGACCAGCGCTTCTTCATGGGCTTCGGCCAGATCTGGCGCATGAAAATGCGCGACGAGCAGCAGATCGTGCAAGTGAAAACCGATCCCCACTCGCCGGGCCAGTTCCGCACCAACGGCACCGTCGTCAACCAGCCGGGCTTTTATGAAGCGTTCGGCGTCAAGCCGGGCGACAAGATGTACGTGGCGCCGGAAAAACGCGTGATCATCTGGTAAATCCAGCGTCGTAAAGTTCGGGGACCGCCGCAAGCCGGTCCCCGTTTCCATGGCTGCCCCCTATAACAACATCACGGAGAACCGCTTGAAACCTACCCTCATCAGCGCCCTCATCCTCGGCGCCCTGGCCAGCATCGGCAACGCCAGTGCCGGCAGCGCCGCCCCTGCCAAGGCCGACGTGGCCAAGGCCGCCAAGGCAGCCGCCGCCTCGGGCGTCGACACCCAGTATGTCGATGCTGCCGTGCGCGCCCAGGACGATTTTTTTGCCCACCAAAATGGCAAATGGCTCAAGGAAACGGCGATCCCCGCCGACAAATCCAGCTGGGGCTCGTTTGAAAAGCTGGATGACGATCTGCAGCCCCAGCTGCGCGGCATCATCGAAAAGGCGGCCGCCGGCAATGCCGCGGCCGGCACCGACGCCCAGCGCATCGGCGATTTCTACGCCAGCTTCATGGACGAAAAAAAGGTTGACGCCCTGGGCCTGTCTCCCCTGAACGGCGAGCTGGCGCGCATTGCCGCCATCAAGGACAAGGCCGAATTGCCGGCCCTGCTGGCCCACCTGGGCCAGCTCGGCGTGGGCGTGCCCTACGATTTCGGCATCCACCAGGACGCCAAGGATTCCACCAAGTACGTGGCCGACCTGTCGCAGGGCGGCCTGGGCCTGCCTGACCGCGATTACTACCTGAAAGCGGACGACGCCAAGCTGGCCGAGACCCTGGCCAAGTACAAGGTCCACGTGGAAAAGATGTTGACCCTGGCGGGCGACAAGGATGCGGCCGCCAACGCCGCCAAGATCGTTGCCTTCGAGACGGACATCGCCAAGGTGCAATGGACCAAGGTGCAAAACCGCGACCCCGTCAAAACCTACAACAAGGTGGAATTGGCAAAGATGACGGAAGTGGCGCCCGGCTACGACTGGGCCGGCTACCTGGCCGCCGCCGGCATCAGCCAGAAAGTGGGCTATGTCATCGTCAGCCAGCCCAGCTATTTCAAGAACTTTGCCGAGCTGTCCGCCAACACCCCGCTGGACGTGTGGAAAACCTATCTGCAGTTTCACCTGATCTCGTCCTACGCCAATTTCCTCTCCAAACCCTACGTCGACGAGCGCTTCGCCTTTTACGGCACCACCTTGTCGGGCGTGACGGAAATGCGGCCCCGCTGGAAACGCGCCGTCGGCACAGTTGAAGCTGCCGTGGGCGAGAGCGTGGGCAAGCTGTACGTGGAGCAGTATTTCCCTGCCGAGCGAAAAGCGCGCATGGAAGCGCTCGTCAACAATCTGCTGGCCGCCTACAAGATGAGCATCGACAAGCTCGACTGGATGAGCCCGGCGACCAAGAAGGAAGCGCAGGCCAAGCTGGCCAAGTTCACGCCCAAGATCGGCTACCCGAACAAGTGGAAGGATTATTCCCAGCTGGTGGTCAAGCGGGACGACCTGGTCGGCAACGTCATGCGTTCACGCGTGGTGGAAAGCAACCGGGAGTTGAACAAGCTGGGCAAGCCGATCGACCGCGACGAGTGGGGCATGACGCCGCAAACCATCAATGCCTACTACAACGCGGAGATGAACGAGATCGTCTTCCCCGCCTCGATCCTGCAGCCGCCGTTCTTTGACGCCAACGCCGACGACGCCGTCAACTATGGCGCCATCGGCGCCGTGATCGGCCACGAAATCAGCCACGGCTTCGACGACCAGGGCGCCCAGTACGACGGCGACGGCAATCTGCGCGACTGGTGGACAGTCGCCGACCACAAGAACTTCGACGCCAAGACCAAGATGCTGGTGCAACAGTACAACGCCTACAGCCCGCTGGCCGGCTACAAGGTCAACGGCGAACTGACCCTGGGCGAAAACATCGCCGACAACTCCGGCCTGGCCATTGCCTACAAAGCCTACAAATTGTCGCTGCATGGCAAACCGGCGCCCGTGATCGACGGCTTGACGGGCGACCAGCGCTTCTACATGGGCTTCGGCCAGGTCTGGCGCTCGAAAATGCGCGATCCCTACACCATCATGCTGATCAAGGCCGACCCCCATTCCCCAGGCCAGTTCCGCGCCAACGGCACCCTGAAAAACCAGCCGGGGTTCTATGAGGCCTTCAAGGTCAAGCCGGGCGACAAGATGTATCTGGCGCCGAAGGAGCGGGTGATTATCTGGTAATTCGATCTTTCTTGCATTAAAAGAAATGGCCGCCGCAGCGGCCATTTCTATTTTTCAACTTCGGTTGCGTTTTTAGCACGCCTGCGCACGAATTGTCGGGTATTGTGCATCGACTTCGTTAAAATTATGTCATCCTTATGCGATTGTTTGACTTTGATTTTACGCAGCGGAGATATATGAAAAACGAGCAGCTTCAACACTTCCCCTCCGTGGCGGTATTGTTGCCATGCTATAACGAGGCACTTTCCATCGGCAAAGTCGTCAAGGATTTTAAGTCGGTGCTGCCGATGGCCACGATTTATGTGTATGACAACCGTTCCTCCGATGACACCTCTGCGGTGGCACGCGCGGCGGGAGCGGTGGTACGACGTGAAATGTGGGCTGGCAAGGGAAATGTGGTGCGGCGCATGTTTTCAGATATCAAGGCTGACATCTATCTGATGGCCGACGGCGACGGCACCTACGACTTCACGGCGGCGCCGGGTATGATTCAGCGCTTGATTGACCACCACCTCGATATGGTAGTCGGCACGCGGCGCGACGTTTATGCGAATGCGCACCGCAAAGGCCACGGCTTCGGTAACCAGATTTTCAATCGCCTGTTCCGTGGCTTGTTCGGGCCGGCGTTCAATGATATTTTTTCCGGCTACCGGGTGTTTTCTCACCGCTTCGTCAAAAGCTTTCCGGCCGTATCGAGTGGCTTTGAAATCGAAACTGAAATGTCGGTCCACGCCTGCCAGTTGCGTATGCCCATTGAAGAGATGCCGACAGATTACGGCGCGCGTCAGGAAGGCACTGCAAGTAAATTGCGCACTGTGCGGGATGGCCTGCGGATTTTGTTCACTTTCCTGATTCTGTTCAAGGAAATTCGCCCGGCGCGCTTTTTTGGCGTATTGGCCCTGGGTTTCTTCGCTCTCGCGGTAGGGTTGTCGCTACCGTTGCTGATGACCTACCTGGAAACTGGTCTGGTGCCGCGTATTCCCACAGCCATCTTGTCGACCGGTCTCACCCTGCTCGGCGGTATCTTCATGGTTTGCGGCTTGGTGCTCGACAGCGTAGCCCGCGGCCGCCTGGAGCAAAAACGCATGTGGTACGTCGCCAATTTTCGCGATACCGCGACCGTCTCCTGATGTTTCTGAAATTTCTCGTGGTGGGCGGCGCCGGGTTTCTCATCGACGCTTTGATCACTTACGGCCTGATTCATGCTGGCGTGGACGGAAAAATTGCCCGCTTGCCCGCCATTGCGTCGGCCATGCTCTTCACCTGGCTGGCCAATAGGCAGTTCACTTACGCTACCAGGGAACAGCGCTCTCTTAACGAGGCATTGCGGTATATGGCCGTCGCCGCAGTGATGGCGGTTTTAAACTATGCAATTTACTTGGTGCTGCTGAAGTTCGGCGTTTGGTCTGTTGCAGCCGTCGCCATCGCAACCTTGTGTCAGGCGGTGGTCAGCTTTCATGCGTACCGCCGCATCGTGTTTTCGCGGTGAGGCCGATTCCTTGCCTGCGCCTGAACAACCCCTGTGAAAAAGACGGTAGGCCACCGAAGAACGACGTATCGTCCGCATCTACTCCAACCTCGTCCGTAATGAACGCCGTGCACACAACTCGACAATACTCGCGCACTCCCCACTTCGTCCTTGCCGGACTGCTGGGGTGCATGTTCTTTTTAATGTGGGTTTTCTATGTCGGGTTCCAGGCAGCCGACGACAAAAGTTACTTGAACGGGGCTCTCGGCTGGGTGTTTTCCTTTCCTTTTGTTGGAGACGATCATTGGGCGCTGCGCCATCCCATGACGATTCCTGCCGCGATATCGATCAAACTGTTTGGCTTGAATGAGTTTGGCGTCAGCCTGCCGAATATGATTTATTTCACGTTCTTTATCGTGCTCAATTACTGGGCGGTTCGGCGATATCTGGGGACCTTGAGCGCCGCCCTTACGACCCTGATCTTCATCACGCTGCCTGGATTCATCATCCTCTCGACCTATCTCGAGATCGGCATTCCGGAAATTTTTTATCTTTCGACCGCTTTTTGGAGTTACCGGCAGGCGCTTGAAGCGCCGGAGAAAACCCGTTTGTGGCTGCTCAGCGGCGCCGCCATGGGGCTTGCGTTCGTCACGAGGGAAACCGCGGCGAGCTTCGTTCTTTTCATCGGTCTGCTCTTTCTGTTCAAGCCCATCGTGGCGAGGCGGTATTACGTCTATTTGTTTGGCGCCGCCGCCAGCGTCCTTTTTATCGATTGGTGTTACCTCGCACTGATGACCGGGAACCCTCGCTACAGGTATTCGATTGACCTCAATCACGACACGATCGACCGGTTCGCTGTTGCGTCCAGGGTCGCCGTGCGTCAAGGCCTCATCGACAGCGAGGGGAACATCAGCGTCAATGTTTTTATCGACCCGGTACTCAATCTTTTCATCACGCAAAAGTACACATTGATCTTCTGGCTGCTCGTTCCTGCGCTGTTTCTGTTCTGGCGCAAGCGTACGCAGCGGTCGACCTCGTTGACCCTTGGCCTGCTGGCCGGCTATGTCGTCGTGTCGTTTGTGTTTTTGGGGGCCAATCCGAAGCTGTATCTGGTGCCGCGATACTTCCTGGTAACGGCCTGGGCGGCCTCGATCATCGTCGCCTGGTGGCTTGCCGCATTGTTTCGCTCACAGAAAAATATTTCACTGGCTGCCGCGGTGGTGGCGCTGTTCGGCGCAAACTTCGTCGCTATGTCGGTCGAAAATATCAATCCGAGGTTTGTCGAGAAAAGTCTGCTCGCCTATTCGACCAGCCATCCTGACGAAATGATTTATACGGACAGCGAGACCATCGAAAAGGCGAAGTTTTATTTTCGCTTCGCCAACAAATCGATGGACCTGGTCTCGCCCGATCTGCCACCGCCAGGCGCCGTTTTTTTCTACAGCGCGGACCGCATCGCCACCTGCAAACTTCAAAGCAAATGTAAAGAGCGGTTTTCCGACCCTGTGCCTGGACCGGGCTGGTCCGTGAAAGAGGAGATACATCCCACGCCTCGGCTGTTAGGCAAGTTAATACGTCTGATAGGGATCGATAAACATCTTCCGTCAGATATCAAAAGGAAGCTGTTGCTGGAAGGGGGAAGCGTCACGATTTATACGGTCGCGACGCCTTAAACCGCATCTGTCCGCTTGCAGATAAAAAAAAACCGTTCGGCCGGCGAACGGTTTTTTGCTGATTTCGCGTCTGTTTATTTCGCAGCGCCGGCCATGTAATCGACGGCGGCTTTCACTTCATCGTCCGATGCCGCCGACCCGCCTTTGGGCGGCATGACGCCGGCCTTCCCCTGGAAACCTTTGATGGCATGCTCATACAGGACAGGCTTGCCCTGGGCAATACGAGGGCCCCAGGCGCCCTTGTCGCCAAACTTGGGTGCGCCAGCGATTCCGGCGCCATGGCATGCGACGCACGCGGCGTCATACAGCTTTTTGCCAGCATCGACCGTGCTCTTGGCCTCAGTGGCTGGCGCTGTGACGGCCGCGGCGGTGGATACTGACGTTGGCGCCGGAGAGGCTGCCGCTGGCACTGTGGCGGCGGTCACGGCAGGCTGCGCTGCCGGGGCGGAGGCAGCGGTCGCCGGAGTGGCGGGCGCCGCGGGTTCCTTGAAGCTGGCGCCGCTCTTGTTGGCCATGTAGACCACGGCGCGCGCCACTTCGACGTCGTCCAGATCGGGATTGCCGCCCTTGGCAGGCATGGCGCGGATGCCTTCGATGGCGTGTTTTACCAGGGTGTCGTAACCCTGGCCGATGCGGGCGGCCCAGGCGCCGTTGTCGCCGACCTTGGGCGAGCCGGCGGCGCCGGTGGCGTGGCAGGCGGAGCAGATCGCGGTGAAGACGGCCTCACCCGATTGCAGCACTTTCGGGGCGGACGCGTCGCGGAAGGTGTAGCCAACGTCGGCAACGGGTTGCAAGCGTGCTTCGATGGCTTGGCCGGACTGGCTGTCGGAACCGGCGCCGGTAACTTTTTCACTAGTGACGAACGAAGCCAGCAGGATGATGCCGATGACTGTGACGAGAAGGAAGCCGGCCACCACAGCGACGAGCTGCTTGGGGGTACGGATTGCGGATTCGTTATGTGCGTCGCTCATGAATGTCCTTAAAACAAATTATAAATTTGCCCAACCGCCCGGTTTACATTGAAACAATGCAAACGCATGCCAAACGGCCGATTATAGACGCAATATTCACGTTTTGGAACGAAAATGGCGTGGCGAAAACCTGCAGCTGTACGTCACCAGTTGCGCGGCGGCCGGGCATCGCGCGATAAATGCGGATGCCGGCACCCCAAAAACAAAAGGCCCCTGCGGGCCTTTTGTCTGCTCAGCAAACGATGCTTTATCGGGGAACGATTGAAAACTGCGGCTCGGTGCTGTAGTCGGGTTTGATGGCCCGCTTGGCAAACAGTGCCCATGCATCGGCGCCCCGTTTCCCGCTCGCGCCAGCGCTATACGCCAAAGCAGGCTGCATATCCGCAGGATAGCCCGTAGCCTCACTGGCATAACCGGTCATCTCTCCCACTCGCAGGCCAAGCGCGGAAGCCATTTCTGCGCTACCGCATGCCAGAGCATTGACGGCAGCAGTGTTATTGATGGCGTAAGTCTGGGCCATGTCGGCATACACCGGGCTGGTCGCGGAATCACGAACCAGCATGTAGTAGGGGGCGGCGCCGATCCAGCAAGCGTCGAGCATGCGTGCTACCGGATATTTTGCTTTAAAGGTCAGCAAGGGCTCCGCCTTGGCAAACCCCATATCCAAAGCCATTCCGACGGCGGACGTGAAAAAGTCGTCTTGCCACGTAGCGATACCGCGCGCATCGGCGTAGGCAAATGCGTGGCCGTCGTCGAGGACACCGAGCTGGTTCGATGGCGAGCTGCCCGTGTAACGATCGTTGTACCAGTCGAGATTATTCGACAGGACCGTGTCGAAATAGGGGCGCATTGAATCGGCGGTCGGTGTAATGTAGGCCGTCTGAGCAACTGTACGCAGGGTCCATGCCTGGCCTCGAACCTGTTCGGCGACAAATAATCCTTTTGCATAGCCACGATAGCCCGGATTGGAATTGAGTATGTCAGTGGAGGCCCAGAACTGAAGTTCCTCCAGGTAGTAGTAATCTCCGGTGACCAGATACGGCAGGTAGGCCAGCGATGGCTGGTGCGCAATATCGTTGTGGTAAGGATTGTCGCAGCTGGCGCCCGCCGCACATGCTGGGAAGGCCTCGAATTTTTGGGTTGCCGGATTAAGTGTGTCGCTGGCGTTGCCCGCAAGCGTCATATACGGGAAATCCTGCACGGAAATGGGGCGATCCGTGTTCCTGTCGCGGTAGTGCACCGACCAGGTGCCGGCCAGATCCGCCGTGCCCAGCATGATGTCCTTGGCCCCCTTGTCCATGCTCAACAAGTACCGGACAGCCCATGCCGGCAGCAAACCAATGTCGGGACGAGCACCTGTGTCAGGCATGCTGGGATAGGCGGCGCCGATGCCCATCGGTTCGATGTTCGTGCCTTTCCAGTTTGCGCTGGCGTCTGCAAGCGCCGATGGCGCAACCGCCACGCTCTGGTCGTAGTTTGACACCGCTTTCGATGCAATCAGATACGCGGTGTTGTGTTTGATGTGCAGTTGGGGCGCCTCGCCCCACCAGAACGTCTTGCGCCAGCGGGCGTGGTGATAATGGTTTAATGCCGAAACCGAATAAGCGGTCTTGCCGCCGACCAGGACGGTGGCATCGTAGACGAAGTTGCGCGGTCCTGCCTCATACGCCCAGTCATTTTCCACCGAAAGATCGACACGCGCCTTACTGGCGCCGTTGTACCAACGGATGGCGTAACGCGCCGTCAGGTGCGGATGTGCAACGCCACTGCTGTTTGTCAGCGGCGCCGATATCAACCATTCGCTCACGAGCGGGCCGGACAGCCAGGTTTTCACCGAGCCCGATTTCAAGAGCTGATCTGCCGACGCAGTGTAGGTCTGGCCATCGACCTTGACGCTGACCGAGGAGGTGAAACCGGCGGCAAGCAGCGCTGCGGTCGTACCGGCCGCACCCGTCGTGGCGGTCGATCTGGCCAGGCTCAGGCGCGATTCTGTTGCCGGCAGCGATGGCAGCACTGCCGACAGCACCGCATGGCGAACGGAGCCGTCCGAATATGAGGTTTTTACATCCATTTGCATGGGTACAATTTCGCCGCTCGGCAGCCTTCCGCTAATAGACGTACCTGCCGCCACATCACCTTTGGCGAAGGCCTGACCGAAGGTCAGCGGAACGTTGGTATGCGGGCTGTTGTCCGTGCTGGCGAGTACAAGGTCGGTGACAACCCCGTCGACGGAAGCAGGTGGTGTCACTGGCGTTGGTGCCGGCGAGGGTACGGCAGGTGTCGCCGGCGC
>Ga0209913_1001205_pt1 | contig 15339 bp, 16 predicted proteins | sample PersoiDNA2013203_FD_185805 | JGI IMG/M metagenome (GOLD analysis project Ga0209913, IMG submission 185805) | Permafrost soil microbial communities from the Arctic, to analyse light accelerated degradation of dissolved organic matter (DOM) -... | ecosystem: Environmental > Terrestrial > Soil >... | reverse complement strand
CGCGACCGGCATGGCTGGCGGTGCTGGCGCGCGCCACCCGGACCGAACTGGAACGCATGCTGCCTGCAGCGGGCGAGCTGCCTGACCTGAAGCCCGTGCGAGCGCCGGAAATCGGCATGGTGATGCTGCGCGGCCGCGTCGGCGGCACCGGCAACCCCTTCAACCTGGGCGAGGCCAGCGTGGTGCGCTGCGCCGTGCGCCTGGGCGATGGCCCGCTGGGCGTGTCCTATGCGCTGGGCCGCGACAAGCGCCGCGCTGAACTGGCGGCGCTGTTTGACGCCCTGTTGCAGGACCCGCAGCACCACGACGACTTGCAGCGCGACCTCATTGCGCCACTGGCCTTGACGCAGGCCCAGGCCCGGGAACGCAAACAGCGCGACGTGGCTGGTTCCAAAGTCGAATTTTTCACCTTCGTGCGAGGTGAGGCATGAACGGCGCACGCACCCTGGCACCCGGTCTGCTCGATGGCGTGCATGACAGCCAGCAGGCCTTTCGCGCCGTGCTCGATGCGCTGGCGCGGCCGGGACAAGTCCGCCGCATCGGCCCCGCTCTGCCCGATGTGGCGCTGGGTGGCGCGCTGGCCCGGCTGCTGCTGAGCCTGAGTGATGACGAAACCCCCGTGTGGTGGCAGCGCGCCGATGCGGGCCTGCAGCACTGGCTGCGCTTTCACACCGGTGCGGGGCTCGCCGAGCGGCCTGATGCGGCCAGTTTTGCGGTGTTCACTGACCTCGACCAAGGCCTCGCCCTGAGCGACTTTGCGGCTGGTACAGCGGCGGCCCCCGAATTCTCAGTCACGCTTCTGATTGAGCTGCCCAGTCTTGCGGGTGGCCCGGCGCTGGAGTGGCGCGGCCCCGGCATTGAGACGGTGCAGCGCGTGGGTCTGCAGGGTCTGCCCTTTGAGTTTTGGGCGCAGTGGCAAGCCAACCACGCGGCTTTCCCACAGGGCCTGGACATTATTTTTACCTGCGCCGACGAGGCCCTGGGCCTGCCCCGCACGACGCGCGTGCGTCGATTGGAAGGAGTCTGACATGTATGTTGCAGTGAAAGGCGGCGCCGCCGCGATTGAGAGCTCGTGGCGCCTGCTGGAGACGCAGCGCCGCGGCGATACCGGCATCGCAGCCCTGTCGGTCGCGCAGATCCGCGAACAACTCTCGCTGGCGGTGGACCGCGTCATGAGCGAAGGCTCGCTGTATGACCCCGAACTGGCGGCGCTGGCCATCAAGCAGGCCAGCGGCGACCTGATGGAAGCGATCTTCCTGCTGCGCGCCTACCGCACCACCTTGCCGCGCCTGGGTTACGCGGTGCCGCTGGACACGGCGCGCATCGCGCTGGTGCGGCGCATCTCCGCCGCTTTCAAGGAGGTGCCGGGCGGCCAGTTGCTCGGGCCGACTTATGACTACACCCAGCGCCTGCTCGACTTTGCGCTGCTGGCCGAAGGTGAAAGCACAGGCGCCTCGCCCGTTGCCATGAACATGCCGCCGGCCGGTCTGGATGCGACGCCCACAGTCCCGTCTGAAAGAACTGTGGCCCCTGAGACGCCCTGCGCCACCGTGCCCCGCATCAACGACCTGCTGGCGCGCGAAGGCCTGTTGGAAACACCGCAACCGTTTGACGCCGCCCCACCGGGCGACCTCACCCGTGATCCGCTGATGTTTCCCGCTGACCGTGCCTTGCGCCTGCAGGCGCTGGCGCGCGGCGACGAAGGCTGGTTGCTGGCCATGGGTTACTCCACCCAGCGCGGCTACGCCAACTCACACCCGTTTGCAGGCGAGATCCGGCGTGGCTTTGTCAGTATCGAGCTGGTACCCGACGAGCTGGGTTTTACCGTCGACATTGGTGATTTGGAGGTCACCGAGTGCCAGATGATCAACCAGTTCAACGGCAGCCGCGAGGCGCCGCCGCAGTTCACCCAGGGCTATGGTCTGGCCTTTGGCGGTGCCGAACGCAAGACCATGGCCATGGCCCTGGTGGACCGGTCCTTGCGCGCCGACGAGCTGGGCGAGCCGCGCGTGGCACCGGCGCAGGACGAGGAGTTTGTGCTCTCGCATGCCGACAACGTCGAGGCCTCCGGTTTTGTGCAGCACCTCAAATTGCCGCACTACGTGGACTTTCAGGCCGAACTCGAATTGGTGCGCAAGCTGCGCGCCGCCCATGCCGAGCTGATTAAGGAGGCTGCATGATGGACACGCATTACAACTTTGCCTTTCTAGACGAGCGCACCAAGAAACGCATCCGGCGCGCCCTGCTCAAGGCGGTCGCGGTGCCGGGCTACCAGGTTCCGTTCGGCTCGCGCGAGATGCCCTTCGCCTACGGCTGGGGCACCGGTGGCGTGCAGATCACGGCCAGCCTCATCGGCTTGAGCGACGTGCTCAAGGTCATAGACCAGGGCGCGGACGACACCACCAATGCGGTCAACATCCGGCGCTTCTTCGCCCGCACCACCGGTGTGACGACGACCGAGAAAACGCGGGAGGCCACGCTGATCCAGACCCGTCACCGCATCCCGGAGATGCCGCTCACCGAGTCGCAGATTCTGGTCTACCAGGTGCCCATGCCCGAGCCGATGTCGCGGCTGGAGCCGAGCCGGCGCGAGACCATCAAGATGCACGCTTTAAGCGAATACGGCCTGATGCATGTGCGGCTGTACGAGGACATTGCACAGCTCGGTGCCATCTCGCGCGCTTATGACTATCCGGTGATGGTGAACGAGCGCTACCTGATGTCGCCCTCGCCCATTCCCAAATTCGACAACCCCAAGATGCACATGAACCCGGCCCTGCAACTCTTTGGCGCCGGTCGCGAAAAGCGCCTCTACGCCATCCCGCCGTACACCCAGGTGCGCAGCCTGGACTTTGAGGACCACCCGTTTGAGGTGCAGCGCTGGGACCATGCCTGCGCGCTGTGCGGCGCCAGCGAGAGTTATCTCGACGAGATGATCGTGGATGACGCGGGCAGCCGCTTGTTTGTGTGCTCGGACAGCGACTATTGCGAGGAGCGGCGCGACGCTGGCCACGTGGGTACGCAGCAGGCCGTGACTCTGCACGACGCCTTGGCCACGCCCCCTGAGGCGGTGACGCCAAATGAACAGGAGGCCGCATGAGCGCCGCGCCGGGCCGTCCCCAAGCAAGCTCGCACCGCAGTGCGCAGCACGAAGGTACTCCAGTGATCCCGCCCGTGTTGTTGTCGGCGCGTCGGGCGGGCAAGGCCTTTGTGCACCAGGGCCAGCCGCGCTGGGCCTGCCGTGGCGTGAGTTTTGACCTCTACCCCGGTGAAGTGCTGGCGGTGGTGGGTGAATCCGGCTCGGGCAAAAGCACACTGCTGCGCTTGCTGGCGGCGCGCCTGGCTTGCGACGAAGGCTCTGTGCACTACGACGTGCGAGCCGAGTCCTCTGAAAAATCCGGGAACGAGTCCACGGGCCTGGTGGATCTGGCGGAGTTGTCGGAGGCGCGCCTGCGCTGGCTGGCCCGCACCGATTGGGGTTTTGTCGAGCAGCATGCGAGGGACGGCCTGCGCATGAACGTCTCGGGCGGCGCCAATGTTGGTGAACGCCTGATGGCCCTGGGGGCCAGGCACTATGGCCATCTGCGCAGCGAGGCGAGCTCGTGGATGCAGCGCGTGGAACTCGACACCGGCCGCATTGACGACCTGCCGGCCACCTACTCGGGCGGCATGCAGCAGCGCCTGCAGATTGCCCGCAACCTGGTGACGCACCCGCGCCTGGTGTTCATGGACGAGCCCACCACAGGCCTGGACGTGTCAGTGCAGGCGCGCCTGCTGGACCTGCTGCGCGAGCTGGTCGATGAGTTGCAACTGGCCGCCGTGGTGGTCACGCACGACCTGGCGGTGGCGCGCCTGCTTGCGCAGCGCATGCTGGTGATGAAGGATGGCCAGGTGGTCGAGCAGGGCCTGACCGACCGCGTGCTGGACGATCCCCAGCATCCCTATACCCAACTGCTTGTTTCCTCGGTACTGACACCATGACCGCTCTCATAGAAACTCTTTGCCTGTCCAAAACCTTCACGCTGCACGGGCGCGGCGGCCTGCAACTGCCGGTGTTTGCCGGCATTGATTTGAGCGTGCAGCCGGGCGAGTGCATGGCCCTGACGGGACACTCCGGCAGCGGCAAAAGCTCCTTGCTGCGCTGCCTGTACGGCAACTACGGTGCCAGCAGCGGCGATGTGCGCATCCGCCATGCTGGCAATTGGGTCAGCCTGTCCACCGCCGCGCCGCGTGAGGTGTTTGAGGTGCGTCGCCGCACGCTGGGTTATGTCTCGCAGTTTTTGCGCGTCATTCCGCGCGTGTCAACGCTCGACATCGTGGCCGACCCGTTGCGCCGGCTCGGCGTCGGCGCCGAGGCGGCCCGCGCACAGGCCGCGCAATGGCTGCAACGCCTGAACCTGCACGAGCATTTGTGGCATTTGCCACCGGCCACCTTCTCGGGCGGCGAACAGCAACGCGTCAACATCGCCCACGGCATGATCACCGCCCCGCCGGTGCTGCTGCTCGATGAGCCCACCGCCTCGCTGGACGCCGACAACCGGCGCGTGGTGGTGGAGCTGATTCATGCAGCCCGCGCACAAGGCAGTGCCATCGTCGGCATCTTCCACGACGACGAAGTGCGCGAGGCCGTGGCCACGCGCTGCTTTGATGTCGAGCAACACCGAAGCCCCGTCTGATATTCAAGGAACACGTTTTATGAAGCAACGCATTTTCCGCAACGCCCGCATCGTCACCCCCGACGACGAATTCACCGGCTGCTTGACGGTTGAAGACGGCATCATCCGCAGCATTGACAGCGGCAACACGTCCGTGCCCGGCGCCGAAGACTGGGCTGGCGACTGGCTGCTGCCCGGCCTGGTCGAGGTGCACACCGACAACCTGGAGAAGCACCTGTCACCCCGCCCCGGCGTGCTGTGGAATGCCCACTCGGCCATGACGGTGCACGATGCACAGTGCGCGGCGGCGGGCATCACCACCGTGCTGGACTCGGTGGTGATCGGCGACCTGGACGACGACGGCACGCGCAGCCAAACGCAACACACGTCCATCGCCGCGCTGCACCAATGCCATGAAGAAGGCCTGATGCGGGTCGAGCACCTGCTGCACCTGCGCTGCGAACTCTCCGCGCCCGACATGCTGGAGGTGTTTCACGAATACGCCGGCGACTCGCTGCTGACACTGGTGAGCATGATGGACCACACGCCGGGCCAGCGCCAGTGGCGCGACCTGAAAAGCTACCGCCGCTACACCGAGCGCAATGGCAGCTACAGCGACACCGAGTTCGAGGCCATGATTGCGCAGCGCAAGGCCGACCAGCAGGCCTTCTCGCTGCCACACCGGGTGGAAATTGTGCGTGAATGCCAGGCACGCGGCCTGCCTTTGGCCAGCCACGACGACACTTTGCTCAGCGACATTGCCCAAGCCGTTGCAGAGGGCGTGGCGATGTCAGAGTTCCCGACCACGGTGGAGGCGGCGCAGGCGGCGCGTGCTGCGGGCATGGCCATCATCATGGGCGGGCCCAATATGGTCAAGGGCGGCTCGCACTCGGGCAATGTGTCGGCCGCCGAGCTGGCGCAGCTCGATTTGCTGGACATTTTTTCATCCGACTACGTCCCCAGCAGCCTGCTGATGGCCACCTTCATGCTCGGGCAGTTGGAGGGCTGGACGCTGCCCAAGGCGGTGCGCACCGTCACGGTCAATCCGGCGCGGGCCATTCGCTTGCAAGACCGTGGCGACGTGGCGGTGGGCCAGCGTGCCGACCTGCTGCGCGTGCGCATGAACCGCGTCGGCATGCCCGTGGTGCTGGAGACCTGGCTGGCTGGCAAACGGGCTTTTTGAAACTTGCAGGCCCAACATGGGGGCGCATGGCGCGACCCTTAACCCATCAGGAGAACCCACGATGAGCTACACCCACATCGCCGCCCATAATCTGCCGCCCTCTGTCGGCCTGGGGCTGGCGCCGAGTCTGGCGGCCAGCGCCATCGTGCGCGACTGCCGTTTCGGCCGCTACACGCAGGTCGGCGAACAGACGCGCATGGAAGACTGCTTGCTCGACGATTACGCCTACGTGCAGCACTACTGCGACCTGATGTCGACCGACGTCGGCAAGTTCGCCAACATTGCGAACATGGCGCGCATCAACCCCGGCTTTCACCCCATGGAGCGGCCCACGCTGCACCATTTCACCTACCGGCCCACGATGTACGGCATGGATGAGCAGGATGATGCCGACTTCTTTGCCTGGCGCCGTCGCCAACGGGTGGTGATTGGCCATGACACCTGGATCGGCCACGGTGTGGTGATCATGCCGGGGGTGCGCATTGGCAACGGGGCCGTGGTGGGCAGCAACTCGGTGGTGACCAAGGATGTGGCGCCTTATGCCATCGTCGCCGGCGCTGCGGCCCAAGTGATACGCCAACGCTTTCCCCGTGCCATTGCCGAAGCTCTGGAAGCCACCGCCTGGTGGGACTGGGATCACGACACGCTAACCGAGCGCATGCCCGATTTCAAGGACTTGCGGGGTTTCCTGGCGAAATACGCGCCTTGAAATAGTGCTCTGAGAACCCAAGCACCAGTGCTGCGCTCCGAAGGAGCGCTAAAGATTCGTTTAACTAATTGCTTTTTTGGGTGTTCCCGACTACATTAAACAGGTACAAATAATACCTCTTTAAAGGACAAGCCATGTCTGCCTCCTTCGTCACCACCATTGACCTATATCATTGGATTTGGCAGCAAGGTCTGATACCCTTGCACCATTAGATTTGTCGGCCTTTTTGAGGCGGACAGCGATGCACCGGTTAAAGGTGGTCCACAATCCCACAACCATGATGAATACCATTTTGGACAACTCCCTTGTTCCCCCGCTGGCTGCGCCTGTTGCCGCGTCCATGGAGCTGGTTTGCCCGGCTGGCAGCCTGCCCGCGCTCAAAGCGGCGGTTGACAACGGCGCAGACTGTGTTTACCTCGGCTTTCGCGATGCCACCAACGCGCGCAATTTTGCCGGTCTGAACTTTGACGAAGCCGCCATTGCGGCTGGCATTCGCTACGCCCACGAGCGCGGGCGCAAAGTGTTTGTGGCGCTTAACACCTACCCGCAGGCCGCCAAAGCCGAGCTCTGGCAACGCGCTATAGACCGCGCCGCGCACAGCGGGGTCGATGCCGTTATTTTGGCCGACCCTGGCATGATGGCCTACGCCGTGAAACATCAGCCGCAACTGCGCCTGCATTTGTCGGTGCAGGGCTCGGCCACCAACTACGAAGCGCTTGATTTTTATTACCAGCACTTTGGTATTGCGCGCGCGGTGCTGCCGCGCGTGCTGTCGCTCACGCAAGTGGAGCAGGTACTTGAAAAAACCCCAGTCGAGATCGAGGTGTTTGGCTTTGGCAGCCTGTGCGTGATGGTGGAGGGGCGCTGTGCGCTCTCAAGCTACGTGACCGGCGAAGCCCCCAATACCAATGGCGTGTGCTCACCGCCCAAAGCGGTGCGCTGGGTCGAAACGCCGCAGGGCCGCGAGTCCCGCCTGAACGGCGTCTTGATTGACCGCTACGCCACGGGCGAAAACGCCGGCTACCCCACGCTGTGCAAAGGCCGTTTTGATGTCGGTGATGAACACAACTATTACGCCATTGAAGAGCCCACCAGTCTGAACACCCTGTCCTTGTTGCCCGAGCTGATGCGTATCGGCGTGCGTGCCATCAAGATTGAGGGCCGCCAGCGCAGTCCGGCCTACGTGGCGCAAGTCACCAAAGTGTGGCGCGAGGCGATTGACAGTTGCCGCGCCAACCCGCAGCTTTATGCCGCCAAACCGGCCTGGATGAGCAGCCTGGACAAAGTGGCCGAAGGACAACAACACACGCTGGGCGCGTACCACCGACCATGGAAATGACAAACACCCAACCCAAGATGATGCGACTGGCCCTGGGGCCGCTGTTGTACTACTGGCCGCGCGACGACGTGCTGGCTTTTTACGAGGCCGTGGCCCAGTCGCCGGCGGACATCGTCTACCTGGGCGAAGCGGTGTGTTCGCGCCGCCACGAGGTGCGGCTGAATGACTGGCTGGACATTGCCACCGCTCTGCGCGATGCGGGCAAAGAGGTGGTGCTGTCGACCCAGGTTCTGATCGAGTCCGGCGCCGATGTGACGGTGTTGCACAAAATCACCGCCAACGGTCAATTCATGGTCGAAGCCAACGACATGGGCGCGGTGCATTGCCTGGAAGGCAAAGTGCCTTTTGTTGCCGGGCCGCACCTGAACATCTACAACGTGCCGACGCTGCAATGGATGGCGGCTCTGGGCATCAAGCGCTGGGTGATGCCGCTGGAGATGGGCCGCGATGATCTGGCGCTGCTGCTGGCCGGTTGCCCGCCAGGTGTGCAAACCGAGGTGTTTGCCTATGGCCGCATGCCGCTGGCTTTTTCAGCGCGTTGTTTCACCGCGCGCCACCGCAATTTGCCCAAGGACGACTGCCAGTTCAGTTGCATCGACTACCCCGACGGTTTGTTGATGCGCACGCGCGAGAGCGAAGAGTTTCTGGTGCTCAATGGCATCCAGACCCAATCGGCCCGCGTCCACAACCTGCTGCCGGAGTTGCCGGCCATGCGCGACATGGGCGTGGATGTGGTGCGCATCAGCCCGCAGTCGCGGCAGACGGTGCGTATTGTTGAGCTGTTTCAAGCGGTGATCCAGGGCCAGATGGGCGTGATTGAGGCCAGCACCGAGCTGGCCGCGCTGATGCCGGAAAAAGCCTGCAACGGCTACTGGTACGGCCAGCCGGGGCTGGAGCAGGTCGCTGCAACCCCGGAACAGGTGTAGGTAGCTATTCAAGGATTTCAAGATGAGCGCAAAACCATTGCTGATTCCCACCCCATTGGGGGCCATGCTGGGGCGTTTGCCCGCCTACCCCGGTTCCCTGTTCTTTGTGACCGGGCTGAATCTGGCGCTTAGCAAACAATTGGCCCCTGATGTTACGCAGATGTTGCTGGGCAAAAAGCTGCGTCTGCGCGTGACGGACGCGCATTGGGCCTTTGATTTTGAGTGGCGCAACAAGCGCTTTGTGGCGTGCCAGAACCGCGGCGAGGCCGACCTCACCATCAGCGCCAGCGCGCATGACTTTGTGCTGCTGGCGCGCCGCCAGGAAGACCCCGACACGCTGTTCTTCAGCCGCCGCCTGGCCATGGAAGGCGATACCGAGCTGGGCCTGCTGGTCAAAAACACCATTGATGCCATCGAGCTGCCGATGGTGAATCTGGAGCCCTTCAAGCCGGCACAGGTGCTGGCACGGCTGCGCGCCCGCTGGACGCTACGGCAATCCCATTGAAGCGCATCATCGTCGCCATCTCGGGTGCCAGCGGCGCCGTCTATGGTGTGCGCTTGTTGCAGATGTTGTGTGGCATGCAAGGCGTGCAAACCCACTTGACGGTGTCCGAGGCCGGTTGGCTCAACGTGCAGCAAGAGCTGGACATGGCGCGCGCCGAGGTGCAAGCCCTGGCCGACGTGTTTTACCCGGTGCAAAACGTGGGCGCGGCGATTGCCAGCGGCTCGTTTCAATGTGACGGCATGGTGGTGGCGCCCTGCTCCATGCGCACGCTGGCCGCCGTGGCGCTCGGCCTGTCCGACAACCTGATCGCGCGCACGGCTGACGTGATGCTCAAGGAACGCCGCCGTTTGATTTTGATGGTGCGTGAAACCCCCCTGAACCTGGCGCACCTGCGCAACATGACCAGCGTGACCGAGATGGGCGGCATCATATTTCCGCCAGTTCCTGGTTTCTATCACCGCCCACAGTCGATAGACGAGATGGTGGATCACAGCGTGAGCCGGGTCCTTGATTTGCTGGGTCTGCCGCAAGCCAACGCGTCGCGCTGGACGGGCCTCGCCTCATAGACCGAACGTTCCTCCCTCCATTTCACCGCCGTCACCACAGCGCCCTCAACACCATGGCCTACCGCGACCTCAGAGACTTCATCACCCAACTGGAACACCTGGGCGAACTCAAGCGCGTCCAGGCCGAGGTTTCGCCCTATCTGGAAATGACTGCCCTGTGCGACCGCACCTTGCGCGCGGGCGGCCCGGCCTTGCTGTTTGAGAACCCCACCGGCCACAGCACGCCGGTGCTGGGTAACCTGTTTGGCACGACACGCCGCGTCGCTTTGGGCATGGGCGTGAACAACGTGAGTGAGCTGCGCCAGTTTGGCCACGTGCTGGCCAGCCTCAAGGAGCCCGAAGCCCCCAAAGGCTTCAAGGAGCTGATGGGCTTGGGCAGTCTGGTCAAAACCCTGTGGGCCATGGCACCCAAAGAATTGCGTAGCGCACCGTGTCAGGAAATCGTCTGGGAAGGTGCGGACGTAGATTTGTCAAAGCTGCCGATTCAGCATTGCTGGCCCGGTGATGTGGCCCCCTTGATCACCTGGGGTCTGGTCATTACCAAAGGGCCGCACAAAGCACGACAGAACCTGGGCATTTACCGCCAACAGGTATTGGCCCGCAACAAGGTCATCATGCGCTGGTTGCCCCAGCGCGGTGGCGCGCTCGATTTCCGGGAACACTGCGCCTTGCACCCTGGCCAGCCCTACCCGGTGTGCGTGGCCTTGGGCGCCGACCCGGCCACGATTCTGGGAGCGGTCACGCCGGTGCCCGACAGCCTGTCGGAATACCAGTTTGCCGGGCTCTTACGCGGCAGCCGCACCGAGCTGGTGAAAGCTCTGGGCAGTGAGTTGCGCGTACCGGCCTTTGCCGAAATCGTGCTCGAAGGCCACATCTACCCCGATGCCGCGCACGCCAGCGGTTTCGAGCACGCGCTGGAAGGCCCGTTTGGCGACCACACCGGTTATTACAACGAACAGGACTGGTTTCCGGTCTTCACCATCGACCGCATCACGCAGCGTCGCGACCCCATTTACCACTCGACTTACACCGGCAAGCCACCCGATGAGCCCGCCATGCTGGCGCTGGCACTGAACGAGCTGTTTGTGCCGCTGCTGCAGCGCCAATACCCCGAGATCACCGACTTCTATTTGCCGCCCGAAGGTTGCAGCTACCGCCTGGCCGTGGTGCAAATCAAGAAGTCCTACCCCGGCCACGCCCGCCGTGTCATGTTCGGCATCTGGAGTTTTCTGCGCCAGTTCATGTACACCAAGTTCATCGTGGTGGTCGATGACGACATCAATATCCGCGACTGGAAGGACGTGATCTGGGCCATCACGACCCGAGTTGACCCGACGCGCGACACGCTCCTGGCCGACAGCACGCCGATTGACTACCTGGACTTTGCCTCGCCGGTGAGCGGCCTGGGCAGCAAAATGGGGCTGGATGCCACCAACAAATGGCCCGGGGAGACCAGCCGGGAATGGGGCCAGCCATTGACCATGAGTGCCGAAGTCACGGCCAGGGTGGAGCAGGTTTGGCGGACGCTGGGTTTATAAGCCAAATTAGCCTCTAGCCCCCGTCGAATAAACCTGAACAGCTATATTATTAGGAGTTATTTGATCAGCGCGTTGCAAGGGTGTTGATTAAACATCCTGGCACTTCAAGCCAATTAAGGACTGCTCGCACCAGTCAGCCACGCGCAGCCAACAGCTGTGATAACTCGGTATGCAAACCCTTCAGGTCATCGGTCACGGTGAAGTAAACAATTTCATCATCTACCGAGTCATAACCGTGAATGATACGGTTGCGCAGGTCAATCGCCAGTTTTAAATTCGCCACCAATTCAATCAGGGCGGGCTCCAATTTCGCCAATCGTGAGCAAGCCTCACCAAGAATTTCAAGTTGACGCTCCACAGCTGAGCGGCGCATCTTGTCGGCGCAGTATTGGGCCAACGAGATGTCTGCAACAAACTCCCGGGCCGAGTCGATGGCCCCCAGCGCATCAACCAGCAGCTTGGGTGTTTTGTCGGTCATAGATAAGGGTGCGACTGTTGTTGACTGCTTGCAAAAAATACGGATTGCGGATGTAACGCGGGTTCACCAGATCGACATGCCGGCCCAGGAGTTGTTCAAGTCCGTCCGCCAGCTCGATCCAGCGCTTGGCGCGAGAACCCGGAATTTTCGGGTCTAGCTCAACCAAAAAATCAAAGTCGCTGGAATCGGGATTGAACTCTGCGCCGGTCGCCGAGCCGAACAGTTCCAAATGAACAACGCCATGTTTTTCACACAGGGCGGTGATGTTGGGCAGTTGAGCGGTCAATGAACGGTGCATCGGGGAATTATCAGACAAATTCCCCAAATCAGGTTACGGCACCCTGGCCATCTGGCAGGCCGTTGACCGGGTTGCGCTTGCCCGCCTTTGCAGAAATCGTGCTCGAAGGCCACATCTACCCCGATGCCGCGCACGCCAGCGGTTTGGAGCACGCGCTGGAAGGCCCGTTTGGCGACCACACCGGTTGTTAAAACGAACAGGACTGGTTTCCGGTGTTCACCATCGACCGCATCACGCAGCGTCGCGACCCCATTTACCACTCGACTTACACCGGCAAGCAAGCCATTGCGCCGGACAAAAACCGGTGCTGCACGCAAAAGCAGGCGCGGCAACGGAGCGGGCGTTGGTCTGCGCAGCCAGCCGTGGATGTGCCTGCCAGTGAACGTCTTAATCGAACTTCAGCACCACTTTGCCAAACGGGCCGCGCGCCAGATGATCGAGGGCCGCCGGTAGTTCCGCCGCCGGGTATTCGGCGGCGATCACCGGTTGCAGCGCGTTGGCATCGATGGCCTGCGCGCAGCCTGGAGGTGGTGGCCGACGCTGAGTTTATGAGCCAAATAGGCTTCTAGCCCCCGTTGAATATGGACATATAGCTACTAAATATGTAGCAACAGATCGGCGCATCAAAGTCTTCAGAGTCAGCGCGAGCGCGGCGCCAGCAAAGTCTGCGCGTGATGCGCCAGATGATCGGCCATGAAGGTCGAGATGAAGTAATAACCGTGGTCGTAACCGGCATGGCGGCGCAGCGTCAAGGGCTGCCCCGCCTTGGCGCAGGCGGCTTCAAACAGATGCGGATTCAATTGCGTGGGCAAGAACTTGTCGGCCAGCCCCTGGTCGATCAGGATGCCCGCCGGGTAAGGCGCAGTGCTGCACTCGCTCATCAGTGCGCTGGCATCGTGTGCCGCCCAGTGGGTCGTGTCGGCACCCAGGTAACCCGCAAACGCCTTGTGCCCCCACGGACACTGCGTGGACGCGCAGATCGGCGCAAAGGCGGATACCGACTTGAACAAGCCAGGGTGTCTGAGGGCCAAGGTCAAGGCACCATGGCCGCCCATGGAGTGACCCGAAATGCCCAGGCGCTGGGCGTCCACCGGCAACGCTTGCGCCAGCAGCGGCAGCAGTTCCGAGATGATGTAAGTCTCCATGCGGTAGTGCTGGGACCACGGCGCTTGCGTGGCATCCAGATAAAACCCGGCACCCACGCCAAAGTCCCAACTCTCGGCCTCGCCGGGCACACCGGCGCCGCGCGGGCTGGTGTCCGGCGCAATCAGCGCCAGGCCCAACTCAGCGGCCACGCGCTGCGCACCGGCTTTGGTCATGAAGGTTTCTTCGGTGCAGGTCAGCCCGGCCAAATACATGACGGCGGGCACGGTTTGGCTGCTGGCTTGCGGCGGCAGGTAGACCGAAAAGCGCATGGGCAAGCCAATCACCGTGGACGCGTGCTGGTAAAAGCGCTGCACGCCGCCAAAGCAGGCGTGCTCGCTCAACAGTTCCAGCGCTGCCATCAGAACAGCACCACGCCGCGAATCGATTCGCCGCTCTTCATCAAGTCAAAGCCTTTGTTGATGTCTTCCAGCGGCATGGTGTGCGTGATCAGGTCGTCGATGTTGATCTTTCCTTCCATGTACCAGTCCACAATCTTCGGCACATCGGTGCGCCCGCGCGCGCCGCCAAAGGCCGAGCCTTCCCATTTGCGGCCGGTCACCAGTTGGAACGGCCGGGTGCTGATTTCGGCGCCGGCTTCGGCCACGCCGATGATGATGGAGCGGCCCCAGCCCTTGTGCGTGCACTCCAGCGCCTGGCGCATCACTTGGGTGTTGCCAATGCATTCAAAACTGTAGTCGGCGCCGCCGTCGGTGAGCTGCACGATGGCGTCCACCACGTTCTCGACTTCCTTGGGGTTGATGAAGTGCGTCATGCCGAACTTGCGCGCCATCTCCTGGCGCGCCGGGTTGATATCGACGCCAATGATCTTGTCGGCGCCCACCATCTTCGCGCCCTGAATCACGTTCAGGCCGATGCCGCCCAGGCCAAACACCACCACATTGGCACCGACTTCAACCTTGGCCGTGAACAGCACGGCACCAATGCCGGTGGTAACGCCGCAGCCGATGTAGCAGACCTTGTCAAACGGCGCGTCCTTGCGAATCTTGGCCAACGCAATTTCAGGGACAACGGTGTAGTTGCTGAAGGTGGAGGTGCCCATGTAGTGAAAGATGGGTTTGCCGTCCAGGCTGAAACGGCTGCTGGCATCGGGCATCAGCCCTTGGCCCTGGGTGCCGCGAATCAGCTGGCACAAATTGGTCTTGCGGCTCAGGCAGTACTTGCACTGGCGGCACTCGGGGGTGTAGAGCGGAATGACGTGGTCACCCTTTTGCAGCGAGGTGACGCCCGGCCCCACATCGACCACGATGCCCGCGCCCTCATGGCCCAGAATCGCCGGGAAGATGCCCTCGGGGTCAGCGCCCGAGAGCGTGTAGTAGTCGGTATGGCAAATGCCGGTGGCTTTGATTTCGACCAGCACTTCACCGAATTTGGGACCCTGCAGGTCCACGGTTTCAATGGTCAGGGGGGCGCCGGCTTTCCAGGCGACTGCAGCTTTGGTTTTCATGGGAATATCCTCGATAAGAAGTAGAAAGACTGTAACGCCAATAGCGGCCGCTGTGTCTGCGCGAACAATGCTAAATTCGCCGCCACGCTTTCACATTTGTGTTACTACATTCTCTCCAAAGGCACCTCGCATGCGCATGAATTTACCAGTCACCCAGCGGGAATTTGATTACCCTGCTGAACACATGCTTGTCTCCACGACAGACACCAAGGGTTTCATCACGCACTGCAACCGCGCGTTCGTCGCCGTCAGCGGCTACACCTACGATGAGCTGATCGGGCAAAACCACAATTTGGTGCGCCACCCCGACATGCCCGCAGCGGCTTTCAAAGACTTGTGGAGCACCGTCGGGCGGGGCCGACCCTGGACCGGCATGGTCAAAAACCGCAGCAAGAATGGCGACCATTACTGGGTGCAGGCCAACGTCACGCCGATCATGGAAGACGGCAAGCCCCGGGGCTACATGACGGTGCGGATCAAACCCTCACGCCAGGAAATCAAGGCCGCCGAGAGTCTGTATGCACAAATGAA
>Ga0209913_1001204_pt1 | contig 15339 bp, 14 predicted proteins | sample PersoiDNA2013203_FD_185805 | JGI IMG/M metagenome (GOLD analysis project Ga0209913, IMG submission 185805) | Permafrost soil microbial communities from the Arctic, to analyse light accelerated degradation of dissolved organic matter (DOM) -... | ecosystem: Environmental > Terrestrial > Soil >... | reverse complement strand
ACCCTCGGGGCGTGGCACATAAGCTACAAGTATTGTCATGAATTTTCTCCATTTGTTTTAGACGCTCTATTAGACGCGATCATGCTGAAAACGGGAACCCTGCCAACGCACAAATCATGTCATGTCGATGACAACAATGGAAAGGACGGGCCATCAACTTTTGGACTGCGACAATCGGACTCTTTACGCAACCGGGTACGGGGCCAGTCCACCCTCTCAAGCACTATGCCGCACTCTTTAGCCGATGCCACCCGCGCATTCTCCCTCAACGACTTTGACTTCCACCTCCCGCCCGAGTTGATCGCCCAGCACCCCGCGCCCGAGCGCAGCGGCTCACGGCTGCTCGACAGCACCAGCGCCACCCCGCAAGACCGGATTTTTCGTGATCTACCGTCCTTGTTGCAGCCGGGCGATTTGCTGGTCTTCAACGACACACGTGTCATCAACGCCCGCCTGTTTGGCGAAAAGCCCACCGGCGGCAAGCTCGAACTCTTGATTGAGCGGGTGCTGGGCGGCAACCAGGTGGCCGCGCACATGCGCGTGAGCAAAAAGCCGGAAGTGGGCACCTCAGTGGCACTGACCGGCGCCCCCGGCACGCATGAGAATTTGCGTGCCACGCTGCTGGGGCGCTGGCCCGATGCCCAGGGTGCGCTGTTTCGCTTTGTACTCACCAACGACGCGGGCGACGACCCCTTCACGCTGATGGCGCGCCATGGCCATGTGCCGCTGCCGCCCTACATCACGCACACCGATTCGGCTGAAGACGCTGCGCGGTATCAGACCGTGTTCGCCAAAAATCCCGGCGCCGTGGCCGCGCCGACTGCCGCACTGCATTTTGATGACGCCCTGCTCGCCGCCATCGACGCCCGGGGCGTGCAGCGCGCCTTTGTGACGCTGCACGTGGGCGCGGGCACTTTTCAGCCAGTAAAAACCGAAAACCTGGCTGAGCACCAGATGCACAGCGAGTGGTACGACGTGCCCGCCGCCACGCAGCAGGCGATTGTTGACTGCCGCGCCCGCGGCGGTCGCATCATCGCCGTGGGCACCACCACCGTGCGCACACTGGAGTCGTGGGCCAAAACCGGCCAGACCACAGGCGACACCCAGATATTCATCACGCCGGGCTTTGAGTTCAAGCTGGTGGACTTGCTGGTGACCAACTTTCACCTGCCAAAATCCAGCCTGATGATGCTGGTAAGCGCGTTTGCCGGTTATGAGCCCATGATGGCCTTGTACCGTCACGCGATTGCAGCGCAGTACCGGTTTTTCAGTTATGGCGATGCCATGCTGCTGGCACGCCAACGCTGAAGCACGCGCACCACCGAGAAAGCAGACAAGGATGAATACTTTTCAAAAGCGCACCGCCATTCGCATCGCCGCGGTCAGTATGTTGCTGGCGTCTTTGGCCAGCCCAATTGCCTGGTACGTGGCACGCGAAAGTGCCGAAGAAAGCATTGTGGCTTTGGCCGTTGAGGAGTCGGGGCGTCTGCTGCACCAATTTGACGCCATCGACTTGACCGGCCCGCAGGCCACCCAACACGCAGCTTTGGCAGCGAACGCCATCTCGGGCGGCATGTTTGACATTGTCGAAATTTATGACGCGCAAGGGCACAAGCTGGCCGAGTCGGTCACGCCGGAGGGCCACGCGGTGGAGTCGTCGTTGCCGCACCATGGCAAGCCCAATTACACGACGGCTTTTTACAGGGGCCACAAGCCTGCGTCGGGGGTCTGGGCCTTGCGCGTGTTTGTGCCACTGCGTGACTCCGTCACCGACATGAGCCGACCCATCACCGGCTATTTCGAGGGCGTGCGCGTCATGCCGACATGGCAGCAAGATCAAATATTCAATAACTCGCTGAGTGCAGCGTTGATGGTCGGCCTGGCTTCTTTGCTGTGTGGAGGGGCGCTCTATCCGGTGGTGGTGCACTTGTCAGCGGATAACGAGCGAAAAGCGCAAGAAGTGCTCGACTCGCATATTTCAATGATGGAAGCGCTTGGGCGCGCCATCGCCAAGCGCGACTCCGACACCGGCGCCCACAACTACCGCGTGGCCTGGATTGCGGCCAGCATTGCCGAACAGATGGGCCTGGCGGGCAGCGACATGCAGGCACTGATTGCGGGCAGCTTTTTGCACGATGTGGGCAAAATTGGCATCCCGGATGCCATTTTGCTCAAGCCCGGCAAGCTTGATGACGCCGAGATGCGCGTCATGCGCACCCACGTCGCACAAGGAGAGGAGATTGTGAACGGCATGGGCTGGCTTGAAGGTGCCAATGCCGTGGTCGCCGCGCACCACGAAAAATGGAATGGCTCGGGCTACCCGCGCCAGCTCAGCGGCGAGGACATACCCCTGGCGGCGCGTATTTTTGCCGTGGCCGACGTGTTTGACGCCCTGTGCTCCAAACGCCCGTACAAGGAGCCGATGGGCTTTGACGCCGCCATGGTCATTCTTGAGAAAGACACCGCCAGCCATTTCGATCCGTCGGTGATGGCCGTGTTTCGCCCGATGGCGCGAGCGACCTTTGACCGCCTGGCCGGCATCAGCGAGAACGCTACCCGGCAACTGCTGGAAGACCGCGTGCGCCACCATTTTGAAATGTGAAGCGGGGCGCAAGCATGAAAGACAATAGCGCCCATGCTCCAATTTGACCTGCTCCAAACCGACCCATCCAGCCATGCCCGCCGTGGCCGCCTGACCCTGAACCATGGCGTGGTGCAAACGCCCATTTTCATGCCGGTGGGCACCTACGGCACGGTGAAAGGCGTCACACCGCGCAGCCTGGAAGACATGGACGCGCAAATTATCCTGGGCAACACCTTTCACCTGTGGATGCGCCCTGGGCTGGATGTGATGGCGCAGTTTGGCGGCCTGCATCAGTTTGAGAAGTGGAACAAACCGATCCTGACCGACTCCGGCGGCTTTCAGGTCTGGAGCCTGGGGGCCATGCGCAAAATCACCGAGGAAGGCGTGCACTTCTCAAGCCCGGTGAATGGCGACAAGCTGTTCATGTCGCCCGAGGTCAGCATCCAGATTCAAACCACGCTCAATTCCGACATTGCGATGCAGTTGGACGAATGCACGCCTTACTTGTCGGTGGAGCCCAAAACCAAGGGCCAGATCACCACTGAGGGCGAGGCCAGAGCCTCGATGGAAATGAGCCTGCGCTGGGCCAAACGCAGCCAGGCTGAATTTGCCCGGCTGGAGAACCCCAACGCCCTGTTTGGCATTGTGCAAGGCGGCATGTTTGAGGGACTGCGGCAAGAGTCGCTGGAGCAGCTGGTGGCCATGGACTTTCCCGGCTACGCGGTCGGCGGGGTCAGTGTGGGCGAGCCCAAAGACGAGATGCTGCGCATCATGGCGCACACGCCGCACCGTTTGCCGGCGCACAAACCGCGTTACCTGATGGGCGTCGGCACACCCGAGGATCTGATTGAGGGCGTGGCCCAAGGCGTGGACATGTTTGACTGCGTCATGCCGACCCGCAACGCGCGCAACGGCACTTTCTTTACCCGCTATGGCGATTTGAAAATCCGCAACGCCCGCCACAAAATGGACCAGCGCCCGCTGGATGAAACCTGCACCTGTTACGCCTGCGCGGGCAGCGCCACGCACGCGAACACGCCAGACCCGGGTACGGGCCGGTCCTGGGCACAGGGCGGGCGGGGTGGTTTTAGCCGCGCCTACCTGCACCACCTGGACCGCTGCGGCGAAATGCTGGGGCCCATGCTGTCAAGCATCCACAACCTGCACTACTACCTGAACCTGATGACAGAGGTGCGCGCTGCGCTGGACGCCGGCACCTTTGGCGCGTTCCGCCAGCAGTTCAAGGCAGATCGGGCGCGCGGGGTGTGAATTTATCCTTGCAGATAATGGAATTAAACTCCATAATTGCAATGATGTTTGTACGCCGCCTGTTACCACAACTCACTGAGGAACTTCAGCACTCACCCGCCGTGGCCCTGCTTGGGCCACGCCAAGCGGGCAAAACCACGCTGGCGCTGGAAGCGGCCAAGTCGATCCCCAGCATCTACCTCGACCTGGAATCCGAGCGTGACCGAGCCAAACTGGCACAGCCCGAGCTGTATCTGGCAGACCATCTGGACAAACTGGTCATCCTGGACGAGGTTCACCGAACACCCCATCTGTTTCCGGTGCTGCGTGGGCTGATCGACCAGGCTCGCCGTAGCGGACGCCGCGCGGGTCAATACCTGCTGCTGGGATCGGCCGCGCTGGACTTGCTTCAACAATCGGGTGAAACATTGGCAGGGCGCATCGCCTACCTTGAGCTGGGACCACTCAACCTGCTGGAGGCCGGCACGGAGCTAACGGATGCATTGTGGCTGCGCGGCGGCTTTCCTGAGAGCCTGACCGCGCCCAGTGACGCGCGCAGCCTGCGCTGGCGGCAAAATTTCATCCGTACCTATCTGGAGCGCGATGTTCCCCAGTTCGGACCGCGCATTGCCGCCGACACGCTGCGCCGCTTCTGGATCATGCTGGCCCACAACCAAAGTGGCCTGCTCAACGTTGCCCAACTGGCGCGCAACATGGGGGTGGATGCCAAGACAGCGCAAAGCTACATCGACCTGCTGTGCGCCCTGCTATTGGTGCGGCGCCTCCCGCCATGGCACACCAACATTGGCAAACGCCTGGTCAAGTCGCCCAAGGTGTACGTGCGTGACAGCGGGCTGGTGCACGCCCTGCTGGACATCGAAACCAAAGAAAGCTTGTTATCCCACATGGTGCTGGGCGCCAGTTGGGAAGGTTTTGTGATCGAGAACCTGCTGAGTTGCGCGCCAGCCAGCGTGCAGGGCTACTTCTACCGTACCAGCGGTGGGGCCGAAGTTGATTTGTTGCTGACTTGGCCCAACGGGAAGATGTGGGCCATTGAGATCAAGCGCAGCCTGAGCCCCAAGGTCGAGCGCGGCTTTCACGCTGCCTGCGCGGATTTGTCACCCGCGCGAAAACTGGTGGTTTATCCCGGCGCCGAATCGTTCCCCCTGGGTCACGACATCCAAGCCATGCCGTTGGCAGCGCTGTGCCAGGAACTGGCCTTGACATCCCATCCATGACCAACCCGCCGCCTAAACCCCGCAACTTCTGGCTTTGGCTGGCCCGCCCGCCCCTTCGCCTTCTCAAAGCCCTGTTCGGCTGGCTGCTGGCGCTGCTGATCCTGTTCGAGGAATGGGGCTGGGAACCGCTGCAGCGGGCGCTGGCCTGGGTGGGTCGTTTGCCGGGGCTGCGCTGGCTCGAAGAACGAATCCGCGCCTTGCCGCCCTACGCCGCGCTGGCCCTCTTTTTGCTGCCCACCGCGATGCTGCTGCCGGTCAAGTTGCTGGCGCTGTGGCTGATCGGGCAGGGCAAGGTGTGGGCTGGCACCCTGGTCATCCTCGGCGCCAAGCTGGTGGGCACGGCCATCGTCGCCCGCCTGTTTGCCCTGACGCAACCCGCGCTGATGCAACTGGCCTGGTTTGCGCGGCTGTTCGCGCGCTGGGTGCGCTGGAAAGAAGCCCTGTTGGCCCAAGTCCGCGCCTCATGGCCATGGCGGCTGGGGCGGGTTCTGAAACACCGCTGGAAGCAGCGCTTGCGGCGCTTTATGACATGACCATGATCGAATCGCACCGCCTGCCAACATGACGCAATGACGCCCAAAGAACTGGCCCAACACAAAACTGCTGCCAGGCAATTGCGCGGCGTGCCTGTCTTCAATCCGCTCAAACGCAACAAGCTACCCAAACCCCTGCACAAAGTCGGCTCGGATCATGTCATTGACCACGCCACGCCCCCTGATTGTGATTGCAGCTTCAAGTGCCGCTCGCCTACTGGAGGCCGAAGTCATCCACATGCAATATCTCTACACCCAGCAACCAGGCTATACAGTCAGATCCGAACCGGATAACCACCCCGCACGTCATACGCTATTAAATTAGTAGCTGTGTGCGCTTATTCAACGGGGGCTTGAGGTAAAAAAAGCTTATATAAAATTGATTCAAGACAATTACCTATAACTCCATCAAAAAACTGCAACATCGACTGCTCCCCCAGCCATTTCTGCCCCTACCGAACGTGCACCACCAAGCCCCTTTATTTCCAGACAACGCGCCAGATGCCAGCGCAACGTCAACTTCCGCCGACAAGTTGACCGAACCCGGCACAGCCGTCACCGCGCTCAAATTCACCAGCGGCCAGCTCTCGCCCGAGCAGCAGCGCTTCAACAAGCTGCTCACCCGCACCGAAAAACTGGCGCGCAAAATCGAGACGACACGCGCGCTGGCGGATACACACCGCCCGATGCATGGCGCCACCCTGGGCCCACTGCTAACCGAGCGCAGCGCCCTGATGCGCAACATGGCGCTGCGGCTGGATGAACGACTACAACGCAAAGGACTCACCGCCAAACAAAAGCGCATGGCCAGCGAAATTATTTGCAGCCTGGCGGCCGGACTGGCAATGGCGGGCGACGCCGCCATGCAGCAATTGCATGATGCGCACAGCGACGAGACACTGGCCGAGCAAGAAAAGTCCGCCGTGGCCGACATGCAGGAGCTGATGGAAGACATTCTGGGCAAACCCCTGGGTGATACCCAGGGGTTTGAAAGCCTGCAGGAAATGCTGCAAGCCAGCATGAAACAAATGCACGAGCACAACCGGGCGCAGGAAGAAGCCCGGGCAACACACAAAGGCCGTGGCAAGAAGTCCGCACGCCAGCAACAGTCCGAGCAGCAAGCCCAGGACGCGAATGGCGCGCTGCGTACGATCTACCGCCAGCTGGTCAGCGCCCTGCACCCCGACCGCGAAAGCGACACCCATGAGCACTCGCGCAAAACCGCACTGATGAAAGATGTGAACGCGGCCTATGAGCGCCGTGATCTGCTGGCCCTGCTGCAATTGCAGCTGCGCGCCGCGTTAGCGGACGGGGAGATGGTGGCCAATCTGGCGCGTGAGAAGATCATGGCCCTGACCGTCCTGCTGAAAGAGCGGGCCGAGGTGCTGACCCGCGAACTGCGCGAAATTGAGATGCACACGCTGTCCGAGTTCGGTCTGCCGCCCTACGCGCCATTGAGTGCGGCCAGCCTCAAGCGCGCGATGGTCGAGCAACAACAGAACTTGCAGGCCGATGTTGTGATGATGAAAAGGGATTTGCAGCGCGTCCAGGAGGACGCAGAGTTCAAGCGCTGGCTGCGCGAACAGCGCCAAGCACCACAGGATGACTTTGACCCCTTTGAGCTGCATGGCTACTTCTGACCGCCTCAATTACCCCCGGTAAACACTGTCAGCACCCCGCTATAGCCATACAGGTGGTTGCGGGCAATCTCGCCACCGGCAAAAAAACCGACCAGCGGCACATCACCCAAGGCACGGCGAATGATTTGCAGCTCGGCGCTCGGTCCGCCAAAGTGCGGCCCGCCGCGCCCGGCACAGCTCACGTAAATGGCCCCGGCAATGCCACGCGCTGGATGCGGCGCCGCTTCGGCCTCGGACGCATGCAGCGCGGTGACCGCTTCCAGCGGCAGCTCTTCGGGCTCCAGTTCCTCGCGAATTTCGGCACAGATGCGGATCAAATCGGCCTTGGCCGCCTGGGCGTTGCGCTGGCAAAACACCAGTTGCGTGCCCGGCTCCACCGGCTCCGCCACGGCCACACCACGCTGCCCCGGATCAAGTCCAATGATGTGGCGCACGATGACATCGTTGCCAAAATGCCCGGTCTGGCGCACAGCTGGCGCATCGGCCCCCGCCAAGCCCTGGCGCGCGGTCTGCGAGCGCGCCAGCCCCACCAGCGTGGCGCGCACCACCGCCAGCGCTTCTTGCGGCTGCTCCAGTGAAATATGCAAGTCGCGTAGCATCACATCCAGCGCGGGCTCGTCGTCCAGTGCCAACACCACATGCTTGTCAGCCTTTGTGACCTGATGCGTGCGCGCCACCGGCAAACAGCCTTGCGTGACGCGCGACACCAGGTTGATCCCGGCACCAAAGGCGACACCACTCAAGCCACCGCTGAAAACGCCACGGGCCGCGCCCTGGCCGCTGATGTTGCCGTCGCCGCCTACGGCAAACTGCACGGTCCTGGAGCGGCTCGAAGCCAGGCCACCAAACAGGTAGCCCGAGTCGGTGCGCAGCGCCATCTCTTCAATCAGCTCCCCCAGATCGGGCGTGCTGGCGTCGGCATGGATCAATGCGGTATGCGCTTCAAAGCCCAGTCCCAGCGGCGCCACGCCGGAAAACACCCGGTACTGGTCAGTCGGCAGCTCGCACAACATCAAGGCCAGCGCCGGCTCGTCAAAATATTCGGCGTTATTCGCGGCAATGCCCACGCCCACGGTGCCCGCCCAATCGGTGATTTCGGGCAGTTCGGCGCTCAGGTGGTCCAGAATGTCTTGCGCTTGCAGCGCGTAGTGGTCCGTGATGTAGAGCAGAGCCAGTGTCGGGCTGCTGGCGTAACCATGCAGCGCCATCTGGGCGCGCACTTGCGCCAGCGTCAACTCGGCGGCCATCTGCCACTGCGGGTGCATGGCATGACCATAGGGAAACAGCTTCATGACCCGCCTCCTTTATCGCAAGCAATCGCGCATCAGGTGCTGCGGCGAATGGTTTTTTTGGCCGCTTTCTTAGGTACTTTTTTGGCTGCAGCCTTCTCTGCACCTGCGTTAGATGCTATCTTTTTTGTAGCTTTAACAGCTTCTTTGGCAAACCCTGCCGCCATGTTTTTGGTGGCGTCCATGGCGGTGGCTTTGCCCGCGTCTTTCATGGCACTGGCGGCAATTTGCCCAAACTGCTGTGTCAGAGAACTCCAAAGTTGCATCGGATCAATCAAGCCAGCGGCCATATCCGTCACGGGTTTGGCCGCTTTGCGTACTTTTTTAGCCACATCTTCCGCGTCAGAGGCGACTTCGGAAATAGTCTGGGCGGTAGAGGCCGCTTTTTCCGTGACCCGCTGCACCCCGGAGTAAACCGAATCGGCTGCCTTGAGCTTGAGCGCATTGGCCATGTCGCCGATATTGAAGTTCATGCCCTTGAGCGTGGCCAGCGTCATTTTCTGTACCTCAAGCGCCTGCACGGTCGCGCCCAGCGCCTTGGAATTCTGATCGAGCCAGAAGTGCACCGCCTTGAGTTCGGCAATGCGTTTGTCCAGCTCTTCCACATTGAGGGTGGGCGCAATCCAGTTGGCCAGATTGGGCATCTGCGGCACCGTCTCCGTCGCGCCCTTGGCCAGGTTCTGCAAAAAATCAAAACCGGGAATAAATTTACCGAAACCGGCGTTTTGTGCATCACTCATGTTGTCTCCAGAGGGTTGGCTGTAAGGGTTCACAGCTTACCCCAATGCTGACCGGATGGCGATGCGCCGCCCGCGCTAGGTTTGACGCTTTTCGACCGCATGGCGCAAGAGCGCGGCGGTTCGGAAAATACCGTGCGCAAATTTGCCATAAGGCAGCGTGGCAAACAGCGCCATCACAACCCCCAGGTGCAGGGTCAGAAGGGCTGGCAGGGCCACCCCGGCGTGCACTAACCACAGGGCCAGGCCGCTGGCGCTGGCGCAAAAGAGCAGCGCGATAAAGCCGCGGTCCATCGGTTTTTGCGCCGCATCGCCGTGTAAAGAGTGGCGCTGCAGGTTGAGTGCGAACAAGCTACCCGTGCCAAGCAGCAGACTCAGACCGCCTGCGACACCCAGCAGTTTGGGCAGTTGCGGCAAGTCGTAAGGCGCCGCCCAGCCAAAAACATAGTGATAGACGCTCGCCACCAAGGTGGCGGCAAAGCACAGCAGAACACCGTAGAAGGTCAGATGGTGGGCCCGGCGCCGGGCCAGTGTGGCCGTACCGTCGGCATTGCTACAGCCGTCGCCGTGGCCACCGTCCAGGTATTTCAGGCGCAAGACGTCACGGGCGGCCTCGGTAGCGGCCGCGGCGCTGACTGACTTGCCGCTGGTGGCCGGCGTCACGTCGTGCCAGAAACGCCGCACCCCCATGCCCAGTGCAAACACGGCATACAGGAAAACCGGCGCAAACAAACCGACCAGCACCTGGTGCGCAAACACCGCGCTGTACCCTTCCTGGGGTGAGCCCAAGAGCGTGCCATTCAGGGCCAGCGCCAGCAGCAAAAAGATGGTCAGCGCGCTCGCCAGTGCCAGCGACAGCACCAGACCATTGCGTTGGTAAAGTGCGCCCAAGGCCGGTGGCCAGGCATAGTCGGCATACGTCTGGCCACGCACGCGGGCCATGGCCTGCGGCAGGTTGACCGCAAGCTCGTGCGGCGGGGCAACCTCGCAACCGTGCAGGCAGGCGCCACAGTTGTGGCAAAGATTGGCCAGGTAGTGGATGTCGGCCTTGGCAAACTGGAGCCGCCGCGAGGTGGCAGGGAATACCGCACAAAAACTGTCGCAATAGTGGCAGTCGTTGCAGATATGTAAGAGGCGGGATACTTCGGTTTCGGGTGCCGTCAGCATAGATTCGTCATTCGCTTTGCCACCGGCCAGTGCGGGAGCATCAACAAGAGGGCTGGCGGCGCGAGTGTACGGCAGCTTGTTCGGGCCCAGCGCTGCGCTGGTGGTGCGGTGAGGCAGAAGACGCTGATGCGCAGCACGCTTTGCAGCATCTGTTGCAGGGCTGACTGATCACCGCGAGACGCCAGGCTCAGTGCGCGTGATTGGGTCCAGGCACATCGCGCGGCGTTTGCACCCACACCTTGACGGTCTGGCTGCCTGCGTGCTCAAAGTTCAGGGTCAAATCGAAGCGGTCACCGTCTTTGAGTGCTTGCTTCAAGTCGATCAAGGTCAGCCGGTAGTCGCCTGTGTGGCGCAGCCGGGTGACGGTCTTGGGCGGCAGGACAATGGCTTCGATCTGCTGGCCTCTCAGGCCATCGGCATCGGGCTTGAGACTGCGCAACTCGACTCTCGCCGCCAATGGCGTGCTGGCGCTCAGCAGCCGGTCAGCCTGCGCGCCCGAGTTCTTGATGCCACGCAAGTAGGCATTGCCGTGCGGCTCGCCAGGGGCGCTGGGCACCGCATAAGGGTGATCAAGCTGCAAGTCGCCCTGGCTGACGCTGTGCGCCTGAACCACGCTGGCAGTGCAAACCAGAGCAGCCAGCAACAGGCTGGCCGACAGCAGACGGCGCGGGACGGCACGCGGCTGCCCAGCGGCGACTATTCGTCGCATAAAAATTGTATTCAAAAGACAATCCTGAATTTATGAAAAACAGAGCTCTAGCCCCCGTCAATCCTGCGTTACTCGCTATGAATTAGTTAGTACACGTGGTGTATGGAGTGCCCACGGGCGACACAGCGTGCCAGCGTGGGTTGGGTGTGACATCAAATGTGGAAACGGTCTCAAGCCGGTTGACAGGCGCTCAGGGGGCCTTTTTGGCCGGCATGTTGCCGTGCATGGAATGATCCATCGGCGCCTCTTTGCCGTGCGCCATGCCAGCGGGGGCAACTGCCGCCACCGGCACCGTCAGCTCGACTTTGCTTTCCACCCCCTTGGCATCCTTGAACACCAGGGTCAAGGGCACGCTGGTGCCTGTGACCAAAGTGGATTTCAAGTCCATCATCATCAGGTGGTAGCCACCGGATTTGAGCGCCACGGCCTTGCCTGCGGGCAAGTCCAGCCCGCCCTTGACCTCGCCCATTTTCATGACGCCAGCGTCCATCGTCATCTCATGCACCTGGCTGACGCCCGCCACCGGGGTTGAGACGCCGACCAGCCGGGCGCCCTCTTTGGCGGTGAGCGTCATGAAGGCGCCGGTGGCTTGCTGGCCCTTCACGGTGGCACGCACCCAGGCGTTTTCGACTTCAATGGCAGCAGCGTGGGCGGCGAAGGCAGCCGCAGCAAGGGCGACCGAGCTCATCAGTGTTTTGAATTTCATGGGATTTTCTCTATCAGGGTTTTAAAAAAGCAAAGAGCAGCTTGAAGCGGCTGTCGGACGACGGGCAGCCACGCGAGGCCGCCGCACAATACCAGTCAAATACGCCTGCAGCCCCTATGGGGTCTGCATAAGACGCTATTGTTTTTGATGAATTAAAGAGAAGCCGGTGGCCCGCGCGCGGGCAAGGGCGCGGCGCTCAGAACCGCGATGTGGGCGGCGGGAATGCCTTGCAGCACATAGCCCAGCGCTTGCATCGGTTCCGTAGCCGCATATGCCAAGGGCGGCGGCGGCGCGCCGATGCCAACGCACAAGGGGCAGTCCAGCGTGTGGCTGGCAGTCGGCAGGCTACCATCATCGGTCTTCTGCAACAGCTTCATCCCGCCCGCACCCGAGCAGATCAGCTCCATCGCCTGCGGCTTGACCAGCGGCGAGGCAATCGCCGCTGCGATCGACATGGCAAACCACACCAGCACGAAGCGGGCAAGCAGTCTGGCGTGGCGCAGCAGTTGCAGGGTTGACATCGGGCGCATTGTAGTGCCCGTTTTTTCAGCCTGCAGGCAGCGCCAGCTGCTTGACGTTCATCAAAGTCTGTATTAATCAGGGGGCGCATGATGATGACAACTCATTGCCACGGAGGTTTTCTCATGACCCAAAAACTCAACACCGCTTTTAAAGAACAGTTGCTGGCCCAGCGCGCCAGCTTGATGGCGCAGCTCAGCGATCTGCGCGGCGGCACGGTTGGACGTGCCGAGGCATCCGCCGAGCATTTTGGCCAAAAGGAAGATTCCACCGCGCAAGAGAGTAGCGCACGCGAGCTTGAATTTGCGCTCGATGCGCGCGACAGCGAAGAGCTTGACCGCCTGGACGCCGCCCTGCGCCGGATTGAGGACGGCAGCTATGGTTTGTGTATCGACTGTGGCGTTGAAATTCCTGCCGCCCGGCTCCACGCAGCGCCGGATGCGCTGCGCTGCATCGCCTGCCAGGAGAAGCTTGAAAAGAGGCAGCCCCGATAGGCCTGCTATTCTGCGGGAGCCATGAATTACACCTTTGCCTCGGCCACCATCCTGCTGATCCTGATCACCGACCCGATCGGCAACATCCCGATCTTTGCCAATGCGCTCAAGCATGTCGCGCCCGAGCGGCGGCCGTGGGTGATTTTGCGAGAGGTGCTGATTGCCTTTGTGCTGCTGCTGACTTTCATGTTTGTCGGCAGCGGCTTTTTGCGGGTGATGAATTTGAGCGAACTGTCGCTGCAAATTGGCGGCGGCGTGATTCTGTTCCTGATCGCACTGCGCATGATTTTCCCGCCGCCCAAGTCCGACGCGCCCGAGGAGTTGCATGAACCGCTGATCGTGCCGCTGGCCATTCCGGCCATTGCCGGGCCGTCGGCGCTGGCCACCGTGTTGCTGCTGGTGTCGCAGGCACCGACAAGGCGCATGGAATGGATTGCCGCGCTGTGTGTGACCATGACAGTGAGCGCGGTGGTGCTGGTGCTGGCCGAACGGATTCAGCGCGTGGCCGGTGACCGCTTTGTGGTGGCACTGGAGCGCCTGATGGGCTTGGTGCTGGTGGCGGTGTCGATCGAGATGATGCTGCGCGGCGTCAAAACCTTTGTCGGGCAGTTGGCGGGCACTTGATGTTGAACGCCGGCCGCCACCCTTTCAAAGCGGTGCAGCGGCTTTTTCCAGCGGCATAATTTCCTGCTCAATGGCGCCAAACACGCTCTGGCCATCGCGGCCCTTCATCTCGATGCGAATGGTGTCGCCGTACTTCATGAACTCGGTCAAGGGCTGGCCGTCCTGCATGGTTTCGAGCGCGCGTTTATCGGCGATACAGCTATAGCCGTGGCTTGCATCGGTGTTGCTGACAGCGCCCGCGCCGATGATGCAACCGGCCCGCAGTCGGCGGGTTTTGCACAGGTGCGCAATCAGTTGCCCAAAATGAAAGCGCATCTCTGGCCCGGTCTCACACAAGCCCACTTTGCGGCCATTCCAGCTGGTTTGCAGCGTCAGATCCAAACGGCCCTGTGCCCAGGCTGTCCCCACTTCGTCGGGCGTCACCGCCACCGGGCTGAAGGCGGTGGCCGGTCGGCTCTGGAGCGGTCCAAGACCTTGCGCCAACTCGGTCGACATCAACTGGCGCAAACTCACCGCGTTGCTCAGCAGCAGCAGCCGAATGCCATCGAGCGCCTGGGCCGGGCTGGCGCCCAGGCGCACGTCGCCGGTGATGATGGCCACCCCGGCTTCGAAATCGATGCCATCGGCCTCCCTGCCACAGTGCACCTCGTCGCACGGACCCAAAAAATCGTCGCTGGCGCCCTGGTACAGCACCGGGCTGCCGGCTGTGCTGGCCGGGCCTTGCAATGCAGCCGGATTGCGGTAAACCGACCCATTCACCCATTGGTAGGCACGCGGCAGCGGCGCCATGCATTGACGCGGATCAAACGGGAAGGCGTGGCGTGCCAGGCTGGCACTCGCGCTACTGTCACGCGCACGGTTGAGCGCGTCATACAAGTCCTGCAACTGGGGCGAGAGGAAGTTCCAGTCGTCGAGCACCTGCTGCAACTGGTGCGCGATGCCGGTCGCATAATGGGCAATGCTCAGATCGCGCGCGACGACGACCAGCTGGCCATCGCGTGAGCCGTCTTTGTAAGTAGCAAGTTTCATGGGGAATACGGCTTAATGGCAGGTGTAAATTCTGTATTTTCGTTCAAGGTGCTGGCAGCCATCACAGTCGCCGTACTGGGGGCGCACCTGGCAGCCTTGCAGGCCAGCCCGATGGCCCTGCGCCCAAGCCAGGCCGAACCAGCCCTGCGGGCGTTCATCACCCGCTCAATTGAACCTGTCGCACCCCAAATGGCAGCGCCACCAGGCACGCACACGGCTGCGACCGAATCTCCGCCACGCCAGCGTGCCCGACCCAGTGCAAGCCGGTCAGCGCCACCGCCCGCCTCAGGGGCGGCGCCCGACCGGGCGCAAGCAGCCACGCCGATGCCAGTCCACCGCGAAGACGTGGAGGCGGTTTCAAGCCAGACGCAAGACGCCACGACGCAGGCCCCGCCCGACACGGGCGCGGATCAACTGGCCTTGGCGCCAGGCACACCCCCCCCACCACGCGACTCAACACTGGCGGCCGCTGCCGACAAGCTGCCCGGCTCGGTGCGTCTGAAATACCAGGTGCAGGCCAACAAATTCCCCTATCGGCTTAACGCCGACCTGCTGTGGCAACAGACCGGCGATCAGTACGCGGCCCGACTGGAAATCAGCGCCTTCGGCCAGGCGCGTGTGCAAACCAGTCGCGGCCAGATCACGCCCCAGGGTCTGGCGCCGCTGCGCTTTTCTGACAAGTTCCGCAGCGAAGTCGCCGCCCACTTCAATCGGGCGCAAGGCAAAGTTACCTTCAGTGCCAACACGCCGGACGTGGCGCTGCTGGCCGGTGCCCAGGACCGCTTGAGCGTGCTGGTGCAACTCGCCGCCATGGTCGCCAGT